>Ga0194134_10005027_pt1 | contig 12775 bp, 3 predicted proteins | sample TA2KigOff0mmetaG_FD_148602 | JGI IMG/M metagenome (GOLD analysis project Ga0194134, IMG submission 148602) | Freshwater microbial communities from Lake Tanganyika, Tanzania - TA2015056 Kigoma Offshore 0m | ecosystem: Environmental > Aquatic > Freshwater > Lake | place: Tanzania: Lake Tanganyika... | reverse complement strand
AAAAGAAAATGTAGACCTTCCTACAGTGTATAAGATTTTAGATGCTGCCGCTGGAATTAAGATAGACAAAAAAATAGACAAGCCAGTTAGAGATCAGGCTACAGATAGTGGGGCCAACTGGGACTCCTTAGACCTTGCAAAACTTGAAACTGAAGTATTTTTGCTCGGTATTTGGAAAGATTATCAAGAACTGGAAGAGTCTTTATCCATGACGGAGTTAATTGCTACACTATCCAGCAAACGAGAACTTGACTATGAAGAAAAAAAATTCTTAGCAGCAATACAAGGTGTTAATTTAGATGAAAACAGCAAGGGTTCGGGTGGTAAAAAACGAGGGCAGCAAGAATGGGAAGATCTTAAAGCAAGAGTCTTTAGTGGTGGTAAGGCAAATGATGGAAATGATATTCTTGCTCTTCAAGGACCTTCTGCTCAGAAGGCAGGGTTTGGTATTGGTATGGGTCTAGATTATGATGACCTACGAGATCCTTCATTAATGAAGTCATAATATATAAAAATAAGCGTTTTGTGCTATAATTACATTGGCCTATATAGGAGGATAAATGGCAACAACAACGTATGAGAGCCAAGAACTTACTCTTATGGATGGTACGAAAATTTCAGTGAGGCCTTTAAAAATCTCACTTCTTCGTCCTTTCATGAGCAAGTTTGAAAAGGTGGCAGAGGTGGCAGACAATAATGAGAAGTCAATGACTCTCCTTATTGAATGTGTAGAAATTGCTATGAAGCAGTACAGCCCAGAGTTGGCAGATGTTAAGAAACTAGAGGAAGTTTTAGACCTTCCAACAGTTTATAAGATCATTGAGGCTGCTTCGGGGGTTAAACTCCAAGATGCAAATGCTCTATTAAACACAGTACTTGCAAATAACTAAAAAGTAAGAGGTGCTATAAGTGGCTGACGTAAATGCTAATATTGGCATACATATAGATACGTCGCAATCTTTAGCAGAGATTAAAAATCTTCAACGTCAGTTAGCACAACTCTACACAAGTATAAATAGAGGTAGCGCCGCTGCGGCGGCAGCCCAAAAGGGACTTGCTACCAACTTAATGAACACCATCAATGCTGGTGGTAAGTTCTATGCCCAAATGGGCACAATTCGTACAAGTACGGAATCATTTACTCACGCACTGGAGAAAAACAAACTTACGATGCGTGAGTATTTCCGTTTTGCTGGCGGATCTACAAGAACATTTGGAAGACTATTTAAATCAGAATTTGACACGATTGGCAGGGTAGCAGAAGAGCGTGTCAAGAAAATGCAGACTCAATATGTTAAATTGGGTCGTGATGCATCTGGAGCAATGAGAGCAATCTCTATAACTCCAACAGCACTAAATATGAAAGAATACGGCAATCAGGTAGCCGTAGCAGCACAGAAACAAGCATTATTAAATCAATTATTGCGCCAGGGATCTACAAATCTTCTAAACTTTGGTAAGAATACACAGTGGGCTGGCCGTCAATTGATGGTTGGTTTTACAATACCGCTTGCATATTTTGGTACAGCAGCCGCTAAAACATTTATGGATCTTGAGGCTCAGGCTATTAAGTTCCGTCGTGTTTATGGCGATATGTTTACAACAACTGCAGAAACAAACAAAGCGCTTGCAGACATACAGGCTCTTGCTGAACAATTTACAAAATATGGTGTTGCAGTAAGCAAAACTATGGAAATGGCAGCAGCCGCTGCGGCTATGGGTAGAACTGGTGCAGAACTTACTGCACAGGTTGCACAAGCAACAAGACTTGCAGTACTTGGTAATGTTGAACAAGAAGAGGCACTAAGAACAACAATATCTTTAACAGATGCCTTTGGTTTGGCAGCAGAAGATTTAACAGGAAAAATTAATTTCCTTAACGCTGTTGAAAACCAGACAGTAACAGCAATTGAAGATTTAACAGTTGCTATTCCAAAGGCTGGACCAGTTGTTAAACAACTTGGAGGTAGCGTAGAAGATCTTGCGTTCTTCTTAACTGCTATGCGTGAAGGCGGAATCAATGCATCCGAAGGTGCTAACGCTTTAAAGTCTGGTCTTGCATCTCTTATTAATCCTACAGATAAAGCAGCAGGAATGCTTGCTGATATGGGTATTAATATAAAGGATATCGTTGAAGCTAATGTTGGAAATCTAAAACAAACGGTTATAGATTTTGCAAATGCGCTAGATACTCTTGCACCGTTAGAAAGATCAAGAGCAATTGAGCAATTGTTTGGTAAATTCCAATTTGCACGTCTTTCTACCTTGTTTGAAAACGTTACAAAAGATGGTGGGCAGGCAGCACGAGTTTTAGATTTGGCTGGAAAGTCTGTAGAAGAACTTGCAATCTTGTCAGAGCGAGAATTAGGAGCAATAGAAGATGCTATTGGAACAAACTTTAGAGAATCAGTTGAACAACTTAAATTAGCAATTGCTCCAATTGGAAAAGAATTTTTAAAAACAATCACCCCTGTTGTAAAGTTTTTAGGAGATCTTTTTGAAAAGTTTAACAATTTAAGCGATGGCTCTAAAAAGTTTATAGTTATTTTAACTACTCTTGTTGGTCTTGTTGGACCTACTCTTTTGATGACATTTGGCTTGGTTGCAAATGGTGCAGCAAATATAATTAAACTATTTTTATTAATGCGACAAGGATTTTTAAAATTAACTGGAAATAGCACCAATCTTGCACAGCAAACACAATATTTGAGTAGCGAACAAATGGAGGCAGCAGTAGTTGCTGCATCTTTAAATCAAGCACACACAAGACTAACTCAGCAATTTACGCTTGAGGCCAGTGCAGTAAACCAACTTCGTAATGCATATGTTCAGGCTACAGCAGCAGCAGCAAGGTTTGCAGCAACAAATCCTGGAATGATGGTTCCTGGTGCTGGAAAAATTCCAAAGAAATTTGCTTCTGGAACAATAAAAGTTCCAGGGTATGCAAAAGGCACTGACTCCGTACCTGCAATGTTAACTCCTGGTGAAGCAGTTATCCCAGAGCCAATAGCACAAGATGATAGATTTAAACCACTTATAGCAGCATTAATTTCTGGAGAAATCAAAAAATATAATGAAGGTACGCCAGATGCTGGATCAAATTTTGCACATGTCGGAAAAGGTAGACTAACAGATCTTGATGAGATAATTGCTGGTGCTAAAACACAAAGGCAAAAAGAACAGGCTATTTTATATAGAGATATATTGAAGGCTGCAGGTAAGCCAACAATTGCAAATGCATATGGTGATTTAGGATTTACCTTTGATGGTAGTTTAAATAGGGCACTTGCTACTAAAAACGGCATATCAATTGTTGATTTTGAAAAAGAATGGATACAAAGAGGGCCAGCAAAATGGTCTACTTCTCCAGGACGCACTCATTTTACTGGAGCAGAAATACAAAAAATAGATGCAGCAATTTTAGATGGAATTAGAAAATCTGGTGCAAAGTCAGTAACTGACGACTTAATTGATTCTGTTTTCAAAAAACTGCCACCAGAGATTAGGGCAACTGCTACCTATAAGAGTATGGCTGATTCTCATAAGAGAATTGGAGAATATTCTCTTGGAAGAGGACTTGGATCTACTCCAAAATCATCTGCTACCATCCTTGAACAAGCCAAAAAGTCTGGAATTATAAAAAATTATTACCTTGCACCGTCGCTTGACAAAGATGGAAAAGAAAGACCAGGCAAACTAGGCCGTTTGAAAGTTATTACAAATGACGGAAGAGAAGTTGATCTTGGAAGAGGGTCTAGATCGGAAAGAATTCCATTCAAACAATCAGCATACGAAAGTAAGATTGCTGCTGCAAAGGGGGAAAAGTTTGAAACTAAATCTGGTAAGACTGGTGTGGTAACTGGTCAGACTGGATCTTCTAAGCCTTCTGGAAGAAAAATAACAGCAAGCCCTAGAGATACGAGAGTAATGGGCACAGCTAGTTTAGCAAGAGTGTTGCCTTATGGGGTAAGAGGCATGAGAGTTGCTGGAGCAATTGATGGCTATGAGGCACAAACTCAGGGTGGTGTAAGACAAATACCTTTCTCAGCCGCTGCAGACATGAGAGTTTCTCAGTCTAAGCTACAAGAATTAACTGCTGCAATAAAGACAAACACAGATTCTCAAGATGACGGAACAAAAGTTACAGAAAAAAGTGCAAAAGAAATAAAGAAAGAACAACGTGCTGTTAAAATGCAAAGAATGTCTGCAGTTGGTGGACCAGTTGCAATGGCAGCAGGAACTGCTGGTATGGTTGCAGCAATGAGTGGTGCTCCACAAACAATGACAAACTTTTTATTTGGTATTTCTGCAGTTGCTGGACTTCTTCCCTTATTAGCAAATCCAATAGGAATTGCTGTTGCTGCAATTGCTGCAGTTGGTGTTGGAATGTGGAAACTCAGTTCAGACTTAAAAAATGCAAGTAAAGAAGGGGCAGAATTTGCAAAATCTGTCACTATGACAAATAGCAAATTGGTTGAATTATCTAAAATTACAGGGAGTGTTAGTGCCACAGAGTCTGCAAAACGACAAAGACAAAATATTTTAAGTGGTGCATCTGGAGTTCAAAGAAAAACTGGACAGACAATTCTTGAAAGTGATTTTGGTAAAGGTGTAATTAAAGATATAGAAACACAACAAAAATCAGGAGCCTCTGATGCCGATGTTGCAAAAAGTGTTAGTTTGGGCCTATCAACTGCAATTATGCAAGGTGTTTTAACTACTGAGCAGGCAAGAAGTCTTGCTGCAGCACTAGGAGAAAAACTTGGTAGTTATGACATACCTGCACAAATAAGTGGAAACATTGTTCGTTTAGTTGGACCAAATGGAGAAAGGCTAGATAGTCAGCCATTGCAGGTTGCTCTTGAAATTAAAAAACAGTCTATGGAACAACAGGCTCAAGTGTTTCAAAATGCTATGTCACAAAGAAGAAAAACTCTTGGAACTGCTGGAGAGTTTGCTGTTGCTGGAGCAATGGTTGGTACTGGAGCACTTGCTGGTGGTCCTGTGGGTGCTGCAGTCGGTGCAGGCGTTGCAATCAAGATGCTTTTTGATCAAAATAAACTTAAAGCAGAAAATTTAAAACTTGATACTGCCGCAATCCAACTTGGATTTGAGTCTGTGGCACAAGGTCAAGGACTTGTAGACTCACTTAATAAACAATATGATAACAAAATCAAACAGGCAAAAACCGAAGAAGAAGTTAACAGACTTGAAGCAGAGCGTAAATCTGCAATAGATGCAGTAAATAAAGAAAATGCCAAGACCTTAGACATTTTAATTCAACAAAAAGATCAATTTAGTCCTGGAGCATTTGATGCGGCAATTAAGGCTGCTGCAGACACAATGTACAAAGAAGGCCCAATGGCGGTATTCAAAGATCAAACCGTTACAGCGCTTTCTGAACTAGAAAATAGTAAATTTAAAACAATGCTTCAACTTGGGCTTGCATCTGGAGAAATGGATCCAAATCAAATTCTTGCATTTGTTAATATGGCAAAAGAAAATCCCACACTACAAACTAATTTTGACCTTATTGTAGACGCTCAAGGGATGGCAGAGGCAAATGTTTTAATTGGTTTGCTAGAAAAATCAGGTGCTAATGAAAAAACTTACAAAATAGTAACTGATTTTATAAATGCTAATCCAAAACAATTTAAAGATATTCGAGATGCAATTTCAACGGTAAGTAATGTTTTGCCCAAGTATGGAGTAACAGTTGATATTAATACTGTTGGATTAAAACAACTTCAACAGATTAAAACAATAACAAATACCCTTAAGGCTGAGAAGGGTCCAATAACACAAGAGATTGTTGCAAAATATGCAAAAGATCCTAATAACCCAGATCAGTCTATATATCAAGGAATATTGGATACATGGACAACTTTGGTTGGTTCTTCAGAAACCATTACAAAAGAAATGATTATTGATTTTGGTGCAACATATTCCGACCCAAATGTTAAAAATTTCTTTGATGCTTCTAAAGGTCTTTCTGGAGTTCCAGAGCATATACGTCAAATGGCAGGAGGGTCTTCTGCACAAGCAAGCGCCTATCTTGTTGGAACTGGTAAAGGTGCACAAGGTACTGGAAAGAAGACTGGAAAAGGAACTGGAGGCGGCACTGGAGGAGAGAGAGACACTACTCTAGACGAACTATTAAAGAGACTTAAGTTTATCCGTAAAGCATCTATTGATGCCGAAAAGGGTGTGGGCGAACTAATGCGTATTACTAAGGGCAAGGGCTTAACCAACTTTGGCGGAGTAATGCAGCAACTTATGACTGGACCAAAGGGTGGATTTAATAGAGAATTTATTTCATTCCTTGAGGGAATGGATAATGCAACTCGTAAAACATATATGACTGTTAAAAATGGTCAGGTAATTTTAACTAAACAAGGCAAGGCACTCAAAGAAGCATTTAATGAAAAAGTAATTGGAGAATATCAGGTAGCCAGTAAACAGGCTCTGCAAGATACCAAGGCACAGGGAGCAGCACTACTAAAATTACAGGCTTCTGGAGTTGATTCCGCTACCGCCCTTGAAATGGTAGCAGATGCAAATTTGGCGGTAGCAATAAATTCAAAGAATATTACTGGTAAAGAATTACGTGAAATGGCAGCAGATGCTAAGGCTGCTAAGGATGAAGTAGAGAGATTAAACCTAGAGGTATTAAATCTAGCAGAAGGTTTGAAAAAAGATATTGGCAGCGCAGTAAAAACAAATCAAGCACTACTGGTTGCAAGAGGTGCAGGTATCCTAGATCCTGAAATGTTAGAATATATTTCAAAAACTCCTTCTTTGGTCAATAACATATTAGACCAAGGTATTGGATCTGCAACTGCACAAGGTATCATGTCATCTGTAAATGCAATGAAGGGTCTAGAAGATCAGACAAGGGCGCTGATTAATCCAGCAGAGGCTGCTTTGGAATCCTTTAAAAAACTAAAAGATGCTTCATTTAAAGTGCTTGATTTAAGACAGCGTCAAGCTCAGGCAAAATTTAATACCGGAATGAAAAGAACCGTAGACAGTTTTGTATCTCTCAGTCAAGTAGTTAAAGATAAATTTAAGGGGATTTCTCTTAGGGATGCAATTAAGTCTGCAGAAGGAGATGTAGATGCGGTAAATAACAAAATCAGCGTAATACAAGATACTCAAATTAAACCTATCGAGATACAGATTGAAGCAAAAGAGCGTTCAATAGATGACATAATGAAAGCTCTTAGGTCTCAGGCCGAGGGTGTGAAAAAAGGATTTAAACTTCCTAAAGCAGCATATGAAGATATTGCAAAACAATTAAAAGATGAAATTGATGATTTAGAGTTAGAAATTGAGTTTGAGTTTAGAAGAAATATTGATGAGTTACAGGAGGAATCTTCTGATTTATCAAATGATCTAACATTAATGGATAGGGTCGTTGATGGAATAAACAAAAAATACGACAAGCAAGCAGAAGCTTTAGAAAAGGTTGCAAGTGCCAATCAAGAAATATTAGATCAACAAAGAAGTCAATTAGATGTTGCTAGCGCACTTACCTCTGGCGACATAGCAGCTGCTGCCCGTGCAGCTCAAGAAGCAAGAGCACAGGCTGCTGCTCGTGCACAAGAAAGAGCTGGCAAAGCATTAGATGTAGCAAGAGCGGCTGAAATAGGTGGCGTTCGTTCTGCAAGCGGCATGACAAGAGAACAAATTGAACAGCGTCAATTTGAAATCGGTCAACGAATATATCAGTTAGAGGAACAATCAGAAGTTAAACAGCGCATAATTCGTGATATAAAAGACGAAATTGATGCTGGTGAAAGAGCAAGAGAAGCATTTATTAGAGAATCAGTTTTGCCTATTGAAAGAGAAATTGAAGGACTTCAGGCAAAGAAGCAAGATCATGTTGATAGCATAGCAAAGCTTGAAGCACAAATTCTAGCAATACAAAATGAGATTTTGGGTCCTCTGCAAGCTGAAGCAGACATTCTTCAAAAAGAATATGACAATGCAATTGATCTTATTGATCAGGAAAAACAGCACTGGGAAGATGAATTAACTCATCTTGAGGCTGCTACAACAGAAACTACAAAATTTGCAACAGAAGCCGACAAAGTTAAAAAAGCATTTGATGCTGCCCTAGAAATTTATAAACAAATAAAAGATAAAACGGTAACAATAACGGTTAATTATGCTTACGGTGGTGGTGGAGGTGGCGGTGGTGGTGGTGACGGAGACGGTCTTGGAAGCAGTACTATAACAGGCAATAGCGTAGTTACTGGAACAAGAGTTGTTGATGGAAGAACTGTTGTGACTGGAACAACAAATTCAGCTGCTAGTACTGCCAGTGCAATAAATCCTTTTGTAGTTACTGGAACAAGAGTTGTTGATGGAAGAACTGTTATAACTGGAACACAAAATAGAACTCTTGATCCAGCCTTTATACGCAGAAACGCAAGAATGTATGGTGGCAAGATTAGGACTATGATGGGGGGCGGTAGAGTAAAACCAATATACCGTCCAATGGGTGGACTAATACCATATATGAATAATGGTGGATTTAGATCTAGAGGTTCTGATACCGTGCCAGCAATGCTGACGCCAGGAGAATATGTTGTAAATAAGGCATCCTCTAAAGCATTTGCTCCTTTCTTAAATGCTATTAATGAAAGTAAGTATCCTTCTATTTTGGCTAAAAATATTTCTAATGCTAGACCAATATATAGCATTCCAGTACAAACATCATTTATTCAACCAGCATACAATGTATCTTCTCCATCATTTAGCTCCTCTCCAACCAGCATAGCAAATTCATCATATAGCGACAATTCTAGTTCGGTGTATAATTACAGTGTTGGTATATCTGTTGGAGGAACAAATGCCTCTCCAGGGAATATAGCAAAAGCAGTTATGAATGAGATTAAATATCTTGATTCACAAAGAATTAGAAATCAAAAGGTATCATGACAACATCAGCATACTTAAGTGGTAGAAAAAGATATCAGCGTCCACAAGGAGTTTTATGGTCCAATAACTCTGGAACGCTTACTGGAGGGTACTACGTACCAAACGGTATTGAGGTTGGTGCTGATACTGCCGTAACAAGTGCAGTTTTGTTAAATCAATTTATTATTTTGTCTGATCACAATAGAAGTGAGCTTTCATTTACACCACAAAGAATTGAGCAGCGTCAAAGAACTATTAATGGTCGCATGAGATCTTATCACATTGCAGATAAACTTGAAATAAGTTTTTCATGGAGTATGCTTCCCTCAAGATCGCACTATCAGGTAGCAGATTTTGATGACGCAACTGGAATCTCTCCTTATCAAAATAATACACAAGAGTTTACAGCAGATGGTGGCGCTGGCGGGGTAGCAATATTAGACTGGTATAACAGCCATCCAGGACCATTTTGGATGTACCTAGCATACGACAACTATGCAAATTTTAAACAGGATGGAAATATTGTTGATGCTTCTTTTGGTCATCTTGATCAATATAATGAGGTTATTGAGGTATTCTTTGCAGACTTTAACTATTCTGTAGTTAAGCGTGGTGGCAATAATTTTGACATGTGGAATATATCGGTAACGCTGGAAGAGGTCTAAATGTTTGTAAGTGAAGCATTAAAAACTCATCTTCAAACATCAGCAACCGTAAGTATAGAGTCTTTGGTTTTGGCTGAGTGGAATATGAACATGCCAGATAACATTTTTAAGGTAGGGAATTATCGTTATCGTCCAAGAGATGTTGATTCAATATATCATACCCTTCCTTCAACTTTTGATCAATTAGATGTTGGAGAATATTATACTGGCGCCACAGATGCCGATGTTGTGGTAGACGGCGGCTTTGATGATGATGATAATCCACAACAGTTCACCCTAACTAAAGATAAAATGAAAATGATTTATTCTTTAGAAGATTGTTTAAAACCATTTAGACCTCGTTCTGGAGTAAACAAGGCTCTATATGTCGCTGGAAGAAAGTTGGCAAACTCTGGCTCAAGGCTTGCAGAGCGTCCAAGGTATTACATGTCATCTAGATATGATCAGTTTAGATATTGGACATCCTACAGAACTCAAGAAGGAAACGAATATGGTATTGCAAAAAATGTATCAAATGGATTATATTTTATAGATGATGCCGTTCCGTTCGTGGTATACAAAGAAAATGTTCCAACAAACAGAATAGTAATTAAAACTCAAACAAATGTTGGAGATGTTGATTTGGGACCTTTTACAACAAATGTTGGAACAATTAGCGATCCTTTATTCGGAGAATCAAACAAAACCACACCTTCTAGATTTAAAATACAATGTCTTGAGGGCGATAACTGGATAACAATATCTGATTTTACAGAATTTAGCACAAGAGATGATGAAGACAATTCTCCCATATTTGGTTCTGATGGATATTTACAGCTAGATTATGGATTGAAGATTCCTGATTTATACAAAGATATTTTTATTTTTGCAGAACAGCTTTCTTCGGATACCCTGCTTCCAGAAACCAATGTAGAGGGATATGCATATCTTGTTGTTGAAGAAGAGGGGGATCTTGGAACATTTCACATTTGGACTGGTTCTGAATATGAAACATTTTCTCCAGAATATGGCTGGTCACTAAAAACAGAAACAATTACAAATCAAACTAGTTTTATAACCGATGTGACATCTCCAAAATCTTTTACAGACGCAGGAGATGGCTCTACAAAGTATAGAGAGTTTCAGTATATTCGAGGTATTCGTATTGCTGTTGAAGTAATGAATAAGCAGGACTCTACCTTTGACTTAATTGAAATGTCTCCTAGGCTAGTTGTTGACCTATCTGACAAGGTTATTGATTATAGAATTACAAAAGTTTTATCTGATTTAGGAAATAGCTCTGTGCCAGTTGGTCAGCTTACAGCATCTAACGGAGAAATGACGGTATTTGATAATGATCAAGCATTTAACGACAATAACTCAAACAGTATAATTGCAGACTATTTAAGAAAAAATATAAAATTTAATTTTTATGAAAAAATAATTGATGTAGATGGTTTTGATTACTATGTTCCCATAAAATGTTTATATTCAGATGGCTTTCCACAAGCAGATGTAACTGGAGCAACAGTGTCTCTTAGTCTTAGAGATTTTTATTTTTTCTTAGAATCAATGCCAGCACCAAGGCTACTGATGACACAAACATCTTTAAGCATGGCAATATCAACGCTTTTGGATTATATTGGATTTACTAACTATACCTTTAGAAGAACTACGGAACAATCTGATCCAATCATACCGTTTTTCTTTGTTGCTCCAGATCAAAATGTTGCAGAAGTCTTGACACAGCTTGCTGTAGCAACTCAAAGCGCTATGTTCTTTGATGAATACAATAACTTTGTTGTAATGACAAAAGAATACCTTCTTCCAGGAGCAGATGATAGAGACACAGATTTTGTTCTTTCTGGATCAAACAATCAAACAGATAATGGAATTATAAAAAATCAAACATCTGGAAATTTACCAAATGTAATCTCTGTTGCATCACAAGATAAAAAGGTATATAACGATGGAAAAATTACTTATACAACAAGATATATACAGAGATCCTACGGGGCTCTAAGACAAGCAAACCTAATTGATCGTGAAAAAACTTGGATATATAAGCCAGTTCTTTTATGGGAAGTTGCGGGAACAGAAAATCTTAAAACAATAAATGAGGTAGCAGCTACTCAAAGCAGTTATGTATTGTCAGCAATGCCCATTAATTCAAATCTAACAACCAGCCTGCCTACAGTATCTAACGGCGTTGTAATAAATAACGTTTTAGATTTAGGTGAAAATGTTTATTGGCTAACAAGATATCAGGGATATCTCTATGCAAATGGAGAAATTATAAAATATGATGCCGTTCAGTATAATATAACAGGAACTGGAAATGTTTACATAAGTAGCAATCAAGAATATCAAAGATATTTTGCATCCCTTCCTTTTAACGGAAAAATATATCCAACAGGACTTATAAGAATTTACTCTTTGCCATTTTATGAAACAGTAGATGGTAATACAAGAGCAAAGTCTGGACCAGTTCAACAGCATGGCCGAGGTCAATTTGGAACTCCCGTTGTTGAGCATACCGCTGGAATTAACAGCTATTGGACAAACAGTGAACATGTTCGTGGATGCAATATGCAAACTCAATTTTTATTTACAACTGTTTTAGATGAAGATATCAATGCTCCTGCCACAACAACTGGTCCTGCTGGTGTAAGCAACACGCTAGCCGCTCAAACCACAAGAAATAGCATTATAAAAAACTTTATGGCAACTAATTTTTTAACTGAAACTCAAGTTAATAATTTAAAATCAACACAAACAGGAACTATTCAATCTTCTGCTTTGGTTATGAATGGTCCTTCATTTAAAACTACAGAAACTCCAATAAACCTTGTTTCTTATGTTTATAAAAACTTAGACAATGCATACAAACATTTTGGAACGAGAATAAGGGTTGTTGGTAAAATAGAAAACAGTGAGGTTCGTGGACAAACCCCAATTGGTAGCACACCCTATTTTCAAGTGAGTGGTGCAGGAACTAATAAAAATACAAGTATTGGTGGCGGATCTGGAGGTATGGCAGTATTATTAAATCCAGAAACAAATAACGGCTATTACTTTGAAATAGTTGCGCTAACAGAAAATAACATAGAACAATATCTAAAAACCGATTCAAGAACTGGCGAAAGTCAGATATCAATCAACAACGTTGTGTTTTATAAAGTTAAAAAAGATGCTGCCAATAACAA
>Ga0194134_10005024_pt1 | contig 12780 bp, 10 predicted proteins | sample TA2KigOff0mmetaG_FD_148602 | JGI IMG/M metagenome (GOLD analysis project Ga0194134, IMG submission 148602) | Freshwater microbial communities from Lake Tanganyika, Tanzania - TA2015056 Kigoma Offshore 0m | ecosystem: Environmental > Aquatic > Freshwater > Lake | place: Tanzania: Lake Tanganyika... | reverse complement strand
TTTTTCAATATGGATTTACAGCACTCATACCCGCTTTTTTTGTCGGAGATGTAAAATGCGGAAATGGAATTTGCGTATTCAATCACGTCTTTGTAGCGGTCTTCCGAGAGAAACAATTTACCCGCCGGTGCTTTATTGTAATTCTTGTATTTGTGATACAGCGCATTCACCATGATGTGGTAATCCATGTTTCGCAGCAGTTCCATTGCCGACGCAATCCCTTCAATGCGTTCTTCGTCATATTCCGCCGTTTTTATCCAGTATTTAATCGCTTCCATGCGGTCGTTTTTACGGCTGTTGTACATGTTGCCGATACACAGCGCACTGTAATATTTTTCTTGATACCAATTGTTTTGCGAGAGAACGCGCTTGTACCATTCTATGGCTTTGTCGGTGTGTTCATTGCCCGCGTCCATATAACTTTGGGCACAATAAAATGAATACCGCATTGCCAGTCCTTTATCGCCGGTTGGCGACTCCATTTCAGCGGTGTACGCGTTTTCCAGTATGGTTGCGTCTTTAATGTATTTCAATGGGTCATGGTTACGCGCACCGCTGCGTCCCGAATCCACGTAGTAATCACCGCCAATCTCCACAAATTCGCCTTCGGGGTCCAAACACGCGATGTATTCGTGTAATACGCCGCGATACACCCAGCGCTTCCGGTTATTTACCAGCAAGGTGCGAACATACACAAACCCTTGTCCGAATTTAACTTGGTACGCGTCGGCAGAGAGATGGGGCGGCAACACAAACTTGCCGTGTATGCAGTCATCCGCGTCAAATATAAACACGTAGTCGGTCAGATTGTGCGCCTTTTCCAATGCCCGGGTGCGGTTGTAGCCAAAATCACGCCATTCGGCATTATCAATAAACCCCGGGATGTTTCTCGCCCGGAAAAATGCTTCAATCAATTCCACGGTGTTGTCGGTGGAACCGGTGTCGGATATAACCCAGTAGTCCAGCGGCACATACTCGCATATGTTTGCCAGTGTTTTTTCAATAACGTGTGCCTCGTTTTTTACAATCATATTTAAGCATAATGTTTTTCTCTCGTGTTTTCCATATTCTTCTGTAATTATCATATTGTATGTTTTGTGGGTTCTATTTCTAATTTTACAGGGTTTTATTTTACGGGGTATTATTTTACGGGGTTCTATTTTCTTGTCTTGTCAGTGTATAAGAATACATAAAACAATATTTTTATATATTATACTTGATTTCATTTTTATACCATAAAATATAAAATGTCATTTACACGATTTCGCGATGACCCAGACCGAATTAAGAAAGAATTACAGCAAGCAACCGGCACGGGTCGGTATGTGCTGAATGTTCCCGGCCCCGGTGATAAGCCGTGTTATATGATGGACCCGTATATGCGGGCTCAAAAATGGGGTGGCAACATTATGACAAACACCGTGGACATAGAAGCCGAATTGTTTGGGTTGTCCCGTAAATTAAACCGCGATGCGGCACACAACAACTACAAAGCCTACGGCGCTACCAATGCCAGCAGAGAGAACAGCCGGATTGAATACCCGAATTGTGCGCCATTCATAGACCAAACCCGGGCAACGCACCCCGCATTTGAACTCCGTGATTTAGAACAAGACAATTGGAAAATGTTGCATTTTGACCCACAAGCCAATGTTTTTATGCCGTTTCAAAACAATTTAAGCACTCGTATTTTAGAAAAAGACCATTTTGTTCCAAGCATCCCGGAAACAACTATGGAAACAATTTACGGCGGCGGCGCAGGTGCGCCAAATGGCGTCGGCGATTTTCGGCAATTCAGCGGAAATGCCCTGTTTTCATCCGAACGTGGAAAATGAATGAATGTAGGATGGATGGATTGATGATAGGATGGATGGATAGGATAGATAGGATGGATAGGATGGATAAATAGGTTGGTGAATATGTGGTTGGTGGGTATGATATAATAAATTATATACTAATAGTAGTAAATAGTAGTAAAGTAGTATATAATAGTATATAATAATATTTATATAGTGTAATAGTGTATTATGGAAATCGCATTACCAATTATAGCATTGGGAACAATGTATGTTGCTTCCAATCAAAAAAAAACAAATAATGCTCCGAAAATAAACCAAGAAACATTTGAAAATATGGGAAAGGCAGCAAATTATTTGCCAAATACTAGAATCCCGGTTAGCAACTATCCTTCCGTTATTTCTGGAACGGATTCCAATGTAAATAAATATTTGAATCCAAATGTTGCGACTGACCGATATTTTGCCAAAAATGTGGATTTTTCAAAAATGGAAAATGGCGTGGTGGGCGGAGTAGCCGGTGCCGGGTTTCAGGGCGGCGGCGGCATTGCGATGGGTAATTCCGAATTACAGACCCAGTTTGGCGATTCATACGGCTCTTCGCCATTTTTGTCATTAGCGGGCGACGTCATTGAACCAGACAACTTTAAGCATAATAATATGGTTCCATTTTTTGGCGCCAAAATTCGGGGTCGCTCTGCCGGCTCTAATGTGAATGAAATATTGTTGGACAACAAGGGCGGCAGCGGTTCGCAGTTTATTACAAAAGGCGAATTGGCGCCGCTGTTTGCGCCCCACGAAAACTTGCACGTTCCCCACGGAATGCAGAACCACAGCGACTTTTATCAATCTCGCATGACCCCCTCTATGAACATGGCAAATGTTAAGCCGTGGGAAGAAATCCGGGTTGCGCCGGGTTTAGACAAAGGGTATACCACGGACGGAAGCCTGGGATTTAATTCCGGCATGGATGCCCGTGACAAATGGGTGGACCGCGGCGTGGATGAATTGCGTGTTAAGACCAATCCCAAATTGTCGTATTCTCTCCAAGACCATCAAGGCCCAGCGGGTTTCTTCAACAAAGCAGCGGGAACGGTGGAAACATTTGGCCGGGTTGAAAAGCACTTGCCTGACAAATTTTTCGTGAATTCGTCGGACCGCTGGCTTACCACGACGGGTTTAGAAAAAGGACAAACCCTGCGGGCGATTGAAGTGGAAAAAGACGGCAATCGTTCAACCACGTCTGCCGAATATTACGGCGCCACGATGAACGCCGACGGGTCGGCGATGTATGCCCCCGAAAATTATGAAGAAAGCCGGCGTGTGGAATTGGACACCAACCCGATGATTAACCCGTATGCTGCCAACAAGGTCACGCCCACAGAAGCCGATTTTGGACGCGACAGTTACACATTTACAAATAATAACCGCAATACGGTGCGGGTTCCCGAAATGGCCGGCATTCACGGTGCGTTGCGGGCGGTGGTTGCGCCGTTGTTGGATGTGCTTCGTCCATCCCGCAAAGAAAATGCGGTCGGCAATTTGCGCTTGTATGAGAACGCGAAGACCACCGTTCCGGCGGCGATGATTTTCAATCCGGCGGATAAACTGCCCACCACAATCAAGGAAACCACGGTGGGATTGGCCGGCTATGACCACATGAATGTAGAAAGACAAGGCGCGTCCGGATATTTGATTGCGCCAAATGACCAAGTAGAAACGGAGAGACAAACCACGTCGGTGGATTACATGGGCGGCGTTGGCGGGTCTTCCACGCACTTTGGAAACCAGGTGTATGACGCAGCCTACGCACAACGAAACAACGTGAATAAGACATATAAAAGCCGCATGAACCCGGGCTCCATGGCGTTGTTGAACTCCAACACCAACGTGCAAGTGAACCGTTTGGATAGCGACCGAAACAACAATCGGTGGTGGGTGCCCAGCGCCGGACCTTCGGTCATCCCCAGCATTGAACTCCACGGCAAAATGACCATGCCTCAAAGTTATGATAACAGCATCAACACCGAGAGAATAAACCCCGAGTTGCTGAACGCATTTAGACAAAACCCATACACACACAGTTTGACGACTTATTAGACAACATAATTATTTTTCAATATTTTATTATGATATATATAATAAATATATCACAATGCCAAAGGCAATCATAATATTTTTATGTATAATTTTATTTGTGGTAATTGGATGGAATTATTTTAGGACCAAAAATGGCGGAATGATTGAAGGACTGGACGCAAGTGCGAATACGACAACAGGGTCTACAACAGGGACTAGTACTACAACAGGGTCTACAACAGGGACTACTGCGACAACAGGTTCAGGAACTACTACTACGACAGGGTCTACTACTACAACCGGAACTACTGCAACAACAACAGGAACTACATCCACCAATTCCATTACAAACCCCACCATTACTTTAACAAATTATACGCTTGGTTCGGTTTCAAATATAAATGCCAGATTTACGATATCAACCCGCCTTAGCGAAGGAAACATCATTCGTATGCCAATTCCCGGGTTATCGCCAACCACGGGCCCTCCCACCATAATATTTACGCCCACCATAATTAACACCGCCAGTGTCACAGGAACCGGGTCTAACTCCATTTTGAATATTACCCTTGGTTCTGGCGCCTCCATTGCGGGAAACACCACGGTCATATTTTCCACATCCAGCATGGTAAATCCACGCACCGCCCAAGACGCGCTGCCCATCACCATCAGCACCCACGCCTCCAATTCCCAAGTCATTGACCGGGGACCCGCGTTGTTTCCGCCAGTTGTAACGCCCGCGACCGGACCCAACCCCAGCAGCGTGAATGTCCCCAACGTATCCTACATTACCCGAGACAAAGTGGTTGAACAGCGCAACTTATCGCTCACCGCATATAAAAACTACATAGACGCCATTCAACGATACAACTATTTTGCCAAGGCGAGCCCCACCAGCGCCGTTGATGTCCAAAATGCGCTGGAAAAAGTGAAACAAGCCAAGGCAATTTGGGATTCGTTTATCAGCACCCACCCGGATACGTGGTATGACGGCGCAAAATGGCAATATGGGAATGACGAATATGTGAATAAATGTGTTCCGCCCAAATCTACTGGTAGCACTTATTGCCAAAAAGTATATAAAAAAGACGCATCCGGCAACATTGTAAAAGACGTCAGCGGGAATGATATATTGTTGATGTATAAATGCCCGTGGACGTGCGACAATTCTGGCGGAAATACCAACGCTTGTAAGTTTGATACGGATTGTCGCAAGGTTGCGTCATGGGGGCAGTTTTTGCCGGATGGTACCGCGATGCCGTTCAACGGGCAAAAATACAATACCGGGGACTTGGTTACGGTGTCTCGTAATGAACCGTCGTCGTGGGCACCCGGCACTGGCGCACAATCCGCATATGGGTACGGCAATAACAACCCGACAAATGGCGGCGTGTATGCCAGCCAAAACCCTGCAAATCCAAATGCGAAAAATGGCGCAGAATATAGAAAATATTACGGCAGTTGGATAGACCCGGAAGACGAGCCGGCCAAAGTTGTGTCGCAATTAGAACAGCCCAATTATATGAATCCGGGGCCTTCCCCCGTAAAATATAAGAGCGATGTTGCGTCGGGAACGTTGGTAGGCAGCAGTTATGGCGACGTGCCTCGCAGTTATTATTACACCACGAATTATTATTATACAAGTTCGCCGTCTCAAATCCCATCGGCAACCGAGACAGTGAAACCGCGTGAAGAAAGCATCAAAGTGTAAAACTATAAAACTATAAAACATAAAACAATAAAATTGATTTTATTATAATTCATAAAATAGAATTCATATTGACCGACCGACCAACCGACCAACCTCGCGAAATCAACATGAATTTATTACAATTACAACCCTCGTTCTCTTTATCATTCATCTTTTGGGTATGTCACGCATTTGACATCTTTATCAATGAAATGAATATACCATTTGATGTGGCAGTGGTTGGGGTTTCATTCTTAGTTATATGTATTTGGTTGTTTCCTTTATTTACAAAAGTCAAATAGGTCCAAAATTACACCCTTGGTAATTTAAAACGCCGTTTTCACAACATTAAAAAATCAAGTTAGTAATGGCGAATTACACGCCTTTACACGCTTATCACTCTTACGAGGTTTCACGGTAATTTTTTCTGGTTTAAAACATACAGGCGTTTTAAATTACCAAGGGTGTAAAAATCCAAGCTCCAAAGGTGTAAAAGTCAAAGGTCCAAAATTCAATGAAATGACAAAAAAATTGATTTCATTTTTATTTTAGTTATGATACGCAGATAAGCATTCAAATGGAATACAATTTATTCAGCGGCTCTAATCAAATCAAGACACAGCAAAACTACACCACCGAAATGGTGTTTCATCGTCAAGAAGCAACCCCGGATGTGGAAGATGCGATGTATATACTGGCCGAACGCAACAATATAGCCGACTTTATTCATGAATATGCGGATGCGTCGTCGGCGTCGTGTTGCTATGAGTATCGCTTCTTCTTTGACGTTCATATCAAGAATGAATATAACACCAATATTCCTGAAAATGAAGATTTACATTACAATGTCGTTATCAAAAAGGTGTTGGATTGGTATATGAATGGCGAACCATCCAGGCAAATAATAAAGGACCTATTTCAAGGTAATGATGTGTTGCGAATCAGTATAAACCGCAATTTCTCGTATTGTTATACGAAACACATTTTCAGTATCACTATTGTATCATTGATGAATCATGAGGGTGATTGGGGTGAATTGAAAAATAAGTTGGCGAACCCGAACCCGAAACATATCTTGTCAATTGATGACGCGTCTTGCGTTAGTGTATATGGTAAATACCCAAACAATGTGCCTGATAGCGTGAAGAAACACGAGTTTAGTTCGTAAACGAAGTGGGTGGGTTTTTGTGTTTTTGTGTTACAAAAAAACAAAAAAAAGACACAGTGGAATTAGTGTCATCATTTTTTTTTCATTTAAAAAAAAACATAATGACGCGACAAAGCCTACCATCTAGATTTTTTTACATTAATTTTAGGCCCGGCGCCTTTCTTTTTCACATTGTTTGGGTCATATGACGCATCTTCTTCGTCATCGGAATTTAACTCCTTGGACATTTCCCAAAACTCTTTTGAACCCAATTTGAATGGACCGTGTTGCTGTGCTTTATACCAAAAAATTTGGTCTTGTAATTTATTTGACTTTGCATTGTTGTTAATCACCAGGCATTCATAATTTTCAGTGCATTGGTCCATTACCTGTGTGAAACTTTCAAATGTGGGAAACATACCGGCGTAATTGTCATAAATCCTTTTTCGGTTGGCAATATACGGCTCACGCAATATGAAGACGTAATCAATGTTTGTTCTAAGATTGGGGGGTATACCCAGCGGATACTGCATCGTTATTACTAACATTATCTTCCAATGTCTCCCGTTCATGAATAATAAGCGCATCATAATGTCCTTTGTCCATTTACTGTCATATAAACAATCGTCTAACACAACAAATGTCCGAGGGTCTATTGACGTCTTTTTAAAGGTTTCCATTTCTTTTTTTACCTGCTTTAACACTGCTTTTTGTCGTTTAAGAATATTTTCAATAATCGCAGAATTATAAGCATCGTGAATAAAAAGTTTAGGAACGTGCGCAGCAAAAAAACCGTTTCCGGCTTCTGTTCCGGATATCACAGTTCCAATCGGAATATCTTGATGATAAAACATCAAGTCTTGAACCAAAAAACTTTTACCGGTATCACGTCTGCCAATTAACACAATAACGGGTCCTTTATTTTCGTCCGGTCTAAAACTAATAGACCGCATATCAAATTTGGTTAATTCAAGATTCATGATGTTGTATATATAATATTTATACGAATCCTGAATCTAAAATTTAGTTATATATAAAATAAATTACTTTTACAACATTAAACAAACGCATATTTAGTGCTAAACCCGTTCAAAATTACAATATAACTTCTATTTACCATTCATATTATTCCATTTCCATTTTCCATTAATTATTTAATAAATTTAAGAAGATGGCATCTTCATCTACTTCATCTATATCGCTGCATTATCGTAAAACAAAGGCAATGCCCACGACTACCTTGGAAAACAATTACACTAAATTGTCTAACGTGCAAAATTATGTGCCAATCTATCAACGATTTTTTGATATAAACGAACACAACTACAATTCCATCCAATTAAATCAAAACTATTTCATACACTCCATATTGGGGCTGGGGCTGGAAACCTTATCCCCATCCCCCTCCCTGGAAGACACCTCCCCCAATCATTTAGAATGCACCGTGAGTGATGACAGCGGCAACATCATCAATATGCCGGTGTTTGTCAAATACTCGCCTTTACTTGACCCATTAAAATACATGACCGGCAAGTATGACGTGAAAGACCCGGTGTTGATGAATCTGCCGTCATATAATTCTACGCCGGGCCAGTGCCATCCCAAGGTGCTAGACAACAACAACATGGCGTATGTTGACGCGTTTTTTTCATTTTTAACCAGTCAGTGTTTGCATCAATGCGGGATTGTTCATGGCCTGGATTACTACGGCACATATTTATGTCATCAAAGCGAATTTGTTATGAATGTGTATGACGACATTGAATATTTGTCTGAAAATTCGTATTTTGTAAATAACATTGACCGTCTGTTTTCCTTGGATTGTCCTTTTGATATAAATACTATGATGAGCGACACCCGGCGCAACCGGAAACAGCTGTGTATTCAAACCGATGATGCGGTGATTGAACTGGATGATTTGATTGAGGAATGCGTGGGGGGTATGAGTGTTTCTGACAGTGATGCCGATAAGAACCAAACCCAACACCCAACCCATAATCTTGTTGAATCTGAATCCATCTCTCTATTAGACGAACACGATGTTATTATGATTGAAAGTGATAATCTTGCGGCGGCATTGCATGAGGATGATGACAACAGTTGTTCTTCTTGTTCGTCCAACACGTCGCGCGATAATGATAATGATAATGATAATGATAATGATAATACAAGCAATGACACCGGTTCGTGGGTAAGCGACGACAATTCATCAATGGATTGTGATTCGGATGATGAACATAATAAAATCAATGAAGAAGAACACGATAATGGTGATATTAATGGTTGCGACGAGGAAAATGTCAATGACGATGACGATGATGATGATGGCGATGACGATGACGACGATGAAGAAAAGGTTATTGCTAAAATAAAAAACTTCCCGGTCCAAGCCATCCTTCTTGAACAGTGTAAAAACACGCTTGATAGTTTGATGGTCGCAGATGACGAATTAAAAGACGAGGAATGGAAATCAGCATTGTTTCAAATTATAATGACGCTGGTTATTTATCAAAAATTGTTTTCCTTCACACACAACGATTTACATACAAACAATGTAATGTTTGTAGAAACCGAAGAGGAATACATCTTTTATCACTACGAAAACCAGTATTATAAAGTCCCTACATTTGGTCGCATTTTCAAAATCATTGACTTTGGCCGTTCCATTTACATCTTCAAGGGGCAAGTGTTTTGCAGCGATAGTTTTAGTCCAAATGGTGATGCCACTTCGCAATACAATATTGAGCCTTATTACAACCCTAAAAAACCAATCGTAGAACCAAATTACAGTTTTGATTTGTGTCGCTTAGGGTGTTCTTTATATGACTATTTCATATACGACATAAAAAAGGAGGCGAAGATTGTTGCCAGAAATGAGATTGCGGAGTTGGTTGTATCGTGGATAAAGGATGATAAAGGGCGCAATATTTTGTATAAATCCAACGGCGAAGAGAGATATTTGGATTTTAAATTGTATAAGATGATTGCCAGAACCGTTCACAATTGTGTGCCGGCAACGCAAGTGAATAAAGCATTGTTTGATGACTATAAAATAACCGTCAAAAAATACAACACATTGTCTAAAACTGCGAGAAATAATAAAATGAAGTTGCTGTTTATGAATGTGGATATATTGGTAAGCGTCTAAGCGTCTAAGCGTTTAAGCGGCGAATTAAAATCCAGGATTATCTATGAATGCCGGAGCGTGCACAAACTTTGGAGTCGCATCTACCACTTCTCCGATTGCGTCGGCGACACTGAATTGGGTAAGCACAAACACGCCAATGACGGATGATATGTATACCATTAGTGTATCCCGCACCATTAATTTCAGTGGTTTGGATTCATCTGGATTGATAAATCGCATTTCAAGGAATTTAAATAAAAAATATACAATTGCGACTGCCAAGCCGACAATAAAAAGATTGCTGGTGGATGTCATTTATTATATCCTAAAAGAAACATTTCAACGGTTTAACGCATAATGGATTAAATTCTGTTTGGGTCTGGTAATTTGGTTGGTAATTTGGTTGGTGCTGGTAATTTGGCTGGTATTGCTGGTACTCCGGTTGGTATTGCTAATCCTGCTGCTCCTAATGCGGATGCGGGTCCTCCTGCTAATGCGGTTTGTACTCCTGCTAATCCGGGTACTGCTCCTAATGCGTTTGGGTCTAATCCGGGTACTGCTCCTAATGCGTTTGGGTCTAATCCTGCCCCTAATCCTGCTGCTCCTGCTAATCCTCCTGTTGCTTTTCCTAATGCTTCTGCTTTTTTTGCCTCCACCAATTTTTCCAATTTCTCCGCCAATTTCGCCTGAATTCTCGCAGGATTTAAAATAATTGGAATTAAAAAAAACAACATTACACACATTAATATTAATAATAAAAACCACAATAATACTGTTCCAAGACTAATCCAAAATAAATTTATATTATTTGTGTCCACCGGTTTATTCAATTCAATTTCAGGCCCAGGCGGGCCAAATCCACCCATATTTATACTTTATTTATAATTTATAATTTATATATTATATATTATATTTACGAATACGAATACGAATACTGTCTTACAAAAATTCAATATCATCTAACAAAGGGGGCGCATCTAAATGTTGGGACTGGTTCAATGAATGTACATCCAATATATCCAAATTTACGCTGTCGCCAATGTTTATTCTCCCTTCACTATCATCGTCGTCATCATCATCGTCTCCAAATCGCCGTGGTTTGGTTTCATATTCCGGCTCAAATGATTTTACTTGGTTCTCTCCAAATGAAACCCCTTGCTTTTGTTGGTTAGAGGACGGTGTTTCGGAAGTTTCAGAAGAAGCAATTTGGTCTGAAAGGTCGTTGTAAAGCCCGGTGTTTTTATTCATTCCATTTCTGCTGGTGCTTCCGTTTCCGCTTCCGTTGTTTGGCTTATTTCCAACGCCGGACCGTCGCCGTCTAGATGACTCCGCCATCGTGTTTTCGCTGGCAATGACTTCTTTGTGAATAACCTCCTCTTTTTCACTGACTTCTATCGCATCTTCAATGGAGTCGTCCATATACAACTTCAATAAGTCCTCCATTGGAATGTTTTCGCGAATTGTATTAAATATACATTCGCGCACAATAATTTCAAATTCCCGGTTGTTTTTCTGGACAACCAAGGGCGGGATTCCGCGCTCAAAAATATACACATTTGAATACATTTTGCGCGCAGAATTGATATACACTTTGTGAATAAACTCGGTTAATTGTGGAATCGGGATATTCACTTTTTTTTGCTTGTTGCCGGCTCTGGCAGCGGTCATTGTCTTCAACTGCACAATATGAACACACGTTATCAAGTCTTCTAAATAGCCGCAGTGACTGCGCTCCTTTATGCGGTTGGTTTCGTTTTGTACAATTGTCGGATTCCATTTCGGCACCCGAGACAAAAAGTTCTGAAAGGTCATCAAGTACTTGTCGGTTTCATTGTTGTTTTTACACAATTTGTAAGCCTCATCAAATATGGAACGAAACCCTTCCATGATGTGAGGAGTAAGAATATTCACTAAACGAGCACACCATTCATTCTTTGATTCGTGAAGCGTGGTAACGGAGTAATCGTCCATATTTTACATAAATGAAATATTTTCTAAATTCAAATCACAACGAAATAACAAAAAGTTGAGAATAAAAGTAAGTAACAACTTCTCGTTTCTAAACTCTCGGCGCACCTTGTCAAAGGCAATCAAGTATTCGTATTTACGCCCCTCCTCAATATCCGGCGACCTTTCAATGTAGTTTATCAAGTCCAGTGCGCTGTACCCCTTTTCATACAACGCCGTTGCCTTTAAAAACAAGGATTTCACATCTTCGTGGGTACTTGTAGGATGCGGCGACATCGTGAATTCTTTGTTCAGCGCATCCAAGTGTTGTTTTTCCATTTTATCCACGGCTTGATACACTTGATTGATGTTGTAGGTGTGTAAATTTACAACAGTTCCGTTAATTGCCGGTTCGGGAACATATATTTCGCAAAACCGGGAGAGGATTGGTTTTAACAACTTGTATTTGTCTTCTACCAATATGAAAAATCGCGTGGAGTGGCTAAATAATTCAATACATCGTCGCAATGCCGATTGAGCGTCAATTGTAAGTTTATCTGCGTTGGTTAATATGATGGTTTTGAATATTTCGCCGTCTTTTAAATCAATGTTGGCCTTTGCGAAGAATTTCAGTTCTTCACGAATGAATATGATGCCTTTCCGGTGCGCACAATTCACTCTCATCACATAGTTTTTAATGGCGTCTTTGTCACCTTGATAAATGGAGTGTATGAAGCGGTTTAAAATGGTGTTTTTACCGCATCCATATGTTCCGTGAAATATGATGTTGGGGATTTTGCGAATGTCAATGAAATATTGCAATTTTCGGTGGATGTCTTCATGGATTTGGATTTGCGTTGTTTTTGACATGGCGGTTGTTGTTTTTGCGGCGGTTGTGGATGAGGAGGATGCTGCGGTCATATTATTAAAATTATTAAAATTATTGTATTGTAATGCCTCGTATTATAAATCATATTATTTTTGTGTTTATTTA
>Ga0194134_10005012_pt1 | contig 12814 bp, 10 predicted proteins | sample TA2KigOff0mmetaG_FD_148602 | JGI IMG/M metagenome (GOLD analysis project Ga0194134, IMG submission 148602) | Freshwater microbial communities from Lake Tanganyika, Tanzania - TA2015056 Kigoma Offshore 0m | ecosystem: Environmental > Aquatic > Freshwater > Lake | place: Tanzania: Lake Tanganyika... | reverse complement strand
CACCACCATCCATGTTGGCAGTAATGCGTTCTCGTAGTTTCTGTTGTCCATATTCTGTGAGGTGTTGTTTTTGTTGACGAAGTTGATCGATCTCTTCTTGTGTGAGATCAACCCAGGGCATATCATTATTCATTTTTCAATAACAATGCATTCATTAACATAAAAGATAGGAATACTTTGCCCATTTTCATCAAATTGGGCTATGGGTTTACCAGCTTCATCTAATTCGTATGGAGCATTTTGCTCCACATAATAGATAGATTCTCCTACCTCTTTGCTGTCAATTTGCCTTTGAATTCCTTTGATTGTGGAAAAATCGGCATTAAGCGAATGCTGCTGCATCAATTCAAAGGCAGATTGAATATTCTGCCAATCTTCATCTGATAATGTTTTCATTATTCTTTATTTTTACTAATGTCGCTTTGCATTTTATCGAGTGTGTCTAAAATACCATCAAATGATTTAAGATGGTCAATACGACACATAATCTCAGAAATGCTACTACAAACTACTGGTCGTTCTTGTCGTGCTGCAAATGCTAATGCGTTACGCAGTGCTGATGTTGCTTCATCTAATGAATCTGTTACTTGTTGTGCTAATGCCATCAGTCAGATGCCCTCCATTGTGTATATACAGATGTGTCTGTAGTTGTTAAGACACGGTTTTGTTGAAATGCTTCTACAGTTGTTAGAATTTCATGTGCTTTTCTTTTTGCTAGCTGCTCATCCCAATATTTGTGCTCCCACGCATCATAGAGATGCATGATGAGCGTGTCAATTAATTTATCGTAATGCGTCATTTAATAACCTCTAAGTGGCGCTTAAGTGATTGCAGACGTGCTTTTGCTTGACGCACTGCCTGAGGTTTCAGGGTGCGTTTTGCTTCTTTCTTAGAATGGTGCTGCCAGTTTGGCGTGGTCATCGGTCCGTTGCGTGTCCTACCATTATATAGGAAAAACGAGAGCGTGTCAAGTCCAAATGTGCATGACCAGAATAAGTTTTTCTCCTTCTACCACTTGCAATCCTCTGTGAGGAAAAGACCAAAAAGAAGGAAATATTAAAGTTTTTCCAGATTTTGGTTTAATAATAGTGCCATTTGTAAATTCTGTTTCACCACCAATAAAATTATCATTCAAATATGTTATAGATGTCAAAACTCTTCTCGCAGTAGGCAAATCATAATTATACACCCAATCATCGCAATGCCATTCAAAACCATCTCCAGGTAGATATTTTGCTAGTTTGGCATCGATGGAAAATCCTTTTTGCTCTTTAAATCCTTTCTCTAAACACTTTTTTTCTACATAAGACAATGATTTTGTGTAGGATTTTAATAATAAATTTGGTTCTGGATAAAACTTTAGAAGATGCATATATCTAACAGATGTGCCGTCTTCTCTAATCCATTCCACATCTTTTGAATATTCTCGATATTCATTTAAAGTAACTTCATCATATATTTCATCATATAGAATGAAATTCATTTCAAAAATTCCTCTGTATATACTTTTATAGAAAATTTATTTTTGTTATCCCACCTAAATTTGATAACAAATTGATGCAAATCACCAAAATCGAAATCAAACATATTTTGTTTAATTTCGTCAGATATTAAACCCAATTCTTGCATATTAGTTACATAGTCATGAAATTGATGCTTCTTCATAAAAGTTTCAAATGCAACATATTCTGGATAACTAGCCGATATTTGTAAAGACATCCAATCTTCATCTTCTTTTATTTTTAATAAAGAAAAAACTTTATCAAAATTACAATATTCTCCATAATATTTTTTAGGATTTTTAGAAATAAATGATTTGTATGGCATAGCAATTGCATACTTAGTAATCAAATTTTTCTTGTTAAATCCTATGTAATCAAACACTGTAACAGAATCAGATTCACACAAAAAATTAGTGTGATTTTCTGGCACATAAAAACAATTAAAGAAATATCTTCTTTCTTCTACAGTAGATCTATTAAAGGCATCTTTACTGATCCAGAAATATGCACCTTCATATTTACCATCTTTATTATCACCAGAATACATTATTCCATAATTTCCCATGAAATCTAATGATACACCTTGGCACACCTCGCCAAACGTTTTTAGAATAATATCAATACAATTTTTAATATTTGGTATTGGGCAATAATCAAAAAATCTATAAGGATAACCAATTCCAGTGCTTATAAGTGTCAAATTAGATACATCATACTCTCTCAATCTTAAAACTGCAGTATTATAAAAATTCTCTAGAAAAATTTTCTTGCTTGCTCTTCTCGCAAGTTTCTCCATGCCATGAAGAAAACTATCTTTTTCTTCAAATTCAATTTTTATTTTATTTTTGGATAGTATATCAATAAATTCGGAAATATCCTTATCAGAAAAATTCATACATTTCAGTCATTTACAATATGCATCGTGCCATCAGCGGAAACAAATTCTGCTCTAATGAAAAAATGTTGCTCATCTTCTAAAAGTTGATTTTTATTCGGAAACCACTCATCGTAAGCATTTAAAGCTGCTTCATTTGTTTCCAAAATGCAGTAGGCTTCTTTATGTTGCATCAAAATATTCAATAGAGTCTGTGGAATTTTTCCATAATAAAAGTCCCACACTTCATCTTCTTTTGATGAATCTTGAATAACATTAACTGCTTTGAAATGTGCTGCTACTTTTCCAGTGTGTTTTGCGAATTGTTGAAGAATATCAGATTCTAAAAATATATCTTTACCATATTGCATTATTATACCTCCTCTTCCAATTCTAACAGATTCAATGCTTTTTGTCTAGCAATATTATCATTAACAATAGATGTTAATATATCATTAATGGTAAAATTAACTTGATATGTTGATAATTTATCATTAATATTGGATATTAATGTATCAATATTTGATGTTGCCGTTTCCCACCAGTCTTTTGGAAGTAATGATTCATCTTGTATTTCATCTTTAATTGAATATAAAGACTCATTGAAATAATCAGCATCATTGGATAATGCGGTATAATCTAAATCAAGCATAGGCAACTTCATTTTACTCAATCCTTTGAGCAATTCAAATTTAATAGACACTTGAGAAATATTTTTGATAACACTTTCCATAGTGCCATTATCAATAATATCTTGTGTTGTTGCATCCAATAAATCTTGAGGAATTGCAGATAGATTTGCTAGTTGCTGTCTAAAAACAGCAAGTTGATTTTTTGGAGCTGGACTTATTGGCATTTCAATCTTTAACAAATCACCATCTATCCATGCTTGTTGATCAGTTAAATCTCTTAGTGATTGACGATATGTTTTCCATTTTTCTCTATCTTCTTCATCTATTGGATAATCAGGCAACATTATATAATCAGATTCTTGGAGTAATGTATCCCTAGAATCAAGTAGTGAATACTTCACATATGTCATATCACCTACAGTACCCTGCACTTGTTCATATAAATTTTCAATTCTAGCAATTTTTATTCTAGTATATTGATTTAAAAAGAAGATATATAATTTCTGTGTTTCTTCATTAGAGGCAACATCAAATTTATAATATTTTTTATCACTTTCTCTAGTTTGATAATTAAAATACTCTTTGTATCTTTCACAAAAATACATGTCATCATATTTTTCAAATCTCGATAGAGAATCTTTACTGCTATGCCAATATTCAGGCAATGAAGATTCTAAAGATGCTCTTTCTGCATCAGTTAAATCCAAACTATTACCCTTATAAACAATTTTTTGTTTAACTATAGAGCTTCCATTAAATTTTGGTTGCAAAATAACTTGCAATAGACGTACAGACATGATTTACTTCTATTTTCTTTAATATTTAGTATGCTTTAATCATATACTTCAATCTAAAGTATGGTGATAAAATTGGCAATCCAACGTTATTTCTCAAAGTAAATTTAAGCGCACCATTAAATATAGATTTAGATGAAGTAGTCATTTTTATTGGAGCAGGCTCCAAGAATAAATTAAAACTTGGCGCAGTACTACCTGGAACAAAATTAATATTAATTGTTTGATTTACTGAAGCTCCAGCTCCATTGGCAGGTCCAATACCATCTCCATGCGTTGATCCAGCACTATCTCCAGGAGGTAAGTTATCAAAACTTAAAGCATGAGAATGCTGTCTACCCTTTTCACTATCCGAAATACCTTCTGGACCAGCAAAAATAGATCCTCCTTCAGGCTCTGTTTCGTAGAAATTAGGACTAATAGTTCCTGTGCCACCACAACCACCTTTATGTGCAAAATAACCTTCAACAAATCCTGCAGAAACTCCATTATGAACATGCTCAGGTGGTCCATTAAATACCCATGGTAACATAGGTCCAACAGCATAAGAATACGTACCAGAAAAAGTTGTTGTGCCTGTGCCTTCTACTTCGGTAAATCCATCTGAATTAAAATTACCTAGAGTGAAAGTAGAAGGATCTGGAGATCCAGCTGTGCCATCAGGAAGAGAAGAAATACCAGGAGACCCAGGAGGTAATTGCTTAGATTCAATATAATTATAATATCCACCTACACTACCAGGAATATTTTTATCCCCGCCAGATAATCCATCCGCTGCAAATAAAGGATCAATAGAAACAGATCCAGAATTATTATTGACATTACCAGTCCCCATAATTTTTTTACCATATGGATTAGGCAATCTAAATGAATCTGAAGTTACGCCATATTGATCACCTATAACTCGATACAAAGCAGGAAAATCCGATTTTTTCAACCATTGTCCTCTTAGCTCTAAATATCCCTTAAATCTATCATTTGATAAATTCCATTTAGGAGATTTATAGTTAGTATCGGTGACCCATGCTGGTTTATTAGCAGTGTAAGCACTTCCAGAAGTTGCGGTAGAAGAAGAATTGCTAGAGTTAGTTTCATCGCCACTAATCGCTACATACCACTGACTAATATCATCGGTGGTAGCGGAAACATTATTAACATAATCAGGTGGTTTTCCTACACAAATCACAGTGCCAATTGCAGCACCACTCTTAGCCAATTCATTGCTATAACTTTTAGCTTTGCCACGACCAGTTAAATCAGAAGTAACAATATTTAATTCAACTTCAACTGTAGGTTGTGGAGAAGTAGCACTAATAATGTAATCTACATTATTTCTGCTGTATCTATGTTGTGTTACATCAGACAGGGTGATTTGACATCTATATTTTGTGCCATCAGCACTGGACAATATATTGTTGAGACTCAAAGTTGAATTTGTTTGACCAGTGATATTATTCCATCCGCCACCTGTGTTACTTTGCCATTGATATGATGGAGACCCCCCAGTTATAACAGGACTTAAATTTAATTCAAAAGTGCTTCCTGCTATTACATTTTTAATAGGAGAATCAGCAAAATAAGTAAATCTTCTATTAACAGTAATCGTAGCAACGTTGGAATAGGAAGATGAAGGAACAGAAGCCGCATCTATTTTGCATCTTACTTGTATATTATTTTGACTTCTGGAAAAAGGATTAGGAATAAAAGATTTTCCATCAGAGGTTTGCCCCTGATAACCAGTCCCAAAATTAAGCCACCCACTACCTTCATTATACTGCCATTGGTAAGTAGGAGCGGCGCCAATAGTGGCAGTTGCATCAACTTCAAAAGTAACTTCTTGCTCTGCTCCTTCTAAAACAGTAAATGATGATGCTAAATTTTTCAAAATTTGAATAGCTACCGCAGTTACACTAAGAACAACAACGTTAGTATATGCAATCACTCCACCAGCACTAGTTAATTTGCAACGATAGTAACCTCCATTGGAAGTAGAAACACTTAAAATTGAAAAAGTATTTGTATTAGCACCAGAAATATCATTCCACGTTGCAGCTGTGGGATTATTTTGGTCATAATTAGTACTTTTTTGCCACTGGTAAGTTATAGCCCCCAAACTCAAAGATTGTGCAGTGAAAGACCACTCTACATTTGAAAATTGATTGACATAATAATCATTAATACCACCTATAGAAGTAAATACATCTGCTTGAATATATAAACCACATACAGAAGATGTAACTGATGCTAAAGTGCCAGGTGCATTTAAAATTACTCTATAAAACTTGTAGGTGGAAGAAGTTACATTATCTATTGTCAAAAGATTGGTATTGTATCCACTATAAACAGTTCCTGCATTAGCAGCAGTAATATTGACCCATCCAGTTGTTACATTGTTAGTATTATATTGCCACTGATATGTTAAAGTTGTTGGACTAGAAGTAACAGCTGTAACTGCAAAAGAAGCATCAAAATTTGCAAATACTATGGTGTCGGATGGTTGTCCAGTAATAAATATTTGTCTATAGACTGTTAGTAAAGCATCAGCAGCAGAAAATATTGGTGTTAATACTTTATTATTACTTCCATCTAATGTATAAACAGCTGTAGAAGTTACTTTAACACGATACTTGTCGCCATTATTTACAGCAATTGTAAGTGGTTTCGTTTGATAAGATGCTTCTAAACTAATTCCTGGGTCATTTACAGCAGGAGTATTAGTCCATATAGAATAATTTTGTTTTTTGTATACAGTAATACTAACATCATGCCATCCCGTTACGGATCCACTATTTCCATTATCAATATTTGGGTTACTACCAAGACTTAAACGCTGTATCACCATCGTAACATCACCATTTAATCCAGTATTTTTAGAACAATTTAAAAGTGTGTTGAAAGTTGCTGTCTCTATAGCAAAATTAGTATATGCACTTCTATCGGGAATATCACCGTAAAAATCCTCTAGAGAATTGGCAGATTGTAAATTAGATGGCAATACAGCAACATCTGTCATCAATATAGAATGCGAATTGGTAGTTACTGCTGGTTCTCCACTAGACCCACTAACTACGCATCTAATTCTAAATTTCTCAAAATACATCATTCTATCAAGATCTAGAATACTTTGATTCATACTAGTGCCAGGTACCAATCTAAAATGATATAAACTTATCCCATTTTGTATATCTACCCAATCAGTATACCCTCCATTTATGTCCAAATAACTATATTGCCAAGCATATCCTAATCCAGATCCTGCGGTTGTTAATGCACCAACACTAAATCTTGCCTTTCCAGAATTAGAAATGGAAGTTTTATAACAATTTGTAGTATCCGTGTCTCCCAGAGCATCTCCAGGATGACTATAAACCGAAATAATAGGATTAATAATTAATGTAGTTGCACCAAGAGTAAGTGGAGTATTAGCGGTAGATGATTCAGAAATAATTAATCTATATTGATAGTTATTAATTCCAAAACCAGTACCTTCAATAACCAATCTAAATTCTTTTTTATATGTTAGAGGACTTAAAGTTACTTGAATGACATTAGTAACTACATCATAAGTACTAGTACTATCAACCATCCCCTGCGTGATATTAACCCAGCTGGTGCCACCATTAGAACTTCTTTGCCACTGTCCTGTCATATTATTATATGCAGAAATTGTGCTTATATCTGTATATAATAAAACAGCTTCTGCAACAATATTGAGATCTACACCCACTGCGGAAGAATAACTAGGATCATATTCAGTTAATAAACTAATTGATGGCGCAACAGTAATTGCTAGAATTCTATCACCAATAGATGCGATTTCATTACTGTAAACTATATCACCAGTTTGATTTGTAATTTTAACTCTAAAATATAAACCGTTTTGTACAGCAGTTAATTGACTAGTTGTGTATGAAGAACTAGTATTATTAAATAATCCTGTCGCAGTATAACTAACTCCACCATTAGAAGAAAACTGCCATTCATATGTTAAAGTTTCGCTATTGCTATCTTGAGCAACAACTGAAAATGTTATGGTGCCGCCTTCTGGTGTAGTAGGATTCAGAGGTGTTAAGCTAGTAATACTAATTGTCATTTTTTTATATTAAAATTTGATTAAGTATTCACATAATATAAATTTTGGAGCAATTTCATCTGCTTTAAATGTATTTGCTGTATTAATTACTACTGTTGTAGTGATTGGTGCTGCATCCATAGTTATTGCAGCAACACTAGCAGTTTTGGTTTCTCCAGTTTTTTGTGGAGTAATACCGTAATGTTTATGTTTAGTGCCAGTAGCACTTCCTTCTTCAGTTAAAGAAATAGCTTTATGAGCTACACCAAAATTAGCATCTGATTGACAACCTTTACCAGTTTGCCCACAATAATAGTTATTTTTTTTCCATTGGTAATACGCCATACCATCATTTCTATAGTTGATTCTTTTGGAGATTTTAAAATCTGTGTTATGACCATGCGCTAAAAACTGAGAAATACTCAAAGTATCATCTGGAGTTGCAGATGGTGGACTTTTTTGTTGAATACTACCATTAACTGTTATAGTTCTTCCAGGTACCTCAAATGATCCAGTATAAGGAAATGTGACACTATTAGATTGTGCTTCTAAACTAATTCCAATTCCTGCTTTTTGAGTTATAGTATTTGTTGCTGGATTTGTTACATCAATATTAGAATAAACACCACCAGTTGCATTTGCTACAATGTATTTTGATCCCAAATCTGGAAGTTGAAAAGTTCCACCTGTGCCGTCTGCATCTTTTTCTTGTAACGTTGTGCCTTCTTTTTTATAAATGCTAGTAGCTCCAACTCCCAAAACCCTTGCCAAATTAGGATATTGATCTGCAGATAAAATTTGTCCCCTACATTTTAAAAATCCTGCTGGCACAAAATTTATATAATCATCACTTAATGCAGATAATCCATTTAAAGTTCTAAAAAAAGGAAAAATAGCCCCACAAGGTCCGCCATATTTTCCTTTTTCAAATGAATAAAATTTTTCGTATGCGTATTGAGGCATATTTAAAAAGCTCTAATGATAAACAACATTCCTAGCGTAGGAGTTGCACTACTCATATTTATTGTGCAAAAGTCATTTCCAGGACTATTATCAATTGTTACACTACTCATTTTAACATCATTAACAATACCTGGATTCAAAATAGATAATTTACTCTCAAATTTATATTCCATAGTTCCGTGTCTGTGTCCAGATAACTTAGAAATTTGTGATTCTTCATTACTTAAACTAGAAAAGAAATATTTTACGCCGCCAATATGAGAATACATATCATTACTACTGACGCCATCTCCATTAGTAAATCCTGTTGCCGCGTATTGTGGAGCTCCACTGGGTCCATCATTAGTAATATTACCACCACCTTTACGATATGAAGTTCCCACTGTATTAGATGAACCAACAGATGACATCTCAGTACCATTTTTTGGAGGATCGTTAGTAGATCTGCTTACATTTGCGGTAACTCCATCTTTATGACAAAAATAATCATTATCAAATTTATCACTATTTAAAGTCGCAAGATTATTTTTTCGATTATATGTTGGTCCACCATCAGCATCTCCACCCTCATAATTATGATTATGTGCTGGTAAATGAACATCAGTTGTTTTCCTTTCTTGTACGTTAAGTGTAACGTCCACATTTCCTGTCGATAAAGCAAAAGTGCCGTATTTTGCAACTAAATCTGGTTTAGATTTTTGCTCACCGAAAACATCTACAGAAGTGAAATGATCTTGAGTAGTGTTATTTGATTGATTGCCATTATCTGACTGTCCAACAGTTACCCAAAATTCATCATCGGATTTATTTGCATTTTCTGGTTTATGAGCATCACCTTTATTTTGCAAATAATTAAAATGACCTTGAAATATATCCATAATACCAAAATTTTGTGTAGTCAATGGAGGTAATTTAAATGTAGACCCAGTTATGCCACCATATGTGTTACCTATACAATTATATAAAAGTGGATATCTACTGAATGAAATTACGCTACCATTGCATTCCACCCAACCTGTAGGAATAGTATCCTGTGCGCCCGACCAGGGCACAATTGATCCTATCGGCAATCCTCTCATGGATTTTAAAGTATTATAATTAGCTGCGTCTGTGTATGCCATATTAAATCTCCATTAACCACCATCCTTGTTGGTCACTAGCGATACCATTGCCTTCAGAATCCGTATCACCAGCAAAAATCAAACCGAAAGCGGCATTAGGTGTATTAACAACTAATTCTCCACTACCATAAGAAGAAACAAGACCGCCAAGTGTAGATCCAGATGTGCTACTCTGTAAAGCAACTCCAGATGGTGCTCTGACAACTAAGTTAGAGGAAAAACTAAGTGCTCCACCAACATCAACAATTCTTATTACATCACCAGTTACAGCATTATTTGGTAATTTTAATATCAACGTCGATGAGGGTCTACAGAGATACTGGAGATTAGATCTTAGTTGATATGCAGTAGCATCTGTATTTCCTTGAGCAGAGATAAAGATAGTTTTTCTACCACCATTTTTATTCCAAAAAGTTTCTTCACCAAATGCTTGAATGGATGCATCTTGCTTAAATCTAAATGGTTTAGCACCACTAACGCCCATATTATTGATTTGAGCAACATTTTGTCCTGCAGATGGAGTAGCGGAAGATTCACCTTTTACTTCTAAATATCTACCAACATAAGTATCGCCAGTTTGAGCATCAACTGTAAATCTTGCGGTATGGAAATTGGTTGGTGTTTCGGTATTTGCTGGCACCCCCAAAGTGCCAACAGAGAAGTCATCACCAATTCTTAAGCTACCAGCAATCTTAGTATTTCCAGTATCACCCAGAACTTCTAATGCGATATTCGTAGCTACATCAATTCTATTTTTGTTAAACTGACCAGATGCATAGAAATTATCTTTATAAATCTTGAGGTCTGCACCATTATATAACTTGGTATCACCAGTTGCAGATTCTACATGGAATCTTGGTGTGGTGCCATTAGTGATGACAAAATATTGCTTGCCTGGCAGAGAAGTATCAGTATTACCAGATAATTCAATAGAGTTATGTACTTTAAGATTTCCTCCTCCAGTTTTTAAAGGATCTGCTTGAGTGCCAGCACCACTTGAAGTACTTGATGTTACACCATTTGCAGTTGCAAGAGCAATATCATTTGTAGTGTCATCAGCACTATTAGTGCTATCATAACCAATTGTAACATCACCAATAACCTGAGTATTACCATTCGTAGAAATAACTCTAAAAGTTCTCAAAGGTTGTTTTTGTAGAGATGCTGTGCCAAAATCACCATTATTAATAGTAAAAGTTTGTGCATCAGCTTCATTTATTTGATTTACTCTCACAAATTCATCATTAGGTGTTCCCTCACCAATTCTCAATAAATCATTAATTGTAAGATTTGCAGAGAATTCTGCAATATTCACAGTTGTAGCAGTAGCAGTAATTGGATTTGGGAAAACATATGTAGCGTTTTCTTGTTTGGTAAGTAGATAAATTATATCTCCATCTGGGTGAGCAGTTGCCGCTGTTCCTTCTTGTGCTCTATAAACTGGAACTGTGTATGGATATGTAGATGAAGGATAATTTGCTGTCTTAACAATTTCCTTATCAATCAATAAGAGTTGATTTACGCTGATTCCTGTTGGATTATTGATAGGTAAATCATAAGTTCCATCATTATTATTCACAAAAGTGACACCACCCCAAGAAATAGTACCACCAGTATTAATCTTGGTTTGTGCAAGTCTCGCTTTAGCCGTGCCAGCATCAGTAGATCCCGAAGTCAGACCAATAGTTTTTACACCACCATTTAATGTATCACTAATTGTAAATCCACCAGCATCCTTTTGAACAACATAGTATGTTATTCCGACAGAAACACCAGATAAATTACCAACATCCACAAATTGAACTTCATCGTTTGGATTTAAATAAACATTAGAAGTAATTAATTTATTAGAAGTTACAGTAGAAATATTAATTAAACTTGCAAAGTTTTCATCGTATGCATAGTAATCAATATTAAGATCTACAAGACTGCCCACAGTCTGTGGAGATCCAATGTTAGTAATAACAGTACCAGTAGCTGGCGTAGTTGATTGATTAGCACCTATATTAGAATAAGTAAATGTAGTAGGATTAACTACCGTAACCACAGTTGTGCCAACGTGATCGTAACTAGGATCACTGGTAATAACTTCTACAGAATTTCCAGTTGTCAATCCATGTACGTTTATTGTAGTGACCGTGGCGACGTTGTTGTTTCTAGATAAAGAAGAAATTCTAATATTACCAAAAATATTTCTAACGACTCCAACACTAGAATTCTTTAGACCACCATTTTGAGTAACATCAGATTCAAAGAATGAAGAACCTAATACATTCAAACCGTGTCTAATTTTAGTTTGTCCAGCAACACCACCAAGTTCTACAATACCAGCAGATCCACCAATTTTTAAATTATTTACTCCAGATGGAAAAATAGTAAATTGATTGGTGACAGATGTAGTATTAATCTGTCCTCCATTTAAAGTAAGAGGACCATCAATGACAGTTTGATATGTCTTAATCCTAGTAATACTTTGTGCTTGGTTTGAATATGCCCCACCGATAGTGATAGAAACTTGATTGGTTAAAAGATCGGGAACGGTAGCAATATTTACTGTAGCATTTGTTGGTTTAGTATGAATATTTAAAGATGTAACACCAACCGCATTAGTGCCAATATTTAAAGTGTGATTAGCAGTTATTGCTGTTCCAACATTAATAGTTTGCGAGGTTGTCGCTAAATTACCAAGACTAATATTAGTAGCATAACCAGATAAACTTAAATTAGTAGTTGTTGGTTGGTTTGCTACCGTAAATGCTGCAGAAGTAGATCTAATGTCACCACCATTTACATCAATATCTGTTTGGAAAGTAAAGTCACCAGTGATTCTTGCATCGCCAGAAACAACAAAGTTTT
>Ga0194134_10005005_pt1 | contig 12823 bp, 15 predicted proteins | sample TA2KigOff0mmetaG_FD_148602 | JGI IMG/M metagenome (GOLD analysis project Ga0194134, IMG submission 148602) | Freshwater microbial communities from Lake Tanganyika, Tanzania - TA2015056 Kigoma Offshore 0m | ecosystem: Environmental > Aquatic > Freshwater > Lake | place: Tanzania: Lake Tanganyika... | reverse complement strand
CAGAGCAAGCAGGCTCTGGCCTCAGCCCTGGCGGAGCCCCTGGGTGTGCAGCCGGCCAGCGAGGAGGCGGTTCATCAGGGCCAGCGGGTGGTGGAGGGGCAGCGCCTGCTCCAGTGCGTGAGCGATCCCTTCCTCGGCTGGACCACCACTCCCGGCCACCACCATGTGTATTGGCGCCAGCTGCGCGATTGGAAGGCATCGTTGGCGGTGGAGGCGATGAAACCCGATGCGCTCAAGGCCTATGGCCGCCTCTGCGCTTCGGTGCTGGCGCGGGCCCATGCCCGCTCCGGTGATCGGATCATGCTGGCTGTGGCCCTGGCCGGCCAGAAGGCGATCGATCGGGCGCTGGGCGCTGATGCGGTGGCCTATGCCGATCAGGTGGAACGGGATTACGGCCGCCTGCTGGAGGCGATGGCCGGTGGCCGGCTCAGCAGCTAACAGCCCCGCCACTAGAAGGTCACTTGAATCTGCATCCCGGCCGCCAGGATCCCGGGCAGCGGTTGCTGAGTGCCACTGGGATTGAAGATCCACTGGAGCGTGGGCTGCAGGTTGAGGGTCTGGTTGATCTGAATGCGGTAGCCCAGCTCCAGCATCCCTTCGTAGGCGCTGCTGCTCAGTTGGTTGCTCAGGCCGCCGCGGCCGAGGCCCAGCAGAGCTACATCCAGGGGGCGTCCGGGCAGCATGCCCTGCACCACCAGCCCCCCGCCCACAAAGGTGGGGGCGGGGGGCTGGGAGGCATCCGGCGCATAGGAGCCGCCGAGCCAAAAGCGGTGAGCGAGCCCGAGTGGCAGGCCGCTGGGAACCGTGATGCTCCCGTACACGCCATTGCCGTTCTCGCTGGTGAGGAATCCCCCAACGCTGAACAGGCCATCGGGTAGCTGGTTCTCCACGCTCACCGGCGCCGGGCAAACGCCGCGTTGCTGGCTCCATCGCACCACCCCCCGCTCGGTGCGGCAGGCCGGCAAGGGCTGGGCGCTCATTGCGCTGGGCTGGAGATCCAGCTGCAGAAACTGCGCCACACCACTGTTGGGCCCGATGCCGCCATCGCTGAGACCGAGCCAGCGGGAGAGGGTGTCTGTGCTGCTGAGATCAAACAGGCCGTAGCGCAGGCTCAGCTCCGGGCTGGCGTGGGCCGTCACCACACCGCCAAAGGCGGTGTAGGGGTTGATCGGTAGGCCGGCCACCGTGATGTTGAGCGTGTTGTTGAAGGCCGAGTGCACGTAGTTGCCGAGCACCGGCACTTCCACAAAATCGGGATTGATCGGCAGGATGCCGGCCTTCACGTTGAGCCAGCCTTCACCGTGCTGCCGTTGGATGGCGATTTCCGAGAGGTAAAAGCCCGCTGGGTAGGCCACCTGCTGCAGCGGGAACAACGCCCCGATGGCGTTGTTGTAGTAGGCATCGCCGGCGTCGTGATTCACATCGACGCTCAGCTGCCAGTGGTCCCATTCACGCCAGCTGGAACTGGCTTTGTTGAGGCCTGAACTGAGATTGAGGCTGAGGGTTCCCTGTTGGATCCAGCTGCCGGCTGAGCGCTCCCCACCCAGGGGATTGAACAGCGGTTCGGCCGTCATGCTCAGCTCCAGCTCCAGCCAGTCGGGCAGTTGCAGCAGCTCCTGCAGGCTGGGCCAGGGATCGCCGAGCGAAATCGGCTCTGCCAGGGGTTCTGGAGGTTGCTCCGGCAGTGGATCGGCTGCGGCGCCACCAGCCAGGCTGGCGAGCGCCAACGCTGCGATCCCCAGAACGCTCTGTCGCCGCCGCCAAGGCATGGCTGGGCCCTCAGTCCGGCCACAGGATCTGTCCTGCGGCCGGATTTGGCAACCACCAGGGCCGAGAGATCAGCCCTTCTTGGCGCGGCCTTTGCCTTTGGCAGGGGCGGCCTCAGCCTGAGCAGCGGCCTGAGGCACCGGCGCCAGCTCGCCTTCGCCACTCACCACCACGCTCACCACGCGGCCGCCCTGGCGGATCACGCGCTGCAGCGCCTCATTCATGCGGCTGAAGGGCACGCGGGTGGTGTACGCGCCGTGGCGCACAAAGCGGTTGTTGGCGATGCCGGTGGCAGTGATCGTCACCACACGGCTGCCGTCGCCGGCGGCACCGGCGCTCGGGCTCGACACCAGCAGCTCCTGGCTGCGGAAGCCATAGGCCGGGGTGCCATCGATGCGGCGGGCGGAGCTCAGCTCGGCCACCGGCAGCTCGCTGCTGCCCGATGTGGCGGCGCGGAAGGGGCCATCGGTGCTGATGTGGGCGTAGCGGCTGGCAGCCGACACCGCCACGGGCACAGGCCGGTTTTGATGGAGAGCACGGCCCAGCTTGAACTGGGTGCCGCTGCCATCACCCTTCACCGAGGCGGCCGCACCGCGGGCCAGCTGCATCAGCCAGCTGAACTGGCGGCCTTCATGGCCGGCGGCGTAGTTCCAGCCGTGCAGATGGGGCACGGTGTCGTTGCCGAAATTGCGGTTGTATTCGGCGCTGTCGAGATAGGAATCAATCTCGGCGTCGTAGCCCTGCTCCTGCAGGATTGTGAAGTGGTGCAGCATCTCCTCTTTGTTTTGAGGAGCGCGGCCGAGCAGGTGCTTGTGGTTGAGCTCGATGAACCGATAGGGATTGCAGTTCTCAAAGAAGCGTGAGCGATACAAGGCACTCTTGGCCACGGTGCGCACCAACTCGCGCACATTCAGGTAGCCGTTGCGGAACAGCGATTCGGCGCCATCGAGCCGCTCGTTGGTCATCAGATACTGCCCGCCCAGCACCTGCTGATACACCGCGCGGATGATCGCGTTCTGGTCATCGTTGGAGGCGTGCGGCCGGTGTTCTTTGCGTTGGCCGGCGGCAAAACGCTCGATGCCCAGGGCAGGTGCTTGAACGAGAGCGATAACGTTCGGGCTGGCAGGGGTGAACTAGCCGGACCGTAGGGGCATTGTGTGCGGTTGTCTGCGAAACGTTGCGAGCTCTTTACGCCGCTGCTAGCGCGTCACCCGTGGCTGGATCAGAGCGGGCCTGGGTTGGGATGAATTTCATCGAGAACCTGCCCACTGGCGCACACGGTGCGGCACGTGCGTTGTTCCTGGCGGCTCAGTTTGCGGGCTGCGATGTAAGCCAACAGAGGATTGGGGTAGGTCTTGCTGGTGTTCCAGCTGCCATCGGTGGCCTGCATCACAACCTGGGTTTGCACGGCTCACGGCCTCCTGCGATCCAACGGGCCGGACCTTATGGAGCGGCGTGACACCCTTCGGGTAACAGGGGCTACCGATTTCGGATTATCTTCCGATTTGCGGCTGGCAGGGGTTGGCCCGCTGCAGTTGTTCGGCGATCTGTTGGCAGCGGGTGCCGGCGCGCAACTGCGGTTCAGAGCTGCGCACTTCGAGTTGGGCTTCGCGGGAGCGGCTGCAATTCCAGGAGGCCAGCACGGTGACCCGCTGGGCCATAGGCAGCCCGCAGTTGGGGCGATCGGCGGCCAAGACCTGGCTGGCGCTGCTCACATGGGGGTCGATCACCAGCCCAAGTTGCTGCAGCGGTTCAGCCAGAGCATCAAGGAGAGCATCGCTGTCCACGCTGGTAATCCAGGAAAACAGGGCCATCCCACGCGTCGAGCTTGGGCATAGTTAACGACGCGCTGCAGGGTGCATCAAGTGCTTTTCGGCACAGAATGACTAAGACAACGTAAAAGTCTTAGTGCGTTCTGCTGGAGATGTGCCACAGAAGTTGTTCACCGGCATGGAAGGGCACCAGTCGGCTGGGCTCCGCCGTGCCATTGGCCAATTCCAGGATTGCTGGCAGGCCGGGGGCCTCGGGATCGGGGTCGCGCCGCTCCAGGGTGATGCGGCCTGGGTTGAGCGGCAGGCCGTAGAACCGCGGGCCGTTCAGACTGGCGAACGCTTCCAGGTGCTCCAGGGCGTTCTCCTCGTCAAACACCTGGGCGTAACTCTCGATGGCGTAGGGCGCGTTGTAGATGCCGGCGCAACCGCAGCTGCTCTCTTTGGCATGGCGCAGGTGAGGGGCTGAATCGGTGCCCAGGAAAAATTTGGAGTTGCCGGAGGTGGCGGCTTGCCGCAACGCCAGGCGGTGCAGCTCGCGCTTGGCCACCGGCAGGCAATACATGTCGGGCCGCAAGCCTCCTTGGAAGAGGGCGTTGCGGTTGATGTGCAGGTGGTGCGGGGTGATGGTGGCGCCCAGGTTGCTCGGCCCCGCCTCCACGAACTGCACGGCTTCTGTGGTGGTGATGTGCTCGAGCACCACCTTCAAGCCCGGATGGCGCTCCAACAGGGGCTTGAGGTGCCGCTCGATGAACACCGCTTCCCGGTCGAAGATGTCAACGGCGGGATCGGTCACTTCCCCGTGAATCAACAGGGGCATGCCGATGCGCTCCATGCAGCTGAGCACCGGCGTGATGTGGGTCAGATCGCGCACGCCGGCATCGGAGTTTGTGGTGGCGCCGGCCGGGTAGAGCTTCGCGGCGGTGAACACGCCCGCTGCAAAGCCATGCTCCAGTTCCTCTGGAGCGATGGTTTCGGTGAGATAGGCCGTCATCAACGGTGTGAAACCGGCCGCTGCCTCCGCTCCGGCGCTGCGCTCCAGGGCCTGCAGGATGCGATCGCGGTAGGCGCTGGCCTGAGCCACCGTGGTGATCGGCGGTTTGAGGTTGGGCATCACGATCGCCCGCGCAAACTGGGCGGCGGTGTGTCCCACTACGGCCTGCAGCAGCGCCCCATCGCGCAGGTGCACGTGCCAGTCGTCGGGCGTGCGGATCGTGAGGGTCTGGCGGGACGGTGCTGCGGCCATCGCGTTGAAGCCCTGCTGCGGCGGTGCCTTTAGTTTCGGTGTTGATGGAGCCTGCAGGCCGCAGCAAGTGGATCCGGGTGGCTGGCTGGAGCGCTGAGCAGGTCAGAGCGGCACTGCTTGCACCTGCTGGGTGAGCAGCAGATTGAGGATCTCCTGCAGGGGCATCGGTTTCGCCAGCAGATAGCCCTGTCCCCAGTGGAATCCCTGGCGCTGCAGCCATTGGCGTTGCGCCTCAGTTTCCACACCTTCGGCGGTGGTGTGCAGCTCCAGGGCGTCCGCCATCGCCTGAATCACTTCGAGGATGCGGTTGCTTGGTTGCTCGGGTGCATCCAGCAATTTCACAAAGCTCATGTCCACCTTGAGGCTGTGGAAGGGGAAGCGGTTCAGGCGGCTGAGCGAGGAGTAGCCGGTGCCGAAATCATCGATCGCCAGGAACACCCCGCGTTGGTGCAGGTGCTGCAGCGTGCGCGCGATCTCCGCCTCCGGTTGCTGCAGGTTCACCTCGAGCATTTCCAGTTGCAGCTGCCAGTTCTGGGGCAGTGGCTCGGCGTCGATCAGTGCGAACAGGTTTTGCAGCAGCGCCGGGCTTTCGAGCAGGGCACCGGAGAGATTGAGGCTCAACAGCATCGGCCGCTGCGGCTGCACCCGGGCCATCACATGGCTGGCGGCGATCGCTTGGCGGATCATCTGCAGATCCAGCTCTCCCAGGAGCTCAGCGCGCTCGGCGGCCTCCAGAAACAGGCTCGGCAGCAACAGTTCGCCATCGCTGCGGCGCCAGCGGGCCAGGGCCTCCACGCCCATCACCTCCCGGGTTTTGAGGTCGAACAGGGGTTGGAAGTGGGGCTCGAGCTGCCCCTGGCTGAGACCGGCGCGCAGTTCCGATTCCAGCTGCAGATCCTGTTGGGCCTGGATGCGGCTGGCCAGGTCGATGCAGCTGTAATGGCTGCCTGGGCGGCGAGCCGCGTTGCGCAGGGCAATGGCGGCATCACTGAGCAGGTCATGGGCGTTGCTGTAGTTGCCCTGCACCAACGCGGCCCCCACGGCCACTTGTGAACTCAGCAGTTGCTGGGCCACGCCGATCGGCTGCTGCAGCTGTTCGGTGATCGCTGCCGCCTGGCTGCAGAGCTGCTCCTCGGTGGCGGTGAAGGGGGTGAGCATCAGCCATTCCTGCTCGTTCAGTTCGCAGCAGCTGGCGTTGTCGGGCAGCAGCGCCGCCAGTCGCTCCAGCTGTTCGCTGCGCAGGGCGTTGGCGCTGGCCTCCCCCAGGGCATTGGCGATGCGGCGCAGCTCCTTGAATTCCAGGCGCATCAGCCCGAAGCAAGCCTGGCTGCTCTGGCTGAGCATCAGCTCCACCATGGAGATCAACTGCTCCTTGCTGGTGAGCAGCTGGTGGAGGCGAGCTGGTGGCGCGGGCGACAGCGCTTCCGGCGTTGCCGGTTGCGTGGCCTGGACGAGCAGCTGCCCCTGGCGCTTCAGTTCCATCTGGCGAACCGCCAGCCGGGCCAGCCGCTCCAGCGCCTGAATCTGGCTGTCGTTTAACTGGCGGGGCTGCTGATCCACGGCGCAGAGGCTGCCGAGGGCCAGGCCATTGCTGGAGATCAGCGGAAAGCCGGCATAGAAGCGAATGTGCGGCTCCTGGATCACCAGAGGGTTATCGCAGAAGCGCGGATCCTCGAGTGAGTCGTTGATGATCAGCGGCGTGCGCTGCAGGATCGTGTGGCCGCAGAAGGAGATGTTGCGCGGCGTTTCCTTGGCATCGAGCCCGATGCAGCTCTTGAACCACTGCCGGTTTTCATCCACCAGCGAGATGATGCCGATCGGTGTCGCCGCGATGTCGCGCACGAGGGCGCCGATGTCATCGAAGGCCTGCTCATCAGGGCTGTCGAGTACGCCGTAGCTGCGCAGTTCCTGCAGCCGTGCGGCGTCGTTGGGAGGAATCGGGGCCTGCAGCATCGGTGCAGGTGGAGCCAAGGTTCTGCTGGAACGCTAGGCAGGTTGAGCGGTGTTGTCAGTCCCCGTTTGAGGACGTTGCCATGGGTGCGGCGATCAGCTCGCGGCGATCAGCTCCTTCAGCTGCTCCGCCGGCATGGGCCGGCCCAGCAGATACCCCTGAAAACTGTCGCAACCCAGCTCCAGCAGATGCTCGCGTTGGCTGTCCGTTTCCACGCCCTCAGCCAGGCAGCTCAGCCCCAGTTCATGGGCCATCAGGATCGTGGCCTTCACGATGCTGCGATCGGAGCGGTTGCTTGGGAGATCCTGCACAAAACAGCGATCGATCTTGAGGCGTTGCAGGGGTAATCGCTGCAGGCTGGCCAAGGAGGAGAAGCCGGTGCCGAAGTTGCCGCTGCCGCCGGTTCTGAAGCCGTGCGTGATGCCTTGCTGCGCTACCGCGCCGGCGTGGCTCCGATCACGGAGCTGTTGATTGCCCAGCGCAATCTGCAGGCGGCCCGTTCGGCCGAGGCGGCGGCGATCCATCGCTGGAACATCAGCCGTGCCGGATTGGAGCTGGAAACCGGCGCTGAGCGCTCCCAGGGGGCTGTGACGTCATCTCCCTAGAGTGATGGGATGAACGACCAGGCTCCACGTTCCGAAACGCCCGCCAGCGAGCGGATCACCGAGCAGCTCAGCCGCTTGATCCCCCTGGTGAACGGCCGCTCTCGGGTGGCAAGGGTGGGCTCGTCCCACGGCCGTGATGGCCTCCCCTCGCTGCTCACCTGGGACGACGACGGTCAGCTGAACGTGGACTGACCTTGCACGCCGCGGCGCTGTTGGTGCTGGCCGGTGGGGGCCACACCCATGCATTGCTGCTGCGTCGCTGGATCATGCGGCCCGCCAGCCGCCCGGCCGATCTGGCGGTGTTGCTGGTGAATCGAACCAGTACGGCGCTCTATTCGGGCATGGTGCCTGGCTTATTGGCCGGGCTGTATCCGCGTGAGGCCTGCGCGATTGATCTGCGCGATCTCTGCCGGCGTGCGGGTGTGGGTTTTGTGCAGGCGGAGATCAGCGGGGTTGACCCCGCCCGCCGTGAACTGCTGCTGCAGGGCCGTCCGCCGCTCCGCTTTCACACCCTCAGCCTGAATGTGGGCTGCGAAACCCTTTGGTCTGTTGAGGCAGCGACAGGGTGCGGTGAGGAGCGCCCGCTGCTGCCCGTGCAGCCCGTGAAACCGCTCGAGCCCTTCATCGCCTGGCTGGAGCAGCGGCTTCACGATCCCAGCGCTGATCCGCGGGTGCGCATCCGCGGTGGCGGTGCTGCCGCTGTGGAGGTAGCCCTGGCGCTGCGGGCCCGCGGCTTGCGGCCCGAGCTGTTGCTGCGCCGTGAGGGCCTGCAGCTGGGGTCTGGCTCCGCCCAGCGAGCGGCCGAACGCTTGCTCGCTCAGGCGGGTATTCCTCTGCGCCGCAGCGTGGATGCGCAGGCCGCGGCGGATCTGGCCTGCACGGGCAGCCGGGCACCGGCTTGGCTTGCGGCCAGTGGCTTGCCTGTGCAGGCCGGAACCGGTCGCGTGATCACGGATTCCAGCCTGGTGGTGCAGGGCTTCGAGCACCTGTTGGCCAGCGGTGATTGTGCGGTGATCGGCTCCGACCCCCGGCCTCCGGCGGGGGTGTGGGCGGTGCGGGCGGCGCCTCTGTTGGCGGACAATCTGCGGCGCCTGCACACCCAGCCGCCGCAAGCATTGCGCCGCTGGCGGCCGCAGCGCTGGGCCTTGCAGCTGCTGGGCGATGGCGGCGTGCATCCTTCGCGGCTGCCGCGGGCCCTGGCGGTGTATGGGCCCTGGAGTGTGGGGCCATCGCGTTGGTTATGGCGCTGGAAAGATCGGATTGATCGCCGCTTCATGCAGGGGTTTGCGCCTGCACCGGCCATGGCTGCGGCGGCTCCGATGGCCTGCCGCGGCTGCGCCGCCAAACTGCCGGCGGCTCCTTTGGCGGCCGCTCTCGGGCGGTTGTCGCCCACGGGAGAGGCGCCTCCGGCGGAGGATGCGGCCCGCTTGGATCACAACGAGCACGGCGAGCTGTTGCTGCAGAGCGTGGATGGTTTTCCTGCCCTCCTCGATGATCCCTGGCTCAATGCCCGCCTCACCACCCTGCACGCCTGCAGTGATCTCTGGGCCTGCGGCGCCCGGGTGCAGAGCCTGCAGGCGCTGGTGACGCTGCCGCAAGCGGCTCCCGCTGTGCAGGAGGAGTGGTTGCTCCAGAGCTTGGCCGGCGTGCGTTCGGTGCTGGATCCACTGGACGCTGCGTTGCTGGGAGGCCACACCCTGGAGGGCCGCGATGGCGCTGGGCTCGGGCTCAGCCTCGTGGTGAATGGAGCTGTGCTGCCGCAGCGCTCCTGGCCCAAAGGCCCGCTGGCGGCGGGGCAGTGGTTGCTGCTCACCCGCCCGATCGGCACGGGCGTGCTGTTCGCCGCTGCGATGGCAGGGTCGGCCAAGCCAGCCTGGCTGGATGCGGCCTTGGCCGTGATGCAGCAGAGCCAGGCGCCCCTGGTGGAGATCCTGGCGGCCCACGGCTGCCAGGCCTGCACAGACGTCACAGGCTTTGGCTTGCTGGGGCACCTGGCTGAAATGCTCGGGCCCGGTCAGCGGGTTGCCCTCGATCCCGATGCGATTCCTGCCCTACCCGGTGCCCTCGAGCTGCTGGAGCAGGGGCAGAGCAGCAGCCTCGCGCCCGCCAATGCCCGCGCCCTGGTTGCGCTCGATGGCCCGATCGCGCTCAACCGGGCAGCCACCGCAGCCGAGCAACAGCTCTGGATCGACCCACAAACCTGCGGGCCACTGCTGGCAGCTCTGCCCGAGGCGGCAGCCCAGGCGGCCCTGGAGGCGATCAGGGCTGCCGGTTTCCCCCACGCGGCCCTGATCGGTCGTGTGTTTAGTCGCGCACCAGCCAGCCGGCGGTGAGATCGTCGAGGTCGCTCTGGAGGTAGTAGTAGCCGCGTGCACCGGAGCGCCCCTTCACCAGTAGGGCGCGGTAGCGATAGGTGGTGCCGAATTGATCACGCTCATTCAGGGTGCCCCAGCAGCTGTTGGAATCCAGCTTCAGATCGCCGCTGTAGCCGGCTGTTTCGCCGACGCCGCTATAGCTGGAGAGGGCGATCCCGCTGACGCGGCCATCGCTCCACTGCTCCCGTTGCACCACCGCGTTGGGGCTCCAGCCGCCGTTGCGCCAGCTCAGGCCCACCTGGCTGCTCAGCACCAGACCATTGAGATCGCTCGCCTGGCAACTGCCGGGTGCCATCGGTAGCCAGCGGCTGGTGATCACGCTGCCAGTGTTGCGGTTGAGGCTGTAGAGCGGGCGGCCTTTGCCATCGAGCACCACCTCGCTGCGCTCCATGCCCCAAGGCAGCTTGCGCTCCAGTTGCAGCACGCAGCTCGGCCCCATGCGTGCCACGCCGCTGTACGTGGCCTGGCGTTCGCTGCGGCCCACGCGCTCCACCACCGTTCCCTGCAGCTTGCCGCCAGCCAGCCAGCGCTCCTCCTGCACATGCGCCGTGGGGGTGTTTTTGCCACCGCCGCTCTGCACGCCCATGCCCATCACCGCGTAGCGCCCCAGCATTGGCGTTGGGCAGGTGGGCTGAGCTGCCTGGGCTGGAGCGCTCAGGCTGGTGAGAGGTAGGCCGAGCCCCAGGGCTGCGATGGGGATCAGAGCCGACAGACGGTGGACCATGGCCTGGTCGCTGCACACAAAGCCCCCGCAGTATGGGTGGATTGCCCTGGTGTGACTCAAGCCTTCGGTTCAGATCTGAACCATGCCGCAGCGCATGCCTTTGAGCACGGCCTGCACCCGGTTGTTCACCTCGAGGGTCTTGAGCAGCCGTTTGGTGTAGGTGCGTGCGGTTTCCTCACTCACCACCAGTTGCTCGGCGATTTCACGGTCGGTGAGACCACTGGCGAGCAGATCGAGCACCTCGTATTCGCGCGGCGTCAGCCTGGGGCAGCTCAGGTAGGGCAACTGGCCGGAGCGCAGCGATGGACTGCGATACGAGTGGTTCCCCATCACGGCCATCACAGCGGCTTCGAGGGGTTTCTGGTCTTCGATGAAATCGGCTTCGGCCACCACCGCCTCCAGCCAGCTGGCTTCGGCATATTCCACCGGGATGGCATCACCGAGGGCGAGCACCACCACCTTGAGCTGCGGTTGCAAGTCGCGGGCCTTGCGCGCCAGTTCAAAGCCGTTGCCGGTTTCCAGAAAGTCGGTGCAGATCAGCAGTTCGTAGGGCTCTTTCTGCAGATAGGCCAGGCAGCTTTGCTCGTCGGTTACGGCGCAGCCGATGTGGGTGGAGGTGCTGAAGCTTTCGCAGAGGCAGCGCAGGAAGAATCGACCCTTCAGGGCAAGCGCCACCTTGCCCTGAACGGCCACCGAGAGGAGCACCTCATCGAGGTTGCCGGCGCTGAGGCTGTCGAGATAAGGCGTGAAGTCCATCGCTCAGCCCCAGGCAAGCAGTCATCATCGCGCTCGGTTGAGCCATGCCGGCTCAGATCGCAACCTTTTGTTCTTCGCGTGTGAGTTGGGCGTAGAGATACTGCGGCGACTTGTAGTGGCGCGGCAGGCAGTGATGCAGTGTTTCCAGTCGCCCCCAGCACACGGTGCGTTGAATCTTGTTGAGGGTTCGCTTTTCAGCGATCAACATCTTCAATGCTTTGCAATAGAGCTGGTAATTGGCTTCAAGTTCACCGATGGTGATGCTGGCGTCCTGGCTCATGGTTCAGTCGTCGTAGACGAGGCACTCAGGGGCGGTGGGGTTGAGGTCGCAATACACCTCGAGCGGTGAAGGATCTTTCTGCTCGCCGGGATGATGTTGCTGATAGGTCTCCAGATCCTTGAGCTCGCCTTCGAGGTGATTGATCCTGCCGGTATCGCCGTTCTGGCGGGCCTGATCGAGCTCAGCCTTCAGCTTGGCCAGGTGGGCTTCGATGTTCTCCAAGGATCGGGTGTGATCGGCTCGCTACAGCTACGCGCGCTCCTCTGGCGATCGCTACCCCCATTTGGGGGCAACCCGTCAGGGTTGCGCCTTCCCTGTCAGAGTGGTTGGAGCCCCCAGGGTTCTTGTGCTCCGCCGTTTCAGGCTCCTGGCTCTGCTGGCCGCGGTGGTGATCAGCGGATGCCGCTCAACGGCTCCATCGCCGCAGGAGCGGGACCGCCTGGCACAGCAGCAGCGCCTGTTGGCGCTGTGCACCCGCAACCAGCAGCGTTTGCCAGCCTTGCTGGAGCGCTTTGATGCAGCGCAGCGCCAGGTGAGCGCTGTTCGCCAAACCGCTTACAGCCCCAGCCCGGCTCCCCAGCCCCTGGATCCCGAAGAGCAGCGCCGGCTCACCATTTACGACCAGCAAACCGAGCAGGACCTGCATGAGCAGGCTGTGGATGCCTGGCGGCAGCAGGAGGCAGCACGCCGGGAGCGTTGGGAGCGCACCCAGGCAGCCCAGGTGGATGCGGCTGAGACTGCTCTCAAGGGCGCGGCTGCAGCCTTGCGCCAGGTGCATCCCGAGCTGCTGTTGCCTGGAGCGTCGCCGCGCTTGAACGCTGCGGAGGTGGAGCGTTTCCGCCTGTGCCAGCCGGAGCGTTTTCGGTGAGTGGCGGCTGGTGGCGATGGGGCTGCAGCCTGGCTCTCCTCACGGGGCTGAAGTGTCCCGCCCTCGCCCAGATGCCGGCACCCCCACCGTTGCCGGTTGTGCCAGACCGGGTGATCAGCCCAGAGCTGGAGGGTTGCGTGCGTCGCTTCGGGCACACCGGATGTGCCGCGCGCCTCTACGCCAGCCTCCTCTGCAGCTCCGTGGCCTCTGCAGCCAGCCTCCCAGCCACCGAGGCGCTGGAGCGCATGGAAGTCCAACTCGCCGAGCAATACGACCAGGCCGCCATTGATTTCCGAGGGATCACCCCGGAGCAGGTGGAAACGGCAGCTGTTCGCTACTACGCCCCCATGCTCTGCCCCGAGAAGAGCCCTCAGATTCGTCAGCTGTTCAACCCGTCGTGAAGGCTGGTTGTTTTAGAGCATGCCCAGGTTGAAGCGGAATGCATCAAGGGTTCCGCTCACTTCGTTAGCAACCAACAAATG
>Ga0194134_10005002_pt1 | contig 12831 bp, 4 predicted proteins | sample TA2KigOff0mmetaG_FD_148602 | JGI IMG/M metagenome (GOLD analysis project Ga0194134, IMG submission 148602) | Freshwater microbial communities from Lake Tanganyika, Tanzania - TA2015056 Kigoma Offshore 0m | ecosystem: Environmental > Aquatic > Freshwater > Lake | place: Tanzania: Lake Tanganyika... | reverse complement strand
CCAGTAGAAGGTGAGCCAGCCCACGGTGTTCAGGGCCCAGAAGACCGCCAGGTAGAAGGCGTCCCAGGCACTGATGTCGCAGGTGCCGCCACGGCCGGGGCCGTCGCAGGGGAAGGAGTAGCCGAAATCCTTCTTGTCAGGCATCAGCTTGGAACCGCGGGCATCAAGGGCGCCCTTCACCAGGATCAGGGTGGTGGTGTGGAGACCCAGCGCGATGGCGTGGTGCACCAGGAAGTCACCAGGACCGATCTGGAGGAAGAGGCTGTTGTTGCCCGAGTTCAGACCCTCAAGCCAGCCGGGGAGCCAGACGGCGCCGGGGCCAGGGGCATTGCTCACGAGGCTGTCGGGGTTGGACAGCAGCACGTTCATGCCGTACACAGCCTTACCAGAGGCTGCCTGCACGAACTGGGCGAACACCGGCTCCACCAGGATCTGCTTCTCGGGGGTGCCGAAGGCCACCACGACGTCGTTGTGGACGTAGAGGCCCAGGGTGTGGAAACCGAGGAACAGGGACACCCAGCTCAGGTGGCTGATGATCGCTTCCTTGTGCTCAAGCATCCGAGCAAGAACGTTGTTCTTGTTGGCCTCGGGGTCGTAGTCACGGATGAAGAAGATCGCACCGTGGGCGAAGGCTCCGCACATCAGGAAGATGGCGATGTACTGGTGGTGGGTGTAGAGGGCAGCCTGCGTCGTGTAGTCCCGTGCGATGAACGCATAGGACGGCATCGAATACATGTGCTGCGCCACCAGGCTCGTCACCACGCCGAGGCTGGCCAGGGCAAGACCCAGCTGGAAGTGGAGCGAGTTGTTGATGGTGTCGTAGAGACCCTTGTGGCCAGCGCCGAGGTCACCAGGGGTGCCCTTGGGGGGGTTGTGAGCCTCGAGGATCTCGCGGATCGAGTGACCGATGCCGAAATTGGTCCGGTACATGTGGCCGGCGATCACGAACAGAACGCCGATCGCCAGGTGGTGATGGGCGATGTCCGTGAGCCAGAGAGCCTCGGTCTGGGGGTGGAAGCCACCCAGGAAGGTGAGGATCGCGGTGCCCGAGCCTTCAGCGGTGCCGAACACCTGGTAAGCGGTGTCGGGGTTCTGGGCATAGACGCCCCAGTTGCCGGTGAAGAAGGGAGCCAGACCGGCTGGATGCGGGAGCACGGAGAGGAAGTTGTCCCAACCCACGTGCTGACCGCGGGCCTCGGGAATGGCCACGTGGACCAGGTGACCGGTCCAGGCGATGGAGCTGAAGCCGAACAGCACCGCAAGGTGGTGGTTCAGACGGGATTCAGCGTTCTTGAACCAGGCCAGGGAAGGCCGGAACTTGGGCTGGAGGTGGAGCCAGCCGGCGAACAGGGCCCAGGCCGACAGGATCATCATGAAGATGGAACCCTGATAGAGCTCGGCGTTGGTGCGCATGCCGATCGTGTACCACCAGTGGTACAGACCGGAATAGGCGATGTTCACCGGGGAGGAGGCGCCCGCCTGGGTGAAGGCGGTGATAGCGCCCTGGCCAAAGTGGGGATCCCAGATCGCGTGAGCGATGGGACGCACGTGCAGGGGATCGGCGACCCACTGCTCAAAGTTGCCCTGCCAGGCGATATGGAACAGGTTGCCCGAAACCCAGAGGCCAATGATGGCCAGGTGTCCGAAGTGGGTGGAGAACAGCTTCTGGTAAAGCCGCTCCTCGGTCATGCCGTCGTGGCTCTCGAAGTCGTGAGCCGTGGCGATGCCGTACCAGATCCGGCGGGTTGTCGGGTCCTGTGCCAGACCCTGGCTGAACGAAGGAAATTTCGTTGCCATTGGGAAAGGTCAGGAAAGGTCAGCCGACCGCAATGATGCGGGCCAGGAAGAACGACCAGGTGGTCGCGATGCCGCCCAGCAGATAGTGGGCGACGCCCACGGCACGGCCCTGGGTGATGGACAGTGCGCGCGGCTGGATGGCCGGGGCCACCTTCAGCTTGTTGTGAGCCCAGACGATGGACTCAATCAGCTCCTGCCAGTAGCCGCGGCCGCTGAACAGGAACATCAGGCTGAAGGCCCAGATGAAGTGGGCACCCAGGAACATCAGGCCGTAGGCGCTGCTGCTGGAGCCATAGCTGTTGATCACCTGAGCGGCCTGGGCCCACAGGAAGTCACGCAGCCAACCATTGATGGTGATGGCGCTCTGGGCGAAGTTGCCGTTGGTGATGTGCGAAACGCTGCCATCGGCATTGACGGTTCCCCACACATCGCTCTGCATCTTCCAGGAGAAGTGGAAGATCACGATCGAGAGGGAGTTGTACATCCAGAACAGGCCCAGGAACACGTGGTCCCAAGCGGAAACCTGGCAGGTGCCGCCACGGCCGGGGCCGTCGCAGGGGAAGCGGAACCCGAGATTCGCCTTATCGGGAATCAGGCGGGAGCTGCGGCTGTACAGCACGCCCTTCAGCAGGATCAGCACGGTGACGTGGATCGTGAAGGCGTGGATGTGGTGCACCATGAAGTCAGCGGTGCCCAGCGGGATCGGCGCCGCGGCCACCTTGCCGCCCACGGCCACCACGGCGCCGTTGAACACCTCACTCACGCCCGCCAGGGCGTTGGGGGCGGTGTTGCCGGCGGCAGCGGCGTGCAGACCCTGGATCCACTGCGCGAAGACGGGCTTCAGGGCGATGGCGGAGTCGCTGAACATGTCCTGGGGACGGCCCAGGGCACGCATGGTGTCGTTGTGGATGTAGAGGCCGAAGCTGTGGAAGCCGAGCCAGATGCACACCCAGTTGAGGTGGCTGATCAGGGCATCACGAGCCTTGAGCACCCGGTCCAGCACGTTGTCGATGTGCTTGGCGGGGTCGTAATCACGCACCATCGCGATGGCGGCGTGCGCACCGGCACCCACGATCAGGAAACCACCGATCCAGGTGTGATGGGTGAAGATCGACAGCTGGGTGGGGTAATCAATCCCGATGTAGGGATAGGGGGGCATCGCATACATGTGATGCGCCACGATGATGCTCAGGGAGCCGAGCAGGGCCAGGTTCACGGCCAGTTGGGCATGCCAGCTGGTGGTCATGAACTCGAACAGGCCATCGTGACCCTTCGGAGCGGGGAAGAGCAGGGGATCGCCCTTCTGGCCTTCCAGGATCTCCTTGATGCTGTGACCGATGCCCCAGTTGGTGCGGTACATGTGGCCAGCCACGATGAACAGCACCGCAATCGCCAGGTGGTGATGGGCGATGTCGGTCATCCAGAGACTGCCGGTCACAGGATTCAGACCACCTTTAAAGGTGAGGAAATCGCTGTAGGCGGCCCAGTTACCGGAGAAGAAGGCGGAGATGCCTGCACCGAAACCAGGGAACAGCTGCGAAAGCAGATCCTGGTTGAGGAACTCATGGGGCAGGGGGATATCGCCGTAGGTGGCGATGGTCTTGCCGTTGAGCACCAGCGGCTTGCCGGCGTCGATGGCATCCATCAGGGCGGTGGTGGGCAGGGACACATGCAGGAGGTGTCCGGTCCACGACAGCGATCCCAGACCCAGCAGACCTGCCAGGTGGTGGTTGAGCATCGACTCAACGTTCTGGAACCACTCCAGCTTTGGAGCTGCCTTGTGGTAGTGGAAGACGCCGGCGTTGAGCATCAGGCCGGCCATCACCAGGGCGCCGATGGCGGTGGCGAGGAGCTGGGTCTCACTGGTGAAACCCCAGGCCCGCCACACGTGGAAGAGGCCGGAGGTGATCTGAATGCCGTGGAAGCCGGCACCCACATCGCCATTGAGAATTTCCTGACCAAAGACGGGCCAGACCACCTGGGCTGAAGGCTTGACGTGAAGGGGGTCAGCCAGCCAGCCGGTGTAGTTGGAGAAGCGGGCGCCATGGAAGAAGGCACCGCTCAACCAGATGAAGATGACGGCCAGATGGCCGAAGTGAGCCGAAAAGATCTTGCGAGAAACCTCTTCGAGGTCGCTCGTGTGGCTGTCGAAGTCGTGAGCGTTGGCGTGGAGGTTCCAAATCCAGGTGGTGGTTTTGGGACCCTTGGCCAGGCTGCGATCGAAGTGTCCGGGCTTTTCAAAGAGCTCGAACGTGGCCGGAACGGGGTTCCGGTCGACCATGGCCTTGGCCTTTTCCCCACGCTCTGGTGGGCTGATGGTCATCGAGACGTTCCTCGAGGGACGGGGTCGAGGTGGTGGTCCACCCCTGTCGACTCCGGCATGGCCGCTGCAAGCAGGACCAGGGCAGAGCCAGTGGGCCCCATGCCCTGGCAAGGCCGAAGCCCGCGCGGGACATGGGCGCCAGCCGGGAGTGGTCGCACGAAAAATCGCGTAACCGCTTGCCACGACTGGGGCTTGGGGCCCCAGATAGGGGACCGCTCGCGGAAGTATAGGGGCCGCATTCAAGTGATTTCCGGGCTCAGTTACAAAGGTTCAATCCGCCCGATTCCCAGGCCAGCACTGGGGTCTGAAGGAGAGTTATTAACAACAGAGAGCGCTCATAAACGCGGCAGTTCGTGTAACTGTGGTCACCATTTAATTGGCCATTCGGCATCCAGCCTGAATCACCCCGAGCGAGCAGAATGTCTCCAACGCATCAGGGCAGGACGGGGTGACGCAGGCGCGACAACGGGAAGGGCGAAGGCCGGCGTTCTGGACGGCAGCGCTCTCCGCGCTGGTGCTCCCGGTGCTGGTGCTGGCACTCCTGATGCCACTCGGGGGCTGTTCCCGCCTCGCCGGGGCGCGCAGTCGGGCGCCGGAGCGGGCCCCGGCGCTTCCCGCCACGGCACCGACCGGCCGACTGCAGGAGGTGGCGCCACCGGCCGGCGTGCGCCAGCTGAGCACAGCCCTGGCCGTCCACCGCCCCCGCCTGCGCATCACCGCACCGGATCCGGGACGGCTTCTGGGATCAGGCCCCTGGCGACTGGTGCTGCAGGTGGACGACTGGCCCCTGGTGAACGCCGGGACCCTCGGTCTCGGCCCCCATCTGGTGGTGCAGGTGGACCGCCGGCCGCCCCTGCGGATCAGCGACTGGAGCTCGGGAGATCCCGCCACGGGCAGGCTGGAGGTGGAGCTGCCCGAACTGGATCCCGGCAGCCACCAGATCAGCGTCTATGCGGCACGCCCGTGGGGCGAGGCGGTGAAAGGGCCAGGGGCTTCGGCCCAGCTGCTGGTGCATCGGCTCAGTGCCGATCCCCTGAGCCTGCCAGCCCCGGACAGCCCCCGACTCCTGCCGGTGAGTCCAGCCGCTCTGGCGGCGGCCGAACCGGTGCTGATCGACTGGCTGCTGGACAACGCGCCCCTGCAGGGGTTGCGTGAAGGGGATGGCCAGTGGCGCCTGCGCATCACCATCAACGGTGACAGTTTTCTGGTGGACCAGAACACGCCCCTGTGGCTGAAGGGCTTCCGCAATGGCAGCAATGCGGTGCTGCTGGAGCTGTTGGATGGCCTGGGAGAACCCTTGAATCCCCCCTTTAACAGCGCCGTGCGCGAGGTGGTGATCGACCCAACGGCACGGCGTCCCGCCTGGCTTCAGGCCCGCCTCAGCGACACCGAGCTGGCCCAACTGCTGGGCCAGCTCCCCCTGGAGCCCGCGACCAGCGAGGCCGAGGACGAGGAACCGGCTGCCAGCACCCCGGCCCGCGAACGGGCAGCCAGCCAACCGGCGGCCACTGGGGGTGAGGCAACCAGGCCAGCTGACGTCGAGCCGGCGGAAACCGAAGAGGCCACCCCCACGACCGCCGAGCCGATCACCCCCCAGCCCGCCGCCAGTGGGCCAGCCCAACCGCCAGCTGCGGACCGGGCCGCGATGGCTCTGCCCGCTGCACCAACACCTGTGCCAACACCTGCGCCAACGGCGGAACAGGCCTCCGGGGTTGCCCCCCCTGCGACGCTCGCGGGGGAACAGCCCCCAGCGGAGACTCCTGCCCCAGCAGATGTACCGGCCTCGGCTGTGCAAGCACCGGCTGTTCAAACACCGGCGACCACGCCAGCGCCGGCGACCGGCAAGCCCGCGGGCGGCGTTGCCCCGGCTACGGGCGCGGCGATGGGTGCCGCCCCACCCGAGCGCATCACGGCAGGCAGCAGCCTCCAAGGATCAGCCCGCGAGCAGGTCCGCGACGATGGATCGCTGATTCAGCCCCCCTCGGAAGGCCCCTTCAGCGCCCTGCGCAACCGTCTCCAAGGGCAGAGAGGTGAGGCATGAGCGGGCAGGGCGTGTGGGGGCTGGGCTTCAGCCCGGCGGCCGCGAGCGTGCTCAGCCAGTTGCATGCGGCTGGGGTGATCCAGGGGCACCTGGAGGGAAGTGCGGACCTGCGGAAGCACTGGCATCAGGCCCAGGCCTTTGTGGTGGTGGGAGCCTGCGGCCTGGTTGTGCGCCAGATCGCGCCGCTGCTCCAGGGCAAAGACCAGGACCCCGCCGTGGTGGTGGTCGACCCGCAGGGCGCCTTCGCCATTCCCCTGCTGGGGGCCCATCAGGCCGGCGGCGACAGCCTCAGCCAGCGCGTGGCCGCAGTGCTGGGGGCCCAGGTGGCGGCCACCGGCGCCTGCAGCGGCGCAGGGCGACTGGCCCTCGACAGCTTCGGGCGAGCGTGGGGATGGCGACAGAACTCCGCTGGAGACTGGAGCGGTCTGATGCAGCGGGCGGCCCGGGACGAGCAGGCCGTTCGGGTCTGTCAGGAGGCGGGCAGCCGGCACTGGCAGACGCTGCCAGCGGCCGGGGGGATCACCATCTCGCCGGCTCCAGGCCTGGGTGACCAGCAGCCACCAGGCGAGACGAAGCCGGATCTGCTCATCAGCCATCGCCAGGGGCCGGGATGCCGCTGGCACCCGCCGTCGCTCTGGCTGGGGATGGGCTGCGAACGGAACACCAGCCTGGAGTTGCTGGAGCGCCTGGTGGATGACACCCTCCGCACCCATGGCCTCGCCACCGAGGCCGTGGCCGGCATCGCCAGCATCGATCGCAAGGCGGAAGAGCCCGCCCTGCTGGACCTCGCCCACCGGCGGCAGTGGCCCGTGCGCTGGTTCAGCGCTGCCCAGCTCACCCCCGTGGCGGTGCCCAACCCCTCCGCCGCCGTGGCCGAAGAGATGGGCACCGCCAGCGTCGCCGAGGCTGCCGCCCTGCTGGGGGCCGGCCCTGGCGGCCAGCTGCTGGTGCCGAAAACCATCCTCCACCGTCAGGGGGAGGAACGGGGGGCGGCCACCTTGGCCATCAGTCTGGCCGACGAGCAGTGGGCCCCCACCAAGGGGGCGCTGCACCTGGTGGGCAGCGGTCCCGGCCGGCTCGACCTGCTGACGCCGGAGGCGCGCCGCGTGCTCGCCGAAGCCAGTGTGTGGGTGGGCTACGGCCTGTATCTGGATCTGATCGAGCCGCTGCGCCGGCCCGACCAGCTGCGCTGCGACGGCCAGCTCACCCAGGAGCGGGAGCGCTGCGCGCTCGCCCTGGCCCTGGCCAACCAGGGGCTGACCGTGGCGCTGGTCTCTTCCGGTGACAGCGGCATCTATGCCATGGCCGGCCTGGCCCTGGAGCTGTGGCTGCAGCAGCCCACCGATGCCCGCCCGCGCTTCGCCGTGCACCCGGGCATCTCCGCCCTGCAGCTGGCGGCGGCCCGGGCCGGAGCCCCCCTGATGCACGATTTCTGCACCATCAGCCTCAGCGATCGCCTCACGCCCTGGGCCGTGATTGAGCAGCGGTTGCAGGCGGCAGCCGCCGGCGATTTCGTCGTGGCGCTCTACAACCCGCGCTCGCGGGATCGCGACTGGCAACTGGGCAGAGCCCGGGAGATCCTCCTGCAGGGGCGGCCAGCCCACACGCCGGTGGTGGTGGCACGCCAGCTGGGACGATCTGAGGAGGAGGTGAGCCTCCACACCCTGGGTGAGCTGCCGCTGGAATCGGTAGACATGCTCACCCTGGTGTTGGTGGGCAACAGCACCAGTCGCTGCGACGGGGCCTGGATGGTGACCCCGAGGGGCTACCCGGGGGCTGAGTTGGCCTGATCAGCAGCCCAGTGTGATCAAGGGCTGCTCCGAAAGGAGCGAGCGAGCAGATCTACCGTGCTCAAAGAATCGGGATGACAGGATTCGAACCTGCGGCCCCTTCGTCCCGAACGAAGTGCGCTACCAAGCTGCGCTACATCCCGATGGGCTGAGCTTAGGGGATCGTCGGGAAGAGGCCGATCGATCCCAGCCCCCGGACAAGGGGTTTCTAAAGTTGGGGCCACTGCCGCCCTGCCGTTGATCGCCCCCACCAAACCGGAGTGGCTGCGCGTGAAGGCTCCGCAGCGCGAACGCATCGGCGCCGTGGCCGACCTGCTGGTCGACCTCAAGCTCAACACCGTATGTCAGGAGGCCAGCTGCCCCAACATCGGCGAGTGCTTCGCCGGCGGCACCGCCACCTTCCTGATCATGGGGCCGGGCTGCACTCGCGCCTGCCCGTACTGCGACATCGATTTCGACAAGAGTGTGCGTGCCCTCGACCCCAGCGAGCCGGAGCGGCTGGGGGAGGCGGTGAGCCGGCTGGGCCTCAGCCATGTGGTGATCACCTCGGTGAACCGCGACGACCTGAGCGATGGCGGCGCCAGTCAGTTTGTGGCCTGCATCGAGCAGGTGCGCCAGCGCTCGCCACTCACCACGATCGAGCTGCTGATCCCCGATTTCTGCGGCAACTGGGACGCCCTGGGCGCCGTGATGGAGGCCGCTCCGCACGTGCTCAACCACAACATCGAAACAGGGCCGCGGCTCTATAAAAAAGCCCGGCCCCAGGGCATCTACGAGCGCTCCCTGGAGCTGTTGCAACGGGTGCGCCAAAACTGGCCGCGCACCTACACCAAATCAGGCCTGATGGTGGGCCTGGGCGAGAGCGACGCGGAAGTGCGGGCGGTGATGGCTGATCTACGCCGCCATCAGGTCGACATCGTGACCATCGGCCAATACCTCTCCCCTGGCCCCAAGCACCTGCCGGTGGATCGCTTCGTGACGCCGGAGCAGTTCGAGGCGTTCCGGGCCTACGGGGAAGGGGAGCTGGGCTTTCTGCAGGTGGTGAGCAGCCCGCTCACCCGCAGCAGCTACCACGCCGGCGAGGTGCAGCGGCTGATGCGGGAGTACCCGCGCTAAGCCGCTCCCTCCATCCCGAAATGGGCTTCAGGCCGCGACAGCCTCCCGCTCGGCCAGGCCCAGGTTGGCCTTCTCGCTGGGGGGCACCAGCAGCTTGAACCGGGTCTTCCAGCTGGGCCAGTCGGCCAGGATCTCCGCGGCCTTGCCGCTGCCGGTGGCCTCGAGGTGGGCCTCCAGCAGCGGCTTGAGCACGGCCTCCTGCTCGGGGGTGGTGAGATCGGTGATGGCCACGATCTCCGGATTCACCCGCTCAGCGAGACCGCCGCTTTCATCGAGGATGAAGGCCACCCCACCGGTCATCCCGGCGGCCACGTTGCGGCCGGTGGAGCCCAGCACCACCACCACGCCGCCGGTCATGTATTCGCAGCAGTGGTCGCCGGCGCCCTCCACCACGGTTTTGGCGCCGCTGTTGCGCACGGCAAAGCGCTCGCCGGCCCGGCCCAGGGCGAACAGCTCGCCGCCGGTGGCGCCATAGAGACAGGTGTTACCCAGGATCACCTGGCTGCCGGGATCATTGCCGCCAGCGGGAGGCACCACGGCGATACGGCCGCCGTTGAGGCCCTTGCCCACGTAGTCGTTGGCCTCACCCACCAGGCGCACGTTCATGCCCTGCACACCGAAGGCACCGAAGCTCTGGCCGGCCGCGCCTTCAAAGGTGAGATCCAGCTGGCCGCCGAAGCCCTTGTTGCCGTGGCGGGACGCGATCTCGCCGCCCAGGCGCGCGCAGACGCTGCGGTCGGTGTTCACGATCGCCAAGGTGCGGGCCACGCGGCCATGGGCCTCGATCGCGGCCGTCACCTCGGCATCGGCCAGGAGCCGGTCTTCGAGAATGGGGCCATTGCCATGGGCTTCGGCGTCATGGCGCAGCCAGCTGCGGTCGGCCGCGGCGGCAATCGGAGCCAGCAGGCAGGAGAGATCGAGGGCGCTGGTCTTGGCCAGCTGCACCGCGCGGGGCTGCAGGAATTCCGTGCGGCCGATCAGATCCTCGAGCCGGGCCACGCCCAGCACGCTCAGCAGCTGGCGCACCTCTTCGGCCACGAACAGGAAGAAGTTCACCACGTGCTCGGGGATGCCGGTGAAGCGCTTGCGCAGGGCCTCCTTCTGGGTGGCCACGCCCACCGGGCAATTGTTGGTGTGGCAGACGCGCGCCATGATGCAGCCCTCGGCGATCATCGCGATCGAGCCGAAGCCGTACTCCTCGGCGCCAAGCAGGGCGGCGATGATCACGTCCCAGCCGGTCTTGAGGCCGCCGTCGGCGCGCAGCAGCACGCGATCGCGCAGACCGTTCTCCAGCAGCGCCCGGTGCACCTCGGTGAGGCCGAGCTCCCAGGGGCTGCCGGCGTGCTTGATCGAGCTGAGGGGGGAGGCGCCGGTGCCGCCGTCGTGGCCGGAGATCTGGATCACATCGGCGTTGGCCTTGGCCACGCCAGCGGCAATCGTGCCGATGCCGATCTCGGCCACCAGCTTCACGCTCACCTTGGCGGCCGGGTGCACCTGATGCAGGTCGTGGATCAGCTGGGCGAGATCCTCGATCGAATAGATGTCGTGGTGGGGGGGCGGCGAGATCAACGCCACACCCGCCTTGCTGTTGCGCAGCCAGGCGATGTAGGGATCCACCTTGGGTCCGGGCAGCTGGCCGCCCTCGCCGGGCTTGGCCCCCTGGGCCACCTTGATTTCCAGCTGCTGGCCGCTGCGCAGGTATTCGGGCGTCACGCCGAAACGACCCGAGGCGATCTGCTTGATCGCCGAGCAGGCGGTGTCGCCGTTGCGCAGGCCCTTGATCGTGGGCAGGGTGGCCGAGCGGCCCTCGCCATCCACATCGGTGAGGGTGTGGAAGCGGGCCGGATCCTCGCCGCCTTCGCCGCTGTTGCTCTTGCCGCCGATGCGGTTCATCGCCACCGCCAGCACCTCGTGCGCTTCCCGTGAGAGGGCACCGAGGCTCATGCCGCCGGTGCAGAAGCGGGCGCAGATGCTCTCCACACTCTCCACCTGATCAAGCGGCAGCGGCGTGGCCGCCGGCCTGAGCTCGAGCAGGTCGCGCAGGGCCGTGACCGGGCGGTTCTCCAGCAGCGTTTTGTAGGTGGAGAAGTGGTCGTAGCCGGGGCCGGCCTCGACGGCGGCGTGCAGGGCCTTAGCCATCTCCGGGCTGTTGAGGTGGTACTCGCCGCCGGTGCGGTACTGCACGAAGCCCATGAACTCCAGCTTGCTGCGGTTGAGTTCGGGGAAAGCCTTGGTGTGGAAGCTGAGGGTTTCGCTGGCCAGCTCGCTCAGGCTCAGGCCCGCCACCCGGCTGGTGGTGCCCTTGAAGGCGATCTCGATCAGGTCGGCACCGATGCCGATCGCCTCGAAGATCTGGGCGCCGTGGTAGCTGGCCAGCAGGGAGATGCCGATCTTGGAGAGGATCTTGCGCAGGCCGTCCTCCAGGGCCTTGCGCACGTTGGCCTGCACCTGATCGGGCGTGAGGGCCGGCAGCTTGCCGCGCTCGATGTTGGTCTGCACCTTGGGCTGGGCCAGCCAGTGGCGGGCGGTCTCCCAGGTGAGCCAGGGGCACACGGCGCTGGCGCCATAGCCGATCAGGCAGGCCAGGTGGTGGGTGCTCCAGCACTGGGCCGTGTCCACCACCAGCGAGGCCTGCAGACGCAACCCCAGGTTGAGCAGATGGTGGTGCACGGCGCCCACCGCCAGCAGGGGCGGCAGGGTGGTGGTGGTGGCCGAAATCCCGCCGGGCTGGCTGCCAGCGGCAGCGGCGCGATCGGAGAGCACCAGGATCTGGCTGCCGGCACGCACAGCCGCCTCCGCCTCGCTGCGCAGGCGCTCGAGGGCGGCGCTGAAGGCCGCGGGCCCATCGGTGATCGGCACCAGGGTGGAGAGGGTGCTCAGGGACAGGCCCTGCTGGCCCAGGGCGACCAGTTCCGCCTCGTTGAGGATCGGGCTGTCGAGATGCAGCACGGCGGCGGCCGAGGGCTCCGGGCGCAGGGCCGAGCCCCGCTGGCCCAGATGCATCTCCAGGCTCATCACCAGTTTTTCGCGCAGGGGATCGATCGGAGGATTGGTGACCTGGGCGAAGCGCTGCTTGAAGTAGTCGTAGAGCAGGTGGGGCTTATCCGAGAGCACCGCCAGAGGGATGTCGTCACCCATGCAGTAGGTGGGCTCCTTGCCGGCACCGGCCATGTCTTCGATCACCAGATCGAAGTCTTCGGCCGTGAAGCCGAAGGCCGTCTGGATCTGCAGCAGCTCCAGATCGCCCAGCTGGCGCTCCTGGGTCCAGGGCTGGGGGGCGAGGTGGCGACGGTGCTCAGCGAGCCAGGCGCCGTAGGGATGGCGCGCGGCCACCTCCTGCTTCACCTCCCAGTTGTGCAACAGGCGGCCGTTCTCCAGATCGACGGCCAGCATCTGGCCAGGCCCGAGGCGCCCCTTCTCAATGATGCGGCTCTCCTCGAGCTCAGCCACGCCGGTCTCGCTGCCCATCACCACGAAGCCGTCGCTGGTGATGCAGTAGCGGGCCGGACGCAGGCCGTTGCGATCGAGGGTGGCGCCGACGCTGCGGCCATCGGCGAACACCAGCAGGGCCGGGCCGTCCCAGGGCTCCTGGGTGCAGGCCGAGTACTCATAGAAGGCCTGCACGTCGGGCTTGTCAGCCAGCTCGGGCTGGTCGCGGAAGGCCTCCGGCACCAGGGTGAGCAGGCTCTCGGTGATCGGCCGGCCGCTGCGCACCAGCAGCTCCAGGGTGGCGTCGAGGTTGGCCGAATCACTGAAGGCCGGGT
>Ga0194134_10004999_pt1 | contig 12838 bp, 13 predicted proteins | sample TA2KigOff0mmetaG_FD_148602 | JGI IMG/M metagenome (GOLD analysis project Ga0194134, IMG submission 148602) | Freshwater microbial communities from Lake Tanganyika, Tanzania - TA2015056 Kigoma Offshore 0m | ecosystem: Environmental > Aquatic > Freshwater > Lake | place: Tanzania: Lake Tanganyika... | reverse complement strand
TCCACGCGCCGTCCCGCAACGGAGGCGACGTGTGTTCGTTGTCGGATGTCTTGGAGACTGGACCGCTGCCGCAGCGGTTCTCTTTGAGCGCGAAAGCGTGCGCCGGGATTCTGCGCCGCGCAGAGCGCAGAGGCAAGCAACTGCCGCCGATGCTTCAGGCTGCGCTGGAGCAGGTCGTTGGTGGGACGGAGGCGATTGCGCGGAGACTCTGACGAAGTCGAACGCAAACGGCGCACAGCGGATGCCTGACAAAGACAACTTCGGCGCGGTGTTGCAGCCCGTGGTCGGTGCTTTGTGTGCCGATGATGCAAAGCACATTGGCTCTCAATATGTGAATCAAGGCAAGTGTGTTGTGCAGCCGCCTGCGGTGGCGCAAGCCATGATCGTCCGCAGACTCACCCCGCGTGAGTCTGAGCGGCTGCAAGGATTCCCCGATGACTACACGCTGATCCCGTGGCGCAAGAAGCCCGCCGAGGACTGCCCAGACGGACCGAGGTACAGGGCACTCGGAAACAGCATGGCGGTCAACTGCATGGAGTGGATCGGGCAAAGAATTGCGGAGATTGATAAGTGAACCTCCGTCCTTATCAATTACGCGCGCTCGATGCCGCACAATCGTCGCTGCAAGCGCACCGTGCTGCGCTCATCGTTCTGCCGACTGGCACAGGCAAAACCGTTGTGTTCTCGCATTTGGCACGGCAGCAACGAAAACGGACGTTGGTGCTTGCTCATCGCCAGGAACTGATTGAGCAGGCAGCGCAGAAGCTCAAAGACGTGACCGGCGAACACGCCAGCATTGAAATGGCTGACCGTTACAGCAACGAAACGTGTGCATTTGGACCGTCGAGGTATGTGGTTGCAAGCGTGCAAACCATGCTGTCGGGACACGGCGGCAGGAAACGGATGCACAGGTTCAACCCGAGCGATTTCAGTCTCGTCATTGTTGATGAGGCGCACCACGCAAGCGCGCGCAGTTACCGAGAGATCATGCAGTATTTCTTGAGGTGGCCAACGGTATCGGTATTGGGGGTCACGGCTACGCCAGATCGAGGTGATCGCAAGACACTCGGGAGTGCGTTCCAAACCATTGCATATTCGTATGACGTGCTCGACGCCATCAACGATGGCTGGCTGGTTCCAATTCGGCAATCCATCGTGCAGGTCGGTGCGCTGGACTTCAGCGATGTTCGCATTCGAGGCGGCGATTTCGTTGAGTCTGATCTTGCGCGTGTAATGAACTACGAGAAGGTTCTGCATGGAGTTGTCGCCCCGGCACATGAGATAACCGCAGGCAAGCAAACGCTTGTGTTCGCTGCGAGCGTCGATCACGCAACACGCATGGCTGAAATGTGGAACCGCTACGAGCCAGGGTGCGCCCAAAGCATTGACGGCTCAATGGCGAAGGACAAGCGGAGAACTCTGCTCTCCGCATTTGCGAATCGACAGTTCCGAGTGCTGACAAGCTGCATGGTGCTGACTGAGGGGTGGGACTGCCCGCAGGTGGAAGCGATTGTGATGGCGCGACCAACAAAGAGTCGCGCGCTGTACGCGCAGATGCTTGGGCGGGGAACTCGACCGCTGCCAGGTCTCGTTGATGCCTGCGTCGATGCTGATGCTCGAATCACAGCAATTGCATCGAGCGCCAAGAGCGAGGTTGCGGTGGTGGACTTCTCGGGCAACGCAACCAAACACAAGTTGGTTTGTTCGCTGAATGTGCTGCGTCCAGAGATCAGTGATGAGATTTGTGCGATGGCGCGCGAGCGCATGAAGAAGGGTGTGCGGCCAGAGCAGGCGGCTCAGGACGCTGAGGAGGAGCTCGAGAAAAAGCGGGAGGCGGCGCGGCGCGAGCAGGAGGCGCGCCGTGCTGCCATCCGCGCAAAGGCTGAGTATCAGGTTCGCGCCGTAGATCCATTCTCTGCGACTGGTGTTGCTCGAGTGGATTCCGCATTTGATCGAGGTCGTGAACTGAGCGAGGGCATGTTGCGGGTGTTGGTCAAGGGTGGGGTCAACCCAAGTGGACTTGGCTACGGAGCAGCCAAGAAAATTGTTGCTGACATCGTGCGCCGTTGGAAGGGCAACTGCTGCTCTCTGAAGCAGGCGCACTACCTACATCAAATGGGATACACGCCTGAGCAAACTCGGGAAATGCCGAGACTGCGAGCAACGGAAATACTTGATTCTGCGTGGGGGAAACGATGAATCAAACCGCTCGATGGCTTCGCTGCTCAAAGCGTCATCCGTGTCCCGTTTGCGGGAAGAGCGATTGGTGCTGCTACCTCAATACCGGCGAGGTGTTTTGGTGTATGCGCCAAAGCATTGATGGGACAGTGCCAGGATTCAAAGCAGGTCGGACCCATGAAAATGGGGGGACGCCGTGGCGACCAACGATTGAGCCGCCGCTCGTCTCAACATGTCCAAGTGTTCATCGCAAATGCAAACCGATCATTGAGTGGTCAGAAATACACGCTCGTTGCATGAATGCGCTGACCCCGCACATGCTCGACAAGGTATCGAACAAGCTGAAGGTTTCGCGCGCCGCCCTGCGATCCATGCAGATTGGTTGGAGCGAGCACTGGAGCGCCTACACGTTCCCGATGCGAAACGCGGTTACTGAGAAGATCATTGGTATTCGGACCCGAACTATTGATGGGGCGAAGTTTGCACTGAGCGGATCGAAGCAGGGCTATTTCATGCCAGAGGGTCAGGAGCGCACAGACATCGTATTCGTTTGCGAAGGCCCAACGGATTGTGCTGCATTGATCGGGGAGGGGTTGGAGGCCATTGGTCGGGCGAGCTGCCTGCACAAGTCTGGTGACCTCAATGAGCGACTGCGAGGTCGCAATGTTGCGATTATTGCGGATAACGATGAAATAGGTATGCGTGGCGCGGTGAAGCTGGCGGCCGATCTTGAGTTTGTGGCTCGCGCGATTGTGATGGCCCCACCACGCGGAATAAAGGACGCGAGAGAATGGATATCTCTCGGGTTGGATGGGGGTCGGTTGATATCAAGCGCAATGGAGGCGCTGAGTGCGGCAGAGGCGATCACACAAATACAACGTAGCCCAGCCTGAGCACAGGCGCTGGAACGGCAAGCTGTACGCATCAAAGGCTGAACGCGAGTACGCGCAGCAGTTGCATTTCCTGCTCGACAGTCATGTCATCCAACTGATCCAGGAACAGCCAACGCTATCGCTCGGCGTTCCCGAGAATGTTTACCGACCTGACTTTCGCGTCGTTGAGAATGGCGAGGAACGGTATATCGACGTGAAAGGCGTTGAAACCGCCATGTTCCGACGTGCGTGCAAACTGTGGGCCGCCTACGGACCCGCACCACTGCACATCATCAAGAAGCGTGGCGCTCGATTTGTGACCGACAGAATTATCAATGGGGGTAACAAATGAAGGCTGCATTGCATGTACCGCTGCTGGCGGAGTCGATGATGGCGCAAGAGCTCGAGATCGAGCGCAAAGCGGCAGAGGATGGGGCAGCTCGATATGAAGCGATGAGCGAGGCTGCAATCCAACGCGGTGACGGCGCAAGCCTGCGTCCAGCCGAACGGTTGTGTGGATCGTGGTTCCACCATTTGCACAGCGAGATACGGTCGCTACGAGCGTCGGTTGCTATCGGGGAGGCGGGACCGAACCGCAATCTGTACGGCCCGCTATTGCAAGCGAGTGACTTGCGATCACTCACAGCAATTACCCTGCACGAAACGATCAGCCATGTGATGCTGTCTCCAAAGGGCTGCACGCTTGTGAAGGCCGCATACGCAGTTGGCTCGAGCGCGGTCGCTGACATTCACGCCCGTATCGGTCGTGAGCGCAAGGCGAACATGGATGACCTGATGCGTGAGATACGCAGGCACGCAAAGCGCACGCCGCAGCTGATTAATCGTTGGGCAAAAAACAATCTGGACGATCATGTGTTCAACCGCAAAGCACTAGGGACTCTTGGGTTGGCGTTGGTTTGGAAACTCATTGGCGTTGCGTTGATTGAAGATGATGCGGGCAATCCGCACGCAGCACTTTGCGTCAATCGGCACATCTTCCGAAACAGGCCACAGAACTGGCTCGCGTTTCGTCCAGAAGTGCAGTTGATGCTGTCGCACGCCCAGGTGATCCGAAGTGGGATGCGACCACGATTTGGCCCAATGGTCGTGCCGCCGTTGCAGTGGTCGCAGAGTGATACCGGTGAATTGGTAGAGGGCGGCCACTACAGGCTGCGAACGCCATTTGTAGTCAAGCCAACGCAATCGTTGCGAACCCGACTGCGCTCGGCACGAATGCCAGCGGTGTTTGATGCTGTCAACAGCCTCTCAAATACGGCGTGGCAAGTCGATCCTTTCATCAAGAAAACCGTCAGCGACATCCTCGCGCAAGGTGGCGGCGTGGCTGGCATACCGACTGCCAACCCAATTCCTCTGCCGCCGAAGCCGACAGACCTTGACTCCCTGAAACTCTGGAGACGAGAGGCCGCACAGATATACGAACAGAACGCCAAAGCATTCAGCTCTCGGCAGGATTTGCTGCTGGCGCTCGCAACCGCTGATTCGCTCGAGGACGCACGCGCACTGTGGTTCCCGCACCAAATGGATTTCCGATCACGGGTGTACCCCGTGCCGCTGCACCTCAACCACACCGGCGAGGATCCGCGTCGAGCGATGCTGCGGTTTGCCCGCGCCGTACCCGTGACCAATACCAAATGGCTCAAGGTTCACGCAGCCAACTGTTGGGGCGGCTCGATTGACAAACTGCCGTTTGACGAGCGAGTCGCGTGGGTAGACAGCAAGGCTAGGGACATCGAACAGTTCCAGTCCGAACCGCTGCGATTTGAGGGCTGGATGGATGCTGACAATCCGTTCCAGTTCCTGGCTGCTTGCCGCGCTCTGTGCGACAGCGCCGCTGCTGCGCGACTTCCGATACATCAGGACGGGTCTTGCAACGGACTTCAGCAGTACGCTGCAATGGGGCGCGATCTCAAGGGTGGCCAAAGCGTCAATCTGACCCCAACCGAAAGGCCGCAGGACGTGTACGCAGCCGTTGCTGCGGTCTGCGCCGAGTCAGTCCGACGGATGGCGCTCGAGGGCATCCCGCAAGCGCGCGTCCTAGCACCCCTCATCGACCGAAAGATGGTCAAGCAGCCCGTTATGACGAGCGTGTACGGCGTTACGAGGAGCGGGGTGAGAAACCAACTAGAGCCCAGATTGCTTGAGCGAGGGATCGACAAGCGAGAAGTTCCGCCCCTTTCCCACTGGCTATCGAAGATTGTGATGGAATCAATCGGAGAAGCATTATCTGGCGCAAGCGGGATGATGCGGTGGCTCCGCGAATCATGCGGTGCAATCCTGAAGGCTGACCGCAAGCGGCCAATCCAATGGACAACCCCGCTTGGGTTCCCTGTCCTGCAACCGTATTGGAACATGAAAACCTACCAAGTGGGGGTAGATTGCGGGTTCTACGAGATTGCGCTGGCAAGCCCTATGGAGGACTCGCCGCAGCAGCTTGCGTGGAATACGAACGGGGTTGCCCCAAACTTCGTGCATTCGGTGGATGCAAGCCACATGCTGATGACCGCAAACGCAATGGCGCGCAAGGGTTTGGATTTCGCGGCGGTCCATGATTCGTTCTGGTCACATGCCGCGCACGCAGATGAACTCGCTGCGGTGTTGAGAGCCGAGTTCATTGCCCTGCACTCAGTTGATTTGCCTGCTCGACTGAAATCGCAGTGGGAGTCGATGTATAACATCACGCTCGCAGACCTGCCAGAGCAAGGCACTTTGAATATCGCAGATGTCGCGCGTAGCCCATACTTCTTTTCGTAGTATGTGATGAACACAGCAGGGGTTATTCGTCAACATGGTTATCCAGAGCGGCTTCCCGCAACCGTTCTTGATCTCATTAACGATCTTGACCGCGCCGTTCCGCAGGTCACGATTACAACGCCAATCACCACCGGCGATGTACAGGCCATCAACTACTCCGCTGGTCAGCGCAGTATTGTGGATGCGCTCATTAAACTCGCAAAGAAAGAAGGTCAACTATGAGCCAATTCGGACTGAACAATGTCAGTCTTGACAACCTGCTCTCCCCGACCTTCTATCGCAGCATGAGTCAGGGTTTGACGCAGCAAGCGCAGGCATTGCGAGCAAACTACAAGCCCTACCAAGAGGCGTATCGAGACAGGCATTTCTCGTTTCTCGGCGGTCTGTTTGGTCGGAAGGCAACCTACTACCGCACAGCGTATCCAGCGGGATACCAGCAGGCCATGAACGATGCAACGAGCTACGAGAATCAGGCGCTCTACTACACCAATCTAGCCCAATACATTGAGGACAATCCCGTACAGGAGGAAACTCCGACCGATGAGGAGATCGCCGCAATGGATCCTGATGGTCCAAGCGTTGGGCAGGATCAACTTACAATTAAACCGCCACGAATTCCCAGCTATGGCAGCGATGAAGAGCAACTGAATACCGCAGGCGGCGGAATAGGACTCAGGATTCCCTATGGCTCTTAGGATTCCACAGTTTCGGGATCTTGACAAGATTACTGCGAACACCTACCGAACCTATGTCGCACGAATTAGCGATCCAGACCGCAGGCGATACGCAGAACAGTCGATGGGGTCGGGCGCAGAGTACGATGCGGCAGTACGAGAGGCCGATCAACTTGATGCCACGCTCGCCGATCCATCGCGGCGCGCGCGCATGGTCAGCCCATTTCAGGCTCGGTACGACGCCTTAACCGCAAACCTCAAATCTCGAAGAAACGCCATTGTAGCAGGGATAAGGAACATCGAGCGTTTAATACGCAGAAACAGTGATCCCTTTGCAGTGGACAGGTTTCTTGGACACAGTCGGTCTGGTGATTACAACCTCGACGCAGACATAACGCAGGCTGATTTGGACAGGTTGCGTGGACACGGTTCGGAGGTGATAGGTTTGGCAAGCGGTTACCACACTGGTAATCGCAATACTTATGCCAATGACATTGCGAATATTGCACGGCAATTCCAAGAACTTGGACCTCTACGCAACCAAATTGATGCGTTTGACCGAGAGGCAAATGCTGGAATTACAAACAGTATGTCTGCCACAGAGCGCTCGGCTACGCAGGCGCGAGCGGTTGCCGCAAGGCGCAAAGCTGAGGAACTGTCCCGCGCTACGGCACAGCGCCTTACGCAAGCACTAGCCTCATACAACACAGACCAGATGCGCGGAGCCGTTGCGACGGGTGTTGTAAATTCGCCAGCAGTGCGGGGACGCGCACGGTTTGCTGGCCGAGCACCTGGCGTTGGCATTAGTATTGGGGGGATGGGTTGAATTACAGCGAAGGCAACATCTCGCGCGATTTTGCAAACGCAGACGCCAAGAGACAAACCATCCTCGAGCGCGCACGACACTGCTCGGCGCTCACACGACCGTGGGTGCTGCCCGAGGTTGGCCACAACGAAACGCAGAAGTTTGAGGACACATTCACAAGCCTGCCATCACGCGGTATCGCAAACCTAGAGGGTCGGCTACTGATGGCGCTCTACCCGCCTGGCACGCCGTTCTTCCGCCTGCTGCCTGCCGCCCACATTCGGTACAGCAACAAGGTTGATCCGCAGAAGTTGCAGAGTTACGCGAGTGCGCTTGCCGTGCAAGAGCTGCTGCTCATGGCACGAATTGAAAGCGCCGACATGGGCGGCAACAGCAACCGCAGACGCAGCGGATTCCGCTCGCGCAAGCGTCAGGCCATCACGCAGATTCTTGTGACCGGCGATGTTCTCGAGCAGTTCACCGATGACTACCGACTTCGCGTGTTTCGACGCGATCAATATGTGACATGCCGCGACTCGTCTCAAGACGTGATGTTCCATATTGTCAGCGAGAAGATTGATCCGCTCGGCTTGCCTGAAGAAATCGCGGTTCTCGCCGACATCAACATGACCGACTACGAGGACAAGCCATACGACCAGCGCGGCGTGGATCTGTTCACGCGGTGCGCCTGGCAACCCATGTCTCGCATCTGGCTTGTTGAACAAGAGATCAATAAGAAGATCGTTCGTGTGAGCGAGGAACCCGTTACGCCGTTCATGTCTACGCCGTTTGAGCTCGCGCCAGGAGAGGACTACGGGCGCGGATTCATCGAATCGAACATGGGTGATGTGCGAACCCTCAACGAATTGCACGAGCGTCTGCTGGACTTTGCAGGCATGTGCAGCAAGTTTGTTCCCTGCATTGATTACAACTCGCAAGTTCGTGCGAGCGACCTTGCTAAGCCGAGCGGCGAGGTCATCGAGGCTCGAGTCGCAGGCGGTTCTGTGCAGGACATTGCGTTCCTCAGCGTCAACAAGGGCAGCGACTTCAATGTGGTCTACCAGACTGCGATGGAGAAGCGCAAGGACTTGGCTGTAGCGATGCTCATGGAGGCCGACAGTGCGCCGCGCGGCGAGCGCGTTACTGCGTTCCAGATCCAGCGCATTGCAACGGAACTTGAGGGCGCTCTCGGCGGGGTCTACGCGCCGATTGCAGATTCGCAGCAGGTTCCACTCGTCGAACGCCTGCTGTACCAGATGCAGAGAGATGCGATCATCCCAACGATCCCTCGAGGCAGCATGGACATCGAGGCCGTTACAGGCATCGCAGCTCTGAGCCGAGAGGCCGATAAGGCAAAGTTGTTGCAGCTCGTTGCAACGATGAGCCAGTTCGGACCCGCGATGGCACAGCGAATCGACCTCGGAGTCTTGTTCGACACCCTGCTTCGCCAAAGCGGGATCTTTGAGCCTGGACTGGTCAAGACCCAGGAACAGGTTGCCGCCGAAGCGTCAGCTGCCATGCAGCAGCAGATTGAAATGGAGGCGCAAAAGCGTCTGATTCAGGTGGGTGGAGATGTTATGACAAACGAGTTAACGCCAGAGGAGAGCACAAATGCAGGAAACAGAAACGCCGTCGCCTAGCGCGGAGCCCAACGCGAGTCCAGCGCCGTCTCTTGAGACGGCTCAGATCCCCAATACTCCACCGCAGGCGGCGGCTCCTACGTCAGCCGCACAGGTGATCGGAAATGCAACAACCGACACGCATGATGCACGCCTGCTTGCAGGCAAGTACAAGAGTGTAGAGGATTTGGAGAAGTCATACCTCGAAGCGCAGAAGCAGTTGCATCAGCGCACCATCGAGAGCATTGACACGCTCACACAACGCACTGGAATCAATCTTGCGGAAACCACGAATGCGTTTATGCAGAGTGGACAACTGCCGCTTTCGGCGGTCGAAGCGTTTGCGAAGGCTGGAATTGGTCGAGCGATGGCAGAGCGCATCGTTCAGGGAGAGGCAGCAAAGATTCAACTAGCACAGTCGCAAGTCGAAAGCGCAATCACTGAAGTCACGAACATTGCTGGCGGGCAGGCGCAACGAGACAACGTGCTGAATTGGGCTGCGAGCTCGCTCGCCAAGGGTGATGTTGAGCGGTTGAACGCTCGACTTGCCGACGCGACACAAGCAGCCTCTGCCATGAGAGAACTTATGTTCCTTCATCAACAGGCGATAGGCGCAGGGAAGGCGCGCCCGCTTGTGTCTGGTCAAGTTCCTGCGGCAGTTGTTTCTGGCTATTCATCAACGACTGAGGTTGTGCAGGCGATGGCGCGAGTACGCAAGCAGGGGTATGTAGACGAGGAGACTTCGCGCCGCCTCGCAAACACGCCTCGCAACTACATTGAGGGCCACTGACATGAGCCAAAACCTTGTGCAAACAACCACGCAGCAAGTCAGTTATCTTGAATCTATCGGGTCAACCTGTCGGTTTTCTGTTGAGTTTCGTGGGGACAATCCTTCGAAGCGTGTTTGCGAGCTTGTTGACATCGCCACGGGCAATTCGTGGAACAAGACTCTTGGCGAAGAGTGGCAAGAGACATTTGATCGCTGCATTGAAACATCAAGGTCTACGCAGTCTTTGAAGCCAAAGACGGCGGCAGAACTTGCCCAAGACGCAATGACGCTCGCGGCAGAGAACGCTCGACTGCGGGAGATGGTGGAGGCTGCACAGGCTAGTGCGGCCTCGGCTCCCAAGCGCAAAGCGCAAACAACCGATCCAAGCTAGGCTCTCCTGCGCTCGCGGTGGTTCTCACGGACCCCGCGGGTTTTACCTTTCTGTTTGGGGATCGTCCTTCCATTGGGGCGGTTCCTTTTTTCGCTACGGCCCGTGACCAGCCAGATACCCGCGCAAGCGGCCTGGGACTCGGAACGGATACCCGTGCAACCCGTGTTTCTTCTTTTTCGCATCAATCAAACAAAGGACTTGCCAAATGGCAAATACGAATTTTGAAAGGGCGTTGTCTGCGTGGAGTGGGTCAGCCCACACAGCAGACAATATGGCCCTGACTGTTTTCTCTGGAACTGTTGTGGAGGCGTTCCAGACTGCAAGCGTGTTCTACGACCGCAGCAGCACGTTTATTTCCACGAAGCAACTCAACGGAGCAATCTCAGCTCAGTGGCCGCGTATGGGCGACGATCCAATCGCGTCCTACCACACACCTGGCGTTGAATTGAATGTTCTGTCTGGCTCTGCTGTTTCGCGCATCAAGAGCGATCAGGTTGTCATCACTTGTGATGAGATCTTGGCCAACGCAATTGATGTTCCGTTCCGCGAATTGGCACTGCTGCACTACGAGGTGCTCGGTCCGTATGCAACCAAGCTCGGACGCAACATTGCGCGAATCCTTGATCGCAAGATCGCCATTCTCGCAATGAAGGGTTCTGTTGCCCCTTCCGTTGCCAACATTCATCAAGGCGGCATGAACGTCAATCGCACTGGCAGCAACGTCCTGACAACTGCGTTCCCAACGAGTCCAGCTGGTGCTTACAACTTCCGCACAAATCTGAACTCACTCGCCCAGACGTTTGACGAGCGTTCGGTTCCAGCCGAAGGTCGTTTCTTGTTCATCACGCCGTACATCAAGTCTGTCCTGCGTTTTGAAGCAAACTTTGATGGATCGGCTCTCACAAGCGTTCCAACAATGGCGTCAACGTACAACCGAGACTTGTCGAACCAGCCAAACGATGTCAATGACCGAATCGTTGGCCGCCTCGAAGGCTTCAACGTGATTGTTACCAACAATCTGCCTTCTACGGATCTGTCCGCCCCATCTGCTGGCACGGAAGATGCAGCTGTTGCCAATGTTGCCAAGTATCAGGGCGTTTTCACTGGCGCAAGCACCAACAAGCGTCCAGTCGCCGTTGCCCTGTGCTCTGCGGATACCGGAAGCCCCGGCATCGGCATGGTTCAGGCAATGGGAATGACGAGTCACATCTCGCCAGACGAGCGACGCAACACGCAGTTCCTCAAGGCGCAGATCATGTGCGGCCTTGATGTGATTTGCCCGTGGTCCTGCGGCAGCATCTCGTTCAGCGCAAGCTGATTCACTTTTGACGCAACCCCCGGAAGCTGGGGGGTGGGGCTTCGGCTCCACCCCCTAGTTATTTCTTATGACCACCGAGTCAGGCCGTATCGTCAATCTGTCGTTTCGTGATTGGCTAGGTCTTATCGGCCTTGTCATTTCCATGCTTGTCATTGTCGTTGGCTGTTGGATTCAACTTATTCGCATGATGGAGCGCATCGACGCAAGCGTTCAGTTTCACAACCAACGACTCCAACGAATTGAGTCGCAACTCGACACAAGGAAACCATGAGCATTCATTCAAACATCGTTACGAAACGCATTGACGGGACGGCAAACGACATTACTGGTCACGTTGTCGGCTCGTTCTTGAGCACACCGCAGCCAAATCTGAGAAAGGCTGAAACAACTGGCAACTCTGCGGCGGCTTACCCCACCGCTGCCCCGACAACAACCGCGCCGTCAACTACCGGCGCAACGATGCTGCTCTACAACTCGACAACTGAGCAGCCCAACTTGCTGATGATTGCACCGTACTCAACAGTAAGCAATGCAACTTCGCCAGGTGTCAGGATCATCGGATGGCGTAGCTATGTGCAATCTGCAAACACGCTCTACTTCCCAACAGTGCTTGCCGACCTCACGCTTACATACAGCACAAACCCTTCTGCCGTAAGCATCGACAGCGTCAATCGGCATTTCTTCTACGCAATCACTTCTGCAAGCGGAGTGCCAACCGTCAATGTGTACTCGCCCGGATCGACTGTTTCGGCGGCATCTAATCCGCCTGCGTGTGCTTTGATTGACACTGTGGGATCGCAAATCATCACTGCACAATTCAAGGGTTCAGGTACTGCAACAACCTTCGGCGCACTTTACTGCGTCATCTGATATGCGAAGCTCGATCTCTCGCTCTAGTCGCCTATCGTCTGTCGGCGCACTTAAACAACTTGCGACAATGACTGGTAGCGACAATCGAACGCTTGACCTTGATTTCACAAAGGGTGTGATCGACAGCCGCGTAAATGTTTTTCGCGCTACAGTCGGCACATTTATCAATTCGAGCGGTGTGCTGCAAACCGCTGCGTCTGGAACTCACACATCAATCAATCAAGTTGCGCGTCTCGATCACGACCCAATTACACTGAAGCCGCTTGGTCTATTGATTGAGGATGCTGCTACAAATGTTTTGACTGGCCTGACCTCAGGCGGTTGGGGCCGAAACAACATTAACGGAAGCGGAAGTGGCAACATCCTTGCGTTTGGACAAACTGGACCAGACCAACAAAGCAATACTGCCGCAAGAATTTCAACGGCAGCATCAACATCGTTCACAAACATGAACATTGGATTTGTAACCAATGGTGCAGGTTCAGCACGAACATTCAGTGTGTGGCTCAGGGGCGTTGGATCAAACACTACTGCTAGCTTTGGCATCTTTGGATCAAGCGCGCCATCTAA
>Ga0194134_10004989_pt1 | contig 12861 bp, 9 predicted proteins | sample TA2KigOff0mmetaG_FD_148602 | JGI IMG/M metagenome (GOLD analysis project Ga0194134, IMG submission 148602) | Freshwater microbial communities from Lake Tanganyika, Tanzania - TA2015056 Kigoma Offshore 0m | ecosystem: Environmental > Aquatic > Freshwater > Lake | place: Tanzania: Lake Tanganyika... | reverse complement strand
TCGACTACCTCGACGAGGACGGCCCGGGCGGCGTTCCCGTGCGCCTCGAGCTCACGCTCAGGATCCGCGGCGAGGAATGCGTCCTCGACTTCACCGGCTCCGACCCGCAGCTGCATTCCTCGCTCAACGTGCCGACCGGCGGCGCGGAGCGGCACATCCTGCTGATGGTCGGCTACACCTACTCGCTCTACACGATCGACGAGACGCTGCCGCTAAATGGCGGCATCACGCGCCCCGCGCGCTGCATCATCCCCGAGGGATCGGTGCTCAACCCGAAGTTCCCGGCGGCGGTCGGCATGCGCAGCCTCACCTGCGGGCGGCTGCAGAGCCTGATCATCGGCGCATTCCAGGCGGCGATGCCGCGGGCGATGCCGGCCGGTCCGGGCTCGAGCGCCGGGATCATGAACGTCAAGACGATCGACGCGAAGACCGGCCGTCGCATCATGGCCTCGATCAACCCGATGACCGGCGGCGCGGGCGGTTCGTCCTTCGGCGACGGCGCCGACGGCTCCGGCGCCAACTCCTCGTTCCTCAAGAACACGCCGGTGGAGATCAACGAGGCGGAGGTGCCGATCCGCTTCCGGCGCTACGGCCTGGTGCGCGACAGTGGCGGCGCCGGCAAGGCGCGCGGCGGGCTCGCGACCGAATTGGAGTTCCAGCTCTTCTCGCCCAATTCCGTGGTCACCGCGCGCAACCGCGACCGCACGCGCTTCAGCACCTGGGGCGCGATGCGCGGCGGGCCCGGCGCCACCTCCAGCTTCTGGCGCAATCCCGGCTCGAACCACGCCGACGACCTCGGCAACACGGACGTCGTCAACCTCGACCCCGGCGACGTGATCCGCATCAAGGCGGCCGGCGGCGCGGGATGGGGCGCGCCATGGGAGCGCGACCCGGCGCTCGTCCTGCGCGACGTCGCGGAGGACAAGGTCTCGGTCGAGGGCGCGGCGCGCGACTACGGCGTGGTGCTGCGCGACGGCGCGATCGACGCCGAGGCGACGAAGGCCGCACGCGCGCGCCTCGCCGCCGAGGACGCGGCCCGGCCGGCGGCGCATTTCCGCTTCAACGAGGCGCGCGACACCTACGAGCGCGAGTGGGACGCGGCGAGCTACGCCGCGCTCGCGGCAGCGCTGGGGCGGCTGCCCGTCCACTGGCGCCATTTCGTCAAGCGCCGGATCTTCGACCGCGTCGCGGCCCTGCCCGCCTCGGCGCGCCGCGCCGACGGCGGCCATGTCGCCGCCATCTTCGCCGAGGTTGTCGCCGGCTTCCCCGAGCTGCGCCACATCCCGCCGGCCGCCGAATAGGGCGGACACCATGCAGATCGAGTTCACGGGCAAGACGGTCTTGGTAACGGGCGCAGCGCGCGGCATCGGTGCGGCGATCGCGCTGGGATTCGCCGAGCGCGGGGCGCGGGTGCTCGCCTGCGACATGGCCGCCGACGCGCTGGCCGCGCTCGGCCACGGGATCGAGGGCCGCGTCGTCGACGTGGCGGACGAGGCGGCGATGTCCGCCTTCGTGCGCGAGGCCGAGGCAGCGACGGGACATGTCGACGTCCTCGTCCATGTGGCCGGCGGCGTGCGGGGCAAGCGCCAGATGCCGATCGAGCAGGTCTCGTCGCGCGACTGGCTCGACATCTACGACGCCAACGTCATGGGCGCCTTCAACGCCGCGCGCGCCGTCGTGCCGGGCATGAAGCGCGCCGGCGGCGGCAGCATCGTCGTCATCGCCAGCCGCGCCGGCATGGGAGTGAGCCTGACCGGGATACAGAGCTACGCATCGGCGAAGGCCGCGCAGCTCGGCCTCGTGCGCCAGCTCGCCCATGAGCTCGGCCCGTCGGGCATCACGGTCAACGCCGTCGCGCCGGGCTTCATGCCCACCTCGCCCGACTACGAGCGCCAGTGGCAGGGCTATGGCGAGGCCGGGCAGAAGGCGCTGATCGAACGCACGCCGATGCGCCGCCTGGGCCGGCCGGAGGAGATCGCCTACGCGGTGATGTTCCTCGCCTCGCCCTACGCGGGCTTCGTCAACGGACAGGTCCTGCCGGTCACCGGCGGGCCGCAGGGCTAAGCAGGTTCAACCCGACAACAGGAGGAGGCTTGAGATGAGAAAGAGAACGCTACGCACGATCGCCATGGCGGCGGCGGTCGTCCTCGCGCCGGTGCTCGCGTCCGGGCAGGGGCGCTACGTCCACGCCAACAACTCCCCCTTCGACAATCTCGACCCGCATGCGGTGTTCGACGTCGGCCGCGCCGCGTCGCGCATCAACATGTACGACGGGCTCTATCGCTGGGTGGACAACCCGCCGAAGATGATCCCGTGGCTGGCCGAGAGCCACACGGTCTCGCCGGACGGCCTCACCTACACCTTCAAGCTGCGCAAGGGCGTGAAGTTCCACGACGGCTCCGAGATGACCTCGGCCGACGTGGTCTACACGATGGAGCGCATGCTCGCGATGAAGAAGGGCCCCGCCGGCCTCTTCCTCGGCTCGATCCAGCCGGGCACGACGCAGGCGCCCGACCCGCACACCGTCGTCTTCAAGCTCAAGGAACCGTCGGCGATCTTCCTGTCGACCGTGCCCGAGATCCAGGTCGTGAACTCGAAGCTCGTCCAGCGCAACGTCAAGGACGGAGACCACGGCGAGGGCTGGCTAAGCCGCAACGGCGCGGGCACGGGCTCGTTCATGCTGCGCCGCCACGACCCGGCGGTCGGCTTCATCGCGACGCGCTTCAAGGACCACTTCCACGGCTGGGAGGCCGGCAAGAAGTGGTTTGACGAGATCGAGTTCCGCTCGGTGCTCGATGTCAACACGCGCGTCCTGGGCCTGATCAAGGGCGACTTCCACGGCACCGACGGCTACCTGCCCTACGACCAGATCGAGCGGCTGCGCAAGGAGTCGAGCATCCAGATCCTCGAAGACGAGTCGATGCGCGTCTTCTATTTCGCCTTCAACATGTCGCGCCCGCCCTTTGACAACGTCCACTTCCGGCGCGCGCTCAACTACGCGTTCGACTACAACGGCTTCATCAACGACATCCTTAAGGGCTCGGTCGCCCGCAACCCCAGCCCCAACCCGAACAACCTCTGGGGCACGCCCAAGGACATCAAGGGCTACGAGTTCGACCTCGACAAGGCCCGGGCCGAGCTCGCGAAGGCGAACGTCCAGCTGCGCCCGATCACGATCAACCCGCTGGCGGGCTTCCCCGAGACAGAGCAGGCCGCGGTGCTCTTCGGCAACGCGCTGAGGAGGATCGGCATCGAGGCGCGCATCGAGGCCGCGCCGTGGAACATCGTGTCCGATCGCTTCCGCAACAAGGACACGATGCACGACATGGTCCCGCTCTGGAAGAGCACCTTCTACGCGGATCCCAACAATTGGGTCGGCGAGCTCTTCACCACGCGGCACCATGGCGGCCGCAACACGACCTGGTACAGCAACGCCGAGCTCGACCGGATCACAGACGAGGCCCTGAAGCTCACCGACCAGGCCGAGCGCGCCAAGCTCTACGACAAGGCGATCCGCCACATCGTCGACGAGGCCGTCGGCATCTTCGTCTACAACACGAAGTGGTTCGGCCCGTACTCGAACAGGATCGGCGGCATCCGCTTCTCGCCCATCGGCAACGGGCAGGAGATGCGCTGGGCCTACTTCAAGTAACGACCCGCGGCACAGGAAAGGCCATCCCCTCCCCGCCGCGGCGCGGGAGGGGATGATCTCCCCGACATGAAACGCATCGCGATCGTCCTCTCCAGGCTGCTCTGGTTCGTCCCGACACTCCTCGGGCTGATCGCGCTCGTCTTCTCGATCTCCCACATCATCCCCGCCGACCCCGTCCGCATCATCGCGGGCGACCAGGCGACGGCCGAGCAGATCGATGCCCTGCGCACAAAGCTCGGCCTCGACCGGCCTCTCTGGGAGCAGTTCCTGTCCTACCTCGCCCGCGTCGCGCAGGGCGACCTCGGCATGAGCCTCTTCAGCCAGCGCCCGATCGTCGAGGACCTGATGGCGCGCCTTCCCGCGACGCTGGAGCTAGGCGTCAGCGCCGTCCTGCTGGCGGTCAGCGTCGGCGTGCCGCTCGGCGTCGTGAGCGCCGTGTACCGCAATTCCCCGCTCGACCACGTCGTGCGCGTGGTCTCCGTCTCCGGCCTCGCGATCGCCAGCTTCTGGCTCGCGATGGAACTGCAGTTGCTCTTCTCCATGAAGCTGGCGTGGACGCCCCTGTCCGGCAGGATCGCGGGGTTCCCGCCCGAGCCGCGCTCGGGCTTCATGATCATCGACGCGCTCATGGACGGCGACCGCGAGGCGCTCGACAGCGCGCTGCGCCACCTGGCGCTGCCGACGCTGACGCTGGCCCTGCCCGCGGCGGCCCAGCTCGTGCGGCTGACGCGCGCCGGCGTGCTCGAGGTCATCAACTCCAATCACGTGCTCTACCAGCGCGCGATGGGCTTCCCGGGCCGCGTGATCATCTGGAAGTACGTGCTGCGCGCCGCCATGACGGCGACGGTGACTCAGATCGGCCTGATCTTCGGCGTCTACGTGCTCGCCGGCGCGATCGTGGTCGAGACGGTCTTCGACTGGCCCGGCATCGGCCTGTTCGCGGTCAATTCGATCCTGCGCTCCGACTACAACGGCATCGTCGGCTTCACGATCTGGGCTGGCCTCATCTTCATCGTCGTGAACCTGGTCGTCGACGTGGTCCACAGCTTCATCGACCCGCGGATCGTGCGATGAGCGCCCACCGCTTCACCGTCCTGCGCCGCTTCCTACGCGACCGCGCGTCGTTCCTCGGCGCCTCGATCGTGCTGGCGCTGGTGCTTTGCGCCATCCTCGCGCCCGTGATCGCGCCGCACCCGGACGACATCCACGACTTCCACACCGCCAACCGCCTCAAGCCGCCGAGCTGGTACAACCCCTTCGGCACCGACCGCATGGGCAGCGACCTGCTCTCGCGCATGATGTTCGGCGCGCGCACGACGCTCACGATCTGCGTCATCGCCGTCGGCATCGCCTGCATCGTGGGCATCCCGATCGGGTTGGTCGCGGGATACTACCGCGGCTGGGTCTCCGAGATGCTCATGCGCATCGCCGAGATCTTCCTCTCCGTGCCGCAGATCGTGCTCGCGATCGCCATCTCCCAGACGCTCGGGCCGTCGATCGAGAACGTCGTACTCTCGCTCGCGGCGTCGTTCTGGCCGTTCTGGGCGCGCCTCGCCTATGCCGAGACCCGCTCGGTCAAGAACGAGGTCTTCGTCGAATCCGCGGTCGCGCTCGGCTGCTCGGCGCCGCGCGTGATGCTGCTGCACATCCTGCCCAACATCGCCTCGCCGCTGATCGTCCGCACCTCGATCGGCATGGGCGTTACGATCCTCAATGCCGCGGTGCTCGGCTTCCTGGGCCTCGGCGCGCCGCCGACGACGCCGGAATGGGGGCGGATGATCAACGAGGCGCGCGAGTTCCTGCCCGAGGCGTGGTGGTACGTGACCTTCCCCGGCCTCGCGATCTTCTTCGTGGTGATGGGCTTCAACCTGCTGGGCGACGGCCTGCGCGACATCCTCGACCCGCGCATCCGCCGCGGGGCGGCCCGCCGTGGCTGACCCCCTCCTCTGCGTCCGCGAGCTGTCCCTCAGCTACCGCGTCGAGGCCGGCCTCGCGCGCGTGCTCGACGGCGTCAGCCTCTCGGTCGGCGCCGGCGAGATCGTCGGCCTCGTCGGCGAGTCCGGCTGCGGAAAGTCGACGCTCGGCCGCGCCGTGCTCGGCGCGCTGCCCCGCGGCAGCGTCGAGATCCATGGCGGCGCGGTCACGTTCCGCGGCCGCGACCTGCTCGCCATGCAGGAGGCCGAAGCCGCGCGAGAGATCCGCGGCCGCGCCATCACCCTCGTGCCGCAGGATCCCTTCACCTCCTTCAACCCGCTCTTCACGATCGGCACTCAGATCCGCGACCTGGCGCGCTTCAAGCGCCCCGACCTCCCGAAGGCGCGGCGAGAGACGCGGATCCTTGAACTGCTGGACGCGGTCCAGCTGCCGCAGCCGCGCCAGATCCTCGACAAGTACCCGCACGAGGTCTCCGGCGGGCAGCGCCAGCGCCTGATGATCGCGATGGCGCTGCTGCCCGACCCGGCGATGATCGTCGCCGACGAGCCCACCACCGCGCTCGACGTGACGATCCAGGCGCAGATCCTGGGCCTGCTGCGCCGCCTCGCCAACGAGCATGGCTGCGCGGTGCTGTTCACGACCCACGACCTCGGCGCGGCCTACGAGATCTGCGATTCCATCGCGGTCATGTATGCCGGCCAGAACGCCGAGGCCGCGCTGGTCGGCGACTTCTTCGACCGTCCGCGCCATCCCTACACGCGCGCGCTGCTCGGGAGCCTGCTCGACGGCAGCGGCCGTCTCCAGGGCATTCCCGGCGAGGTGCCCAGCCTCGTGACGCCGCCGGCGGGCTGCCGCTTCGCCTCGCGCTGCGGGCGCGCGGTCGACGCCTGCCGCGAGACGCGCCCCGCCTTCGCCGACGCCGGCGGCGGCCATCTCCTCGCCTGCCACAATCCCGGGGAGCCGTCCGATGGCTGAGGCACAGGGCCCGATCCTAGAGGTCCGCGGCCTCGGCAAGAGCTTCGACGTCCATGGCAGCTTCGGGCGCATCAAGGGGCGGCTCAAGGCCGTCGACGACGTCAGCTTCTCGCTGGCCCGCGGCGAGGTGCTCGGCCTCGTCGGCGAGTCCGGCTGCGGCAAGTCCACGCTCGGCAAGACCATCATGGGCATCCACGAGCCGACCGCGGGCGAGGTGCTCTTCGAGGGAAAGCTCATCGCCGGCGGCGGGTTCAGGCGCGACAACGCCATGCGCGCGCGCGTCCAGTACGCCTACCAGGACCCCGGCGCCTCGCTCGACCCGCGCTGGAAGCTGCGCGATTCCCTGCACGAGCCGCTGGTCGTCCACACAGACTGGCCGCGCGCGCGCCGCGACGCGCATGTTCGCGAGATCGTGCGCCTCGTGGGCCTGCCCGAGACCCATCTCGACCTCTACCCGCACGAGATCTCCGGCGGCCAGCAGCGGCGCGTCGGGCTGGCCCGCATCCTGACGCTGCGCCCCGAGGTGGTCGTGCTCGACGAGCCGACCTCCGGGCTCGACGTCTCGGTGCAGGCGACCGTGCTGACGCTGTTCCGCGACCTGCAGCGCGAGTTCGACCTGACCTACATCCTCGTCAGCCACGACCTCGCGGTCGTGCGCACGATGTGCGACCGCGTGGCGGTCATGTATCTCGGGCGCATCGTCGAGATCGGGCCGACCAAGGAGATCTTCGCGCGGCCGCAGCACCCCTACACGCGCTCGCTGCTTGCTGCGATGCCGCGCATCGGCGGGCCGCGCATCGCGCGCGACTTCGCGCTCGGCGGCGAGCCGCCGGATCCGGCGAACCTGCCCTCCGGCTGCCGCTTCCGCACGCGCTGCCCGAAGGCGCAGCCCGGCTGCGCGGCGACCGAGCCAGCGCTGCTCGAGGCCGGCGGCACGCGCGCGGCCTGCTTCCACCCGGGCTGAGGCGCCCGCGGCCCCTCAGCCGAAGCCGTAGAGCGCGGCGGGGTTGTCGACCAGCACGCGCCGCGCGGTCGCTTCGTCGCCCGCCCATTCGACGAAGCGGTCGAGCAGGATGGAGATGTCGGGCTTCGTGGCCTCGGTCGGGTGCGGCCAGTCGGTCGCCCAGAGCATGCGCTCGGGCGCCAGGCGCAGGAACGCACGGGTCAGCGCGCCGACATCCGCGTATCCGGGCGGGCCGGAGCGCGAGAAGTGGTAGCCGGCGCTCAGCTTCACCCATGTCCTTCCCGCGGCGACCAGGCCGGCGACGACGCCGAAGGCCGGGTGGGCCTCGCCATCGGGATGCGGGATGCGCCCGAAATGGTCGACGACGAGCGGCACGCGCAGCGCGCGCAGCCGCGCGGCCGCGTCGACCAGCAGGTCGACGTCGAGATGGAGCTGCAGGTGCCAGCCCATCCCGGCCACGCACGCGGCAAGGCGCTCGAGCCGCGCGAGGTTGCCGCGCGACGGCCCGACCGCCTGCAGGCGCACGCCCACGACGCCGCCGCGGGCAAGCGCGGCCAGTTCCGACGGTGCCTCCTCGCCCGACGCCACGGCGACGGCGCGCGCGCGGTCCGCGCCGAGGAGCGCGACGGCGTCGAGCGTGCAGGCATTGTCGAAGCCGTAGACGGAGGGCTGGATGACGACGCTGCGGTCGAGGCCGATCCGCGCGCGGAACGCCGCGTAGTCGCTCGCCGTCGCCTCGGCGGGCCGATACGGCGCGTCCGACGCCCGCGCGAAGCGGTCGTCGTAGACATGGTGGTGGCAGTCCGTGGCCCCCGGCGGAGCGCGATGCACGGGCGCCGAGGGACGCGGCAGCCAGACCCCGCTCATGGCGCGAAGGGCGCGGGGTCGATGAAGCGCCGCACCACGTTCGTCATCATGCGCGTGAGCAGGTTGTCGTAGCCGTCGATCGGCAGCGCGCCGACGAAGTTCATCGACCCGACCGAGAAGACCGCGCCGCCCGCCGGCGTCTCGAAGAACACCATGTCCGAGCGGATCAGGTCCTCGAGCGGGGCCGGCCAGAGGAAGCCGAGGCGATCCTCGTTCACCGGCTTGAACTGCGGGTGGTCGACGATCGCCGACGCCACGACCAGCGCGTGGCGCGGCGAACCCAGCCGCGGGTCCCAGCGGTCGAGCTCGTGCCCGGCCGCGCCACCGCCCATGAAGCCGCGCTCGCCGATCAGGGTACCAGGCCGCAATTCGCCCTCGAGCCCCTCTCGCAGGAAGGCGACGCGCGGGTCGGAGACCGCGTCAGCCACCGTGTAGGGGAAGCCGAGATAGATGCCCTGCGCCGAGAAGCCGTTGCCGACGAGCTTCTGCGCGGGGCGGCCGATCTTGCGCCACAACCCGCCATAGGAGCCGTCGAAGGCGTGGTAGCTCTCGCCCACCTCGGTCGCCCAGGTGCGGATGCCATTCTCCGCGCGCCGGATCTCGAGCGCCCAGGGCGCCTGCTTGTTGAAGACGGTCTTCCAGTAGAAGCCGTTGCCGCCGAGATACATGAGCCGGCCGCCGCGCGCGAGATGGCCCTCCAGCCCGTCGAGCATCTCGGTCGTGTAGTACTCGGGATGCTGGCAGCAGATCACCAGGCTGTAGGGCTCGAGCAGCGCCGCGCCCTCGGCGTGGAGGTCGTGGTCGGTGACGACGTCGTGCGGGATGCCCTTGCGGGTCAGCCAGTCGACCACGTAGCTGTCGACGTTCACCCAGTAGGCGCCGGATCCGTATTCCGCGGGATCCATCATCTCGAAATGGTTCACGCGCTTGTCGATCATCGGCCGCGCCATGCTGGCCATCGACACGCCGCTGCCGTCGCTGTGGAAGTTGTAGGGCGACAGGCCGAGCTCCGGGTTCTCGTCGGGCGTGTGCGTGATCGCGCCCCATTCGAATGCGCGCGCGCGATTGTTGCGGCCCCAGCCCGGCCTCACGAAGTTGCCGTAGACATGGTAGGTGACGGTCGGCAGCAGGATCGCGACCTTCGCCTTCGGCGCCGCGTCGGCGGGCCGCACCACGAAGGGCACGTTGTCGACACCGTTCGCGCTCTTCAGGTGGACCGCATAGATGCCGGAGGGCCAGTCGTCCGGGACGCGGAACTCCAGCGCCGGCATCCAGCCCACGTCGCCGATGTCGTCGTCGTGAAAGTGGATCGCGCCCCATTCCGCGGGCGCATGCGTCCAGCGATGCTCCGCGCCCGACCAGTTCGAACCGGTCATGGCGCGCGTCGGCAGGTTCTCCACCGTGCCCGAGAAGCCGTGCGGGCCGATGTCGGCTACGTCGAGCGTCGGGATGCCGATGGAGAAGTCCCAGCAGGCGACGAGGCCGGTAGCCGTGCCGCGCGGCGTCGCGCCGCGCTGCGCCGCCATGGCATCCTCCGCGCGCAGCCCCGCCCATATGCACGGCCGCTCGACCTTGCCGTTGTAGTGGTGCGAGGGCTTGCCCGTCGCATCGGCGGCGGCGAGCGCGGCGATCGTCGCGCGACCTACGCCGAGCGCCGGCGCGGCAGGCAGCGCGGTCGAGGCGACACCGGCGTCGTCGAAGCCGGGATGCGCCTCGCGCGGCCGCTGGCCGACCGAGAGCATGCCGGCCGCCGGGTCGATGGCGAGGAAGACGTCGTACCAGGCGCGCTCGACCAGCGCCTTGCCGGTCGCGACGCGCGTCGCGCCGCGTCCGCCCTCGACGCGGGCGACCACGCCGTCGGAATCGATCTCCAGCGAGAGCAGCGCGCCCCCGGCGCCGCGCCAGCCGGCGATGGCCTGGCGCCCGCGCGCCGGCGTCGTCGGCCAGATCGTTGCGCAGAGCACGAGGCCGCGCGCGCAGCCCGAGAGGTCGAGGAGCGGGATGCGCGCCCAGGACCCGAGATGCGTCTTCTGGTCGAGGCCTGGATGCGTGCCCGCCAGCGGATGCTGCATCGCGACCTCGCGGTAGCCGGGCCCGCGCGGGTTGGGGTCGCCGCAGATGATCCGCGCGAAGCGCGCCTCGAACGGCGCGTCGCCCGCAGAACTCACCATCAGGCGGATCGCCTCGCCCGGCTTCGCGCTCCAGCGATCCACGTAACCCAGCAATGGATGCATCTCTTCCCCTCCGGTCCCCGAGCGCGGCGCGACGCCGCTTGCCTCGTCGCATCTTGCCATGGCGCGCGTCACCGCCCAGAGTGCTCAATCGGACGGCGGGGGCGCGAGGTCCCGGCCGGCGGGGACAAACGGAGGGGAGACACCGAGATGATTCGATCCACGACAGGCCTGCGCATGCTCGCGCTCGCCGGGACCGCGCTGTTCGGGCTAGCCGGTACGGCCTCCGCGCAGGGCTTCGAGTGCCCGCGCAAGGGCGGCGACCTCGTGTTCGGCCTCGAGGCGCGCGTCGCGACGCTCGACCAGCACGCCACCAACGCCGCGGCGCCGCGCAACGTCACCATGAACATCTTCGAATCGCTGCTCACGCGCGACGAGGGGATGAACCCGATGCTCGAGCTCGCGGAGTCCGTCTCGGAGAGCGCCGACAAGCTCGTCTTCACCTTCAAGCTCAGGCAGGGCGCGCGCTTCCACAATGGCAAGCTGCTCACCGCGGACGACGTCGTCGCGTCCTTCAATCGCTACAAGCGCCTCGGCATCGATCGCTCGATCCTCGACCAGATCGCGAAGTGGGAGGCGGCCGACGCCTCGACCTTCGTCGTCACGCTGAAGGAGCCGCGCCCGATCTTCATGGAGACATTCTCGGCCTTCACCACGCCGATCGTCATCATCCCGAAGGAGCACGAGGACGCCGGGCCGCAGCAGCTGCCGATCATCGGCACCGGGCCCTTCCAACTCGTCGAGTTCGTCGCAGACAGCCACGTCAAGGTCAGGCGCTTCGACGGCTACAAGGCCGACACCCGCCACAAGGACGTCGTCGGCTTCGGCGGCGCCAAGACCGCCTGCCTCGACACGGTGACCTTCCGCATGATGACCGAGCCCGCGGCGCGCATCGCGGCGCTCGAGGCCGGCGAGATCCACGGGTCCGAGGACGTGCCGACGCTGATGCAGAAGCGCCTGGCCTCGAACGCGAACATCCGGCAGGCCAACCTGAACAGCTTCTGGCTGCACGTGACCTACCCGAACTTCTCCTTCCCGCCGACGGACAACGTGAAGTTCCGCCAGGCCGTCCAGGCCGCGATGGACATGGAGGAGATCATGGAGGCCGCGAGCGACGGCAACTTCAAGCTCCACCATGCCCTGCAATTCAACGGCAGCGCCTACTACTCGGACATCGGCAAGGAGCTCTACAACCAGAAGAACAAGGACAAGGCACGCAGGCTGCTGCAGGAAGCCGGCTACAAGGGCGAGAAGGTGACGCTGCTCACCAACCGCGAGTACCAGAGCATGTACAACACCTCGGTCGTGATGGCCGAGCAGATGAAGGCGGTCGGCATCAACGCCGAGCTGCTCATCCTCGACTGGCCCGCCGCGCTCGACATGAGCATGAAGCGCAGCGACGGCTGGAACTTCTTCTTCACCGGCTGGATCACGGTGACGGCCTCGGGCGGCCAGCAGTCCCTGCGCTTCCTCGTCGAGCCGACCAACGTGCACCGGCCGAAGGACAACAAGACCAACCCGGAGTTCAAGAGGCTCTTCGACTCCATCGGCAGGACCGCCTCGCTCGACGAGCGCAAGGCAGCCTTCGCGGCGGCACAGCGCATCGCCTACGACGACGTCATGGTGATCCCGATGGGCACGCTGCCCAAGGGCCAGGCCGTCCGCGCGAACGTCGAGAACTTCAAGCCCTACTACATCCCGCGCATGTCCAACGTCTGGCTCAGGAACTGACGACGGACAGGGTCGGTCCCTCCCCGCCGGCACGACCGGCGGGGAGGGTTCCGGCCACGAGGCGCGCGCGATGACCGAACGACCCAACCGCCCGCGCTTCCCCGGCGAAGGCGTGCCGCGCGAGCGGATCCTCGCCGACCTCGCCGCGATACAGGCCGGCGACGTGCCGGCGCACGGGGCGCGCAACCTGCGCCCCAACTACTACGTCGACGACGAGATCCTCGCGCTGATCGACGAGGTCTCCGCCAGGGTCGCCGAGCAGAACATCCTCTACGCCGGCAGCTCCTACCCCAGCATCGCGCGCATCGAAGCCGAGCTCGTCGAGATGGGCCTCGACCTGTTCGGCGCGCCGGTCGACGCCGCCGGCACCGTCACCACGGGCGGCAGCGAGAGCAATTTCCTGGCGGTGAAGGCCGCGCGCGACCTCTTCGCCGCGCGTCGTGGCGGCGCCGGCGGCAAGCCGGAGCTCGTGCTCGCCCATACCGCGCATCCCTCCTTCGAGAAGG
>Ga0194134_10004988_pt1 | contig 12862 bp, 20 predicted proteins | sample TA2KigOff0mmetaG_FD_148602 | JGI IMG/M metagenome (GOLD analysis project Ga0194134, IMG submission 148602) | Freshwater microbial communities from Lake Tanganyika, Tanzania - TA2015056 Kigoma Offshore 0m | ecosystem: Environmental > Aquatic > Freshwater > Lake | place: Tanzania: Lake Tanganyika... | reverse complement strand
CTCGTCCGCGTTGATGACGAGGGCCTGGTCAATCCCTATCTCGCCGAACTCGTTCTCGATGACGGCGATCCGCTGTCCGTGCTGTTCGGTCAGGATGCGGTTGAGCAGCGTGGTCTTCCCGGACCCTAGGAAGCCGGTGAGTACCGTGACAGGCATCTTCTTCGACTCATTCTTTGAGTCCATGTGCACTCCTTGAATGCGTCTCTCCACTCCTGGGATGCCCTTGCACCCCGCGCTCACCCGGCCAGCAGGTCCGCCAGGGCGTGGGCGCCCGCACCCCCCCCCATGACCACGCCTCCGAGCGCGGTCAGCCTACCGAGCAGCAGCGCTGAACGCCCGTTTCCGGCGAACAGCGGCCCCCCCGATCAGCAGCGAGAGCATTACCATCCCCGCCACGGTGCCCGCGCCGAACAGAACGAGCTAGGCGAACGCGGCGTGCGAGTCCGGTTGGGCCGCGAGCGCCAGCAGGGACACGCCGGCAGAGCCGGCCATCCCGCGGACGAAGCCCACCGCGAGCGTCCTGCGCTGCCCCTGGCCGGGGCTGGCCAGCGCCTCCGCGCTCCGGCCGAGCAGGTGCAGGGTGCCCAGCGACACCAGCATGGCCCCCACGGCCAGCTCCGCGAGCGGCTCGAACACGCCCGGCACCCGGAGCCCCAGCAGGACCACCACCGCACCCACCCCCAGCAGGCTCGCGCTGTGCCCCAGCCCCCAGCAGGCGGCCGTGCGCGCGGCGCGCAGCGGACCGGTCCCTGGAGGGCAAAGGGACCCGAGGGCAAGCAGGTGGTCCGCGTCCGCCGCGTGCCGCAGCCCGATGCCGAACCCCAGCGCCATGGCCCCGGCGAGCGTCATGGCTGCAACGCCCCGTCTTTGGCCCGCGCCCGGACGGCGCGGCGGCGCGCGAGCAGCAGTTGCTCGGCCAGGCCTCCCACCGCCATCACGGCGATGCCGGCCCACTCGATCGGTTCCGAACCCAGCAGGCCATGGCCAGCCGCCACGAGCGCGGCCCCGCACACGGCCACGGCCAGCGGCCACGGGCGGCCCGTCCGCCGCGTGCGCCAGGCGCTGACGCCGAGGGAGAAGGACACCGCCGCGGCGAGCACCCAGCCGTGGGCAGCCTCCGAGAGCATCACGCCTGCCCCGAGGCTGGAGCCCAGCTTCGCCCACGTGGCCAGGCAGGCGGGGCACAGCAGGCAGGCCAGCAGCGGCAGCACCGCCGACCATCCCCCCGGCGCGTCCGCCGGCGCCCCGTGGTCATGTCCGCAGTCGCATTCAACACCGTGGGTCGTCATGTCCCCTCCTCCTCGTCCCGTGGGTCCTGGGCCCCCTGAAGCGCGTCCATCCGGGGCGGCCGCTCGCGGTGTCGGGCCGCCCGGTAGCGGCGGGTGGTGGCCGTCTCGGCAAGCGGCCCGAGCGGCCCGAAGCGGGCCGAGAGCCACTCCCGGGACAGGTCCGCCACGAAGGCCTCCACCTCCTGCTGCGTGGCCTCTGCGAGCATCTCGCGCACCAACTCCTTCAGCGCCTCACGCCGCATGGCAGGCACCTCCCGGATCGAGCGCGTCCGCCAGGCGCGACCAGCGCCCCGGGACCTCCTGCGGTGAAAAGCGCGGTGGCCGGCTGCGCGCGGCGAGGTCCATGGCGCGCCACGCCGCTCCCTGGCGTCCAAGCACCGCGGCCTCGTACCCGCCCAGCCAGCGCGCCAGCCGGGCCGCGAGGCGGAGCACCTGCTGCTGGTGATGCACGGTGGCGGGCCACGAGGGCGCCAGCGCGTCCCGGCAGTGGGCGGGAACCCGCAGGGCAGTTGCGTCCGCGTGCTCCGGGCCAAAGCGGTCCCGGTCCAGGAAAACAGCCCCTGTCCCCTCCAGCAGCAGGACGCCGAATCCCCAGAGGTAGACGTGGCCGCCGGGCACCGGGCTGTCGTACTGGCTGCACCGGCCATCCAGGGCACGGGTGCGACGGAAGCCCGCCTCGAGCAGGAGGTTGGCCGGCCCGGCGCAGTCCCGCCCGAGGCACCACATCTGCTGGTCCAGGAGGACCATCCCCTCCCGTACGAGGCGAGCGTCCATGGCGCGTTACGCCCCCTTCGCCTTCGGGCCGGGGCGCGGCGGCACGGTCCCGAACAGGGCCGCCGCGTCCACCGGGGGCAGTCCCCGGCGGGCCAGCACCGCCTGGACGGCGCGCAGCAACTTGCCGCGGACTGTACCCGGCAGCGGGCGATCCGCGAGGGCAGCCTCCCACTGGCGTTCGCTCACCCCGCGTCCAGAGGGGGGACGGGCCATTCCGGCGTAGTCCTTCTTCTCTCCCAGCTGCCGCTGCTTCCAGCGGGCCTGCGCGCGCGCGCGCCCCTCCTGCCCCTTGCGCTCCAACGTGGCGGAGCGGCGGAGAACCTGCTCGGCGCTGAGCCCAGCGCCCCGGATGACCTCTTCGAACTTGCCCATGTCTGTCGCTTCCTTTCGTACGGCGGGTGGTGTGCTGCTCGGCGTGCGTGCTGGCCACCGGGCGCGGTGGCCAACACGGGATGGGTTGTGGAGGGCCCGCGGCGCCGTCACCGCGCGGGGCGCGGAAGGCGACGGGCAGGAGATGAGCGGACGCGGCCCCGCCGCTCACGCGGCTCGCCGTCTTCCCGCCGCAGGCAGGCCGTCACGCAACGCGCAGACGGTCCCACCTGCACCTGGGGGGGAAACGGTGAGGAAGGGGGGCGGCTCAGCGCACGCGGGGCGGGGAACCCTTGGGCGCCACCGCGAGGACGGGCAACCCACGCGCGCCCACGTCCTGCGGAGGCAGGGGCTCGGCCCGGGCCACCCGTTCCGCGGCGGCAACGTCCGTCCGCGTGGGAGCTGCCCCGTCACCGAGCCCGCGGACGAAGGTGAACGCGCAGGCCTCGTGTGATCCGGCCTCCTGCGCCTCCCCGGCCTCCACGCCCTCGGACAGCTCACCGGCGCGCGGCGCGCGGGCGGCGACGTCCTCTCCCGCCTCCTCCACGGCGCCGTGCTCCACGCAGTAGCGGTGCGCGTGCTCGCCGTCGTGCAGGGCGCTGGCCACGGGCAATGCCAGCCAGAGCCCGACAAGGGCCAGCGACTGCGTGCGCAGGAGTGGGTGTGAACGCAACAAGGAAGCTCCGGGGGTAGGGCAGCCACGCCTGACTTGTCAAGTCCACGGCACCAGCCGTCCGTCGTCCGTCAGTTGCCAGTCCCCTGCAATTCCATCCAATACCGGCGCCCGCGCCAGCTGCGACGCCTCGCCGCCCGCAGCCACGACCACCAGCTCGCGCGCCCCGAGCCACACCCGGAGGGCGCCGGGGCCGCAGCGCTCGCGCAGCCGCGCCCGCACGGCCGTGACGAGCAGCCGGGCCCCGTCGTACCCGTCCCCGTGCCACAGCGCGTACAGGCCCGTCACGCCGGGAGACGGGGCGAAGCCGGTCTCCGTGCGGCGCACCGGCGTGAGCGCGGTGGGCGCCCCCTCCAGGTTGAGCAGCGCGCGCGCGTGCAGCTCGGCGGCGTCCTGCCCCAGCGTGCGCGCCATGCCTTCAGGCACGTAGCGGACGAGCGTGGGGTGGTCGAGCACGTAGAACAGCTGCAGCCCCTCGCCGAGCGCCTTGCGGGCCGCGCCGCGGGCCTGCGCCTCGAAGCCGGCCCCGCGCAGCACCGGCCGCAGCGAGGAGAGCAGCGCCGCCCGGTCCGTGGCCGAGGCGCAGGACTCCTCCGCGAGGTGCCGGGCGAACTCCTCCACGAAGGGCTGCAGCGGCCGCTGCTCCCGGAGGAAGTCCGCGTGGAGCGGCTCCAGGAGCAGCCGGGCAAGCCGCCGCGTCCGCCCGGGCAGGAACAGCTGGTCCCCGCGGCGGACCGGCGCCAGCCCCTCCGCCCGCATGGCCGCCTCCAGCGCCCCGGCGAAGGCCTCGAGCGTCGCGGGGGAAGAAGGCGGTGGTGGCGGCGGCAGCTCCCCGGCCGCCTCCAGCTCCGCCTCCAGGAGCCGCGCCTCGTCGTCCAGCGGGTCGGCGCGGCGGGCATCCGAGACCCACCGCTTCGCCAGAACGAACTCGTGCCGGCGCAGGGCCAGCACCGCCAGCGCCTTCAGCACCTCCGGGTCCGCCGGATCCTGGGCGAACGCCTCCTTCAAGAGCGCCTCCGCCTGCGCCCAGTCCTCCTTCATGACGAGCGCCCGGGCCCACGCCAGCTGGATGTCCTTGCGGCGCGGGAAGTCCCGGCGCAGCCCCCCCAGCCGCGCCAGGGCCGGGGCCACCTGCTCGGCGTTGAGCAGGGCGTGGACCACCGCGAGCCGCCCTTCCGGCGAGCCGTTGCCGGACGCCTCCAGCGCCTCCAGCTCGCCCGGCGAGAGGGTCTCGCCGCGCTCCACCTTCCTGCGCAGGTCGTCGTACGGTGTGCCCATGGGCGGATGGTCATCCTAGTTCAGCCGCGTCAGGAACTCGTCCAGCGCCTCCACGTCCCGGGGCTTGCGGAAGACCGCGTCCACCTGCGGGAGTGTCTCCCGGCTCTGCCCGCGGACGTCCGCCCCGGTGATGATGGCCAGCTTCGCCTCCGGGGTGCGGCCGCCTCCCCGCACAGCTCCGCCACCAACTCCGCCACCTCGGGCTCCAGCTGCCCGCAGCGGCGCGCGTACGCCTGGAGCAGCACCTGCTGAAGCGCCTTGAACTCGCGCGCGACGTCGTCCGCGTCGAAGCGCTCCTCGTAGCGGCGCAGGCCGTGGCCCCGGGCAGACTCCGGCCAGAGCCGGAGGGCCTCGCCCCCCCGGGTGCGAAGCAGGCGGGCGAGCTCCATGACGAGCCCCCGCAGCGGCTGGCGCAGCCCCTCGCGCGTGAGCTCCACCTCGTGCAACTCCACCGCGAGGCGCCTGCGCCACAGCCGCACGACGCGGTCCTGGTCCTGTTCCAGCACACCGCTCAGGGCGGCGGCGTCGTCGAAGGCGGGCATGGCGGGGACAAGGTGCGCACGGCGCGGCCGCATTGCGCGGGGGCGCAGCCCCGCCCACCTTCCCCCGGCGGAGGAGGCATGGCCGAGGAACTGTCCGACGTCACCATGGTGCAGCTGTACCGGGGCGAGCTCGGCCGCTCGGACCGCTGGCGGACGCGGCTGGACACCACCACCAACTGGGCCCTTACTGTGACGGCGGCCACCATCTCCTTCAGCTTCGGCAGCGCGCAGACGTCCCACGTGACGCTGCTGGTGGGGATGTGGCTGGTGGTGACGTTCCTGGTGCTGGAGGCGCGCCGGTACCGCTGCTACGACCTGTGGAACCGGCGGGTGCGGCTGCTGGAGGACGGCTTCTGGGCGCCGCTGCTGCGGGAGCTGGCGCTGGAGCTGTCCCGACCGCAGCTGCAGCTGTCGTTTGCGAGCGCGCTCGCCACGCGGATGAGCCGGGCGTATGGCTCGCTGCTGGTGCTCCTGATGGGGACGTGGCTGGTGAAGGTCTACAGCCACCCGCGGCCGGCGGGCGACTGGAACGAGTTCCTGGAGCGGGCCCACGTGGGGCTGATGGCGGGCGGCCCCGTCTTCGTCTCGGTGGCGCTCCTCGCGCTGTTCTTCGCCGGGGCGTTCCTGCTGGCGCGGCTGGGACGGAGCCCGCTGGGGGAGCTGCAGGCCCGGCCCCGGCAGCGGCGGCTGGCGGTGGGGGAGCTGCTCCTGCGCCCCTACCCGCTCACCCCGCCCCGCAAGCCGCGCGCGCGGGCGTGACGGACGCGGCCGCCCCCTGCTAAGGGCGAGGGCCATGTCCACTCAACGAACGGTCGTGCTCATTCCCGGGGACGGCATTGGCCCCGAGGTCACGGATGCCACGGTGCGGGTGCTGGAGGCGGTGAAGGCACCGCTCTCGTACGAGCGCTGCGAGGCAGGCATGGAGGTCTTCACGCGCACGGGGTCCAACCTGCCTCGGGAGACCATTGAGTCCGTGCTGCGCAGCGGGGTGGCGCTGAAGGGGCCCACCGGGACGCCCATTGGCTCCGGCCCGGCGTCTGCCAACGTGGGGCTGCGCAAGTCACTGGACCTGTATTCCTCGCTGCGGCCGGTCAAGAGCGTCCCGGCGGTGGAGACGCGGTACCAGGACATTGACCTGGTGGTGGTGCGCGAGAACACCGAGGACCTCTACGCGGGGCTCGAGCACATCGTGGTGCCGGGGGTGGTGGAGTCGCTGAAGATCATCACCGAGAAGGCCAGCACGCGCATCGCGAAGTTCGCGTTCGAGCACGCGCGGAAGATGAAGCGGAAGAAGGTGTCCGCCGTGCACAAGGCGAACATCATGAAGCTGTCCGACGGCCTGTTCCTGGACTGCTGCCGGCGCGTGGCGCGGGACTACCCGGAGATTGCCTACGAGGAGGTCATCGTGGACAACCTCTGCATGCAGCTGGTGAAGAACCCGGAGAAGTTCGACGTGCTGGTGATGGAGAACCTGTACGGCGACATCGTCTCGGACCTGTGCGCCGGGCTGGTGGGCGGGCTGGGGCTGGTGCCGGGGGCCAACATCGGCGAGCGGACGGCGGTGTTCGAGGCGGTGCACGGCACGGCGCCGGACATTGCCGGCAAGGGACTGGCCAACCCCACCGCGCTGCTGATGAGCGCGGTGATGATGCTGCACTGGCTGGACCTGCCGGAGCAGGCGGCCCGCGTGGAGAAGGCGCTGCAGACGGTGTTCGCCGGGCGGAAGGTGCGCACCGGGGACTTGGGCGGCAGCGCGACGACGAAGGAGTTCACCGACGCGCTCATCGCGGCGCTGTAGCCCCGGGGGCGCCGCGGGTGGCGGTGGCGCTTCAACCCACCGTCACCTTGCGGACGCCCCGCTTCTCCAGCAGCGGCCCCACGCGCTCGCGCTGGTCCCCCTGCAGCACAAGGTTGTCCCCTTCCACCGTACCGCCGCAGCCGAGCGCGCCTTTCAGCGCCTTGCACCAGGCGGCCAGCTCCGCGGGAGGCAGCCCCAGCTGCTCCACCACCGTGACCTCCTTGCCTCCTCGCCCCGTGCGCTCCATCCGCACCACGGCGCGCGCGGGCCCCTTCTGCGGCTTCTCCGCGGGCACGGGCACAGGCTCCCCGGGGGGCAGCGCGTCCCGCTTCGCGGCGAGCGCGGCGAAGGGGTTGTTGAACGGGGCGTCCTGCCTCCCGTCCTTCTTCCCGTCCGAGCCCATGGCGCTCAACCCTGCACGTGGGCGGGGTCCATCCAGAACGGCTCCCACACGTGGCCGCCCGGGTCCTCGAAGGCCCACGCGAACATGAAGCCGTGGTCCTGCGGCGCCCGGTACGCGCGGCCGCCGGAGGCGAACGCGGTCTCGCACATCCGGGTCACCTCCTCGCGGCTGTCACAGGAGAGCGCAAGCCGCAGGTTCACGAAAATCTTCCGGTGGGCCATGGCCGTGACGCATAGCATCCGGCCGCCCCCCACGGGAGATGCCCGGATGGTGAACCCCACGCTGGACCTGATGCTCGAGCGCGACATCGACGTCTCCGCCGACAAGGCGTTCCGCTGCTGGACGGAGCCGGCGCTGCTCGTGCAGTGGTTCACCCCGCGCCGTGGATGACGGTGCACGCGGAGGTGGAGCTGCGCCCCGGCGGCTGCTTCGCCACGGTGATGGAGTCCCCGGAGGGGGAGCGCCAGCCGGAGGGCAAGGGCTGCTTCCTGAAGGTGGTGCCCGGCCGCCGCTTCACGTGGACGAGCGCCCTGGGGCCGGACTTCCGCCCACAGCCACCCCTGCCCAAAGGCGGCTTCGGCATGTCGGCCACGCTGGAGTTCGAGCCCACCGCCACCGGCTGCCGCTACCGGGCCACCGTCCGTCACGCGGACGCGGCGGCGCGCGCCCTCCGCGAGGGGATGGGCTTCCACGAGGGTTGGGGCAAGGCGCTGGACCAGCTGGTGGCGCTCTGCAAGCGCCTGCCCTGAGCCGGGCAGAGCCGGCCTACGGCTGGTCGAGCGCCTGCAGCGCGGTGTCCGCCACGTTGCCGGACGTCACCGCAAGGACGTACAAAACGGCGGGAGAGGCCGAGACCTCGCGTCCGTTGACCACCACCAGCGGCGTGCCCTGGATGCCGTAGGCGAGCGCCAGCTGGATGTCGGCGTCGATTTTCGCCTGCGTCTCCGGGCTGGCCATGCAGGCCTCCAGCTGGGCGGCGGGCAGCTTGCCCACGGAGGTGGCCAGCTCCAGCACGCGCGCGCGGGTGAGCCCCTGCTGCTCGGCAAACAGCTTGCGGGAGAGCGTGCCGTAGCTGCCGGTGCCTTCCATGCACACCAGCGCGCGGGCGGCGGCACAGCGCACCCCGGTGCCGTCCGAGCGGGCGATGTTGCGGTTGCACTCGCTGTCCAGCGGGAACTGGTGAGGCTCCACGCGGAGGCGGCCGGCGGGCACCGCCTTCACCACCGCGTCCAGCCCTTCGGCCAATGCGCGGCAGTGGCCGCACAGCACGTCGGTGAACTCCGCCACGCGCACCGGGGCGTCCACCGGCCCCTCCACCTCGCGGGCAGGGAACTTCGCCGCCTCGGCAGGAACGGGGCGCTGCTGCCACGCCTTGAGCTCCTCCCCGAGCGCCTTGCGGGACACGCCGTCCAGTCCGGCGAGGAAGTCTGCCAGCTGCAGCGGCCCCTCGCCCATGGTGGAGGCGGGGGCCTTGAGCGCCCGGGTGCGCAGCCCGGGGTACAGCAGCAGCACCCAGGCGGCGGCGGCCAGCAACGCGGCCTCTGCCACGGCTCCAGGCAGGTGCGCGCGCGGCAGCGGCAGCAGCGCCCCGGGCAGCAGGAACGCGGCCACCGCCGCGAAGCCGAAGGTGAGGGCATAGGTGCCCAGGCACAGCAGGCACACCGCCTTCAGCTGCAGCGTGACGAAGAAGAGGCCGGCGCAGGCCAGCAGGCCCACCGCGGCCACCAGCCGGACGGCGGCCACCGAGCGCTCGGCCGCCACCCCGGAGAGCAGCCGGTTGACGAGCAGCAGCGAGCTGCCCAGGCAGGCCACGCCGTAGACGAGGCCCCACCCCGCCACGGGCAGGCCGGACACCGCGTTCACCTGCGTGGCGAAGCGGCTGGTCCACACCGCGCCGCAGTTGACGGTCTCGTTGAGCGAACAGACGGTGCTGCCCCCGGCGGCGAGCAGCAGCAGCTCCATCCACTCGTAGAGAGCGAGCAGACACATCCCTGCCGACAGGGCCACCAGCAGCACGGGAGCCAAGGGACGAACGGTGGGGGCGGTGGAGGTGCTCATGGCAGGCAACACGCGGCGCGCTTCCTTATATACGACCCGCCATGGATGCATTCCCACTTGATGAATCGGCCCTGCGGCAGTCTGCCGGTCTGCTGGACGCCTCGGGGCGGGAGGCGGTCCGCCTGGTCGGCCCCGAGCGCGCCTCCTTCCTCCACGGGATGGTGACGCAGGACGTGGAGGGGTTGGCCCCGGGCCGGTGGGCGTACGCCGCCGCCTGCACCGCCAAGGGGGCCATGGTGGCGGACTGCCGGGTGCTGGTCCGGGCGGAGGAGCTGTGGCTGGACACCGAGCCCGGCTACGGGGAGCGGCTGCTCGGGCACCTGTCCCGCTTCCTCATCTCCGAGGACGCGGAGCTGCACGGGGCGTCCGACGAGCGGGCGGTGCTGGTTCTGGTGGGCCCGGCGGCGCCGCAGGTGGCGGGCGCGGCGGGGCTGCCCGTGCCCGAGGGGAACGCGGTGGCGGACGGACCGGACGGGACGTGGCTGCTGCAGCACGCGCTCTACGGGGTGCCGGCGGTGGAGGTGTTCGTCCCGGTGGCGGGCAAGGAGGCGCTGAAGGCGAAGCTGGCCGCGGCCGGGGCCACCTTGCTGCCGCTCGCTGCGCTGGAGACGCTGCGGGTGGAGGCGGGGGTGGGCCGGATGGGGGCGGACATGGACGAGGTGACCATCCCGCTGGAGGCCAACCTGGAGCGCGGCATCCACTACCAGAAGGGCTGCTACCTGGGGCAGGAGGTGATTGCGCGGGTGACGTTCCGCGGCCAGGTGAACAAGAAGCTCTCCGGCCTGCGCTTCACCGGCGCCCTGCCCGCGCGCGGGACGGAGCTGCGCAAGGGGGAGAAGGTGGTGGGGCGGGTGACGTCCGCGGTGCAGAGCCCGGGCTTCGGCGCCATTGGGCTGGGGTACGTGCACCGGCTCTTCCTGGAGCCGGGGACGGAGCTGGAGCTGCCGGACGGCAGCCGGGCCACCGTGGGGAGCTTGCCGTTCCGCTGAAGCCGCACGCAGGGTGCTAGAAGCGCGCTCCATGAAAATCGCACTGCTGACGGGCGGCGGGGACTGCCCCGGGTTGAACGCGGTCATCCGCGCGGTGGTCCGGCGCGCGCACCGCCACGGCCTGGAGGTGATGGGGCTGCGGGACGGATGGAAGGGGCTCATCGACGACCAGCACTTCCCGCTGACGCGCGAGACGACGAGCGGCATCCTGCACCGCGGCGGCACCATCCTCGGCACCTCGCGGACCAACCCGTTCAAGGTGCCGGACGGGCTGGAGAAGCTGAAGCGGAACGTGGAGCGCAACAACCTGGGCGCCATCGTGGCCATTGGCGGCGAGGGGACGCTGTCGGCGGCGGCGCGGCTGTCGGACCTGGGGCTGCCCATCGTGGGGGTGCCGAAGACCATCGACAACGACCTGGGCGGGACGGACTTCACCTTCGGGTTCGACACGGCGGTGGCCATTGCCACCGAGGCGATTGACCGGCTGCACTCTACGGCGGAGGCGCACAAGCGCATCATCGTGTGTGAGGTGATGGGGCGGCACGTGGGGTGGATTGCCACCTATTCCGGCATGGCGGGCGGGGCAGACGTCATCCTGGTGCCGGAGGTGCCGGCAGACCTTTCCCGCGTGGCAGAGCACCTGCAGCGACGGCACGCGAGCGGGCGGAACTTCTCCATCGTGGTGGTGGCGGAGGGGACGAAGATCAAGCTGGACGCCGCCAGCGAGGAGAAGCTGATCACCTCCGGCGCGCTGGACGAGGCGGGGCGGCCGCGGCTGGGGGGCGTGGGGCAGCTGGTGGCGAACGAGATTGAGCGGCTCACCGGGTTCGAGACGCGGGTGTCGGTGCTGGGGCACATCCAGCGCGGCGGCACGCCCACCGCGCACGACCGCGTGCTCGCCACGCGCTTCGGCGTCCACGCGTGCGACATGGTGGCCGCACGCGAGTTCGGGAAGATGGCGGCGCTGCGCGGCAACCAGGTGGTGTCCGTGCCGCTCTCCGAGGCGACGAAGCAGCTCAAGCGGGTAGACCCGGAGCTGTTCGATGTGGCGCAGGTCTTCTTCGGCTAGGGACCCACGGGTGCGCGCCCTTCCCTTCCTGCTCGCGGGGCGGCGCCTTCCAGCGCTACCGTGCGCGGGGGACGAGCTGCGACGTGCGGGAGCCGTCGGGCGGCGGGTTACTGCTGCTCACGGAAGAAGACCCAGACCGGGGGCTCTCCCAGTGCAACTCGGCGCTGGTCCCGCTGGGAGAGGCGGGCCCCTTGCTTTCCCACCTGATGCCCAACCCCGCCTGGACGGCCTGCCGAAAGGACGCCGATTGCACGGCGAGCGAAGGCCCGGGCTGCCTGCCCCCGCTGCCCGTCCGCCGGGACGCGCTGCGCCCGGTGAAGGCATGGCGCCGCGAGGTGGCCGAGGCGCTCCACTTTGGAGAGGCGCCGGCGGCAGCTGCCGGGGCCCCTGCCCCTCGCCCCGCGTGCCAGGCCGGGACTTGCGGGTTCGCCGCGACTCCCGCGCCCTGAACGGTCAGCTGCGCGGCTCGCCGGAGAGGTACCTCCAGCCCGCGCCGTCGTGGCGGAACTGCGAGCGCTCGGTGAAGGAGCGGTCCTTGCCGGACTCGAACACCTCGGCGCGGAAGGTCACCTCGGCCTGCTCGCCCGGGGGCCGCTCGGTGGCGGCGAGCAGGTGGAGGCGGACGTAGCGGTACCGGTTGCAGGCGGCGAGCAGCTCGCGGCGTACCTCCTCCTCCGGCCTCTGGCGGTCCGGGTGGTCCGCGTCCAGCGTCCGCCAGAGGTACGCCACCTCCCGCCGGGCGAAGGCGCTGAAGCGGCTGCGCATGAGCCGTTCGGCGGTCGGAGGCTCGGCCGTTCCCTTGTGGAAGGGACCGCAGCAGGCGGCGTAGCGTTCGCCCGTTCCGCACGGGCAGGTGTCCTGGGCCATGGGGGCTGCACAGTAGCTGCAACTTTCCTCGCGCAGGCGTGTTGAAGAGGCCGTCGTTCCCCCACCCGCTGCACACACAGTGAGCCCATCCATGAAGCGCCTCGCCCTCGCCGCTGCCGTCCTCTTCGCCACCACCGCCCTGGCTGCCCGGGGCGCCGCCGCCGGCCCCTGCAAGGCAGACCGGGAGAAGTTCTGCGCCGGGGTGCAACCGGGCGGCGGGGCCATCGTGCAGTGCCTGGCCCAGCACCAGGCGGAGCTCTCGCCCGAGTGCCGCGCCTTCGCCGAGGAGAAGGCAAAGAAGGGTGGCCCCTGCAAGGCGGACCGGCAGAAGTTCTGCGCCGGGGTGAAGGGCAGGGCGGAGGTGAAGGCGTGCCTGCAGTCCCACGCCGCGGAGCTGTCCGCCCCCTGCCGCGAAAAGGCAGAGAAGGTGGCGCGCGGCGGCCCCTGCAAGGCGGACCGGGAGAAGTTCTGCGCCGGGGTGAAGGGCAAGGAGGCGGTGAAGGCGTGCCTGCAGTCCCATGCCGCGGAGCTGTCCGCCCCCTGCCGCGAGAAGGCTGCGTCGCACCCGTAGCCCGCGGGGGGCATTGACCCGGCGGAAGCACTCCCCTTAAGCGTGAGGGCATGAAGATGGCCCTCGCAGCGGCGGTGGTGGTCCTGCTCCTGTCGAGCTGCGCCGCCCCGCGCCTCCCGCGCGCCGAGGACTACGTCCGCAGCTGCACCGCGGACGGGGACTGCGCGGTGGTGGCGCTGGGG
>Ga0194134_10004975_pt1 | contig 12884 bp, 15 predicted proteins | sample TA2KigOff0mmetaG_FD_148602 | JGI IMG/M metagenome (GOLD analysis project Ga0194134, IMG submission 148602) | Freshwater microbial communities from Lake Tanganyika, Tanzania - TA2015056 Kigoma Offshore 0m | ecosystem: Environmental > Aquatic > Freshwater > Lake | place: Tanzania: Lake Tanganyika... | reverse complement strand
CGACGCGCGGCTGCGCCGCGTCGCGCCGCGCGCCGCCGCGGCGAGCCTGGCGATGGCGGCCGTGCTCGCGATGGCGATGCATGCGGGCCTGTCGCCACGCGCCCATGGCGGGGCGATGCGCTGGCTGGCGCTGGGCGCGCTGGTCGCTGGCGGCGCGCTCGCCTATGCCGCGGCGGGAGTGGCGCTGGGCGCGGTGTCGCCCCGCGCGCTGCTGGCGTCGCTACGCCGGCCTCAGCGGTAGAGGTAGGTGGGCAGCAGCAGGACGAAGCCGGGCCAGTACGTCACGATGCCCAGCGTCGCCACCAGCGGCACGAGGAACGGCAGGCAGGCCCTGGTCGTACGCTCGAAGCTGATGTCGGCGACGCGCGCGAGGATGTAGAGCACCATCCCCACCGGCGGGGTCAGCAGGCCGATCATCAGGTTCAGCACCATGATCAGCCCGAAATGTACGGGATCGACGCCCACCTGCGTGACCAGCGGCAGCAGCACCGGCACCAGGATGGTGATGGCCGCGATCGTCTCCATGAAGCAGCCGACCACGAGCAGGAAGATGTTCACCAGCAGGAGTACGATCCAGGGCTCGCGCGTCACCGACAGCACCAGGTCGGCGACCTGGTCGGTGACCTTGGTCGTGGTGATGATGTAGCCGAAGATCGACGCGCCGGCGACGATGAACAGGATGATCGCGGTCGTCTCCACCGTCTCCATCGAGACGCGCACCAGCCCGCGCAGGCTGAGCGTGCGGTAGACGAACAGGCCCAGCACCAGCGCGTATGCGGTCGCGGCGATCGCCGCCTCGGTCGGCGTGAACAGGCCGCTGGTCATGCCGCCGATCAGCAGCACCGGCGTCATCAGCGGCAGGAAAGCGCGGCGGAAGGTGAAGGCGAGGCGCGCCCAGGCGAAGGCCGCGTCGCGGCGGAAGCCGCGCACATGCGCGTACCACGCGACCATCGCCATCATCGTCGCCGCCATCAGCAGCCCCGGCAGCAGGCCCGCGGCGAAGAGCTGCCCGATCGAGCAGTTCGCCATCACGCCGTAGATCACCATCGGCAGCGACGGCGGGATGATCGGCCCGATTGTCGAGGACGCGCCCGTGATCCCGACCGCGAAGTCGACCTCGTAGCCGTGGTCGCGCATCGCCTTGATCTCGATGTTGCCGAGGCCGCCCGCGTCGGCGACGGCGGTGCCCGACATGCCCGCGAAGATCACCGAGCCGACGACGTTGACGTGGCCGAGGCCACCCCTGAGCCAGCCGACCAGCGCGAGCGCGAAGTCGTAGATGCGCGCGGTGATCCCCGCGGAGTTCATCAGCGACCCGGCCATGATGAAGAACGGGATCGCGAGCAGCGGGAAGGAATCGACGCCCGAGACCATGCGGTGGATGACCACGAGGTGCGGCGACAGGTCCTCCGCCATGACGTGCAGCAGCGACGCGCCGCCCAGCGCGATCGCGACCGGCACGCCGATCGCGAGCAGGACGAGGAAGGACAGCAGCAGGAACGCGGTCATTGCTGGCGACCTTCCATGTTGACGCGGGTGAGCGGGCTCTCGCCCGCGCGCGCGTGGCGCACGGCCACCTGGACGGCGCGCAGCGCCATGACGGCGAAGCCGGCCGTGCAGGTGCCGAAGACGAGGCTCATCGGCAGGTCGGCGACGACCATGCGCTGGAACTGCATGATCTCCGTGATCTTCCAGCACAGGTAGGTGCCGTAGCCGAGAAAGGCCACGCGGCACAGGTCGACCAGCAGCGAGAGGCGCCGCGCCAGGACGCGCGGCAGGTAGACGTAGAGGAACTCGACATGGATGTGGCTGGTCTTGCGCACGGCCATGCCGCCGCCGACGAAGCACACGCAGATCAGCAGGTAGCGCGCGATCTCCTCGGTCCAGGCGACCGAGTCGTTGAGCACGTAGCGCGAGAAGAACTGCAGGAACACGACGAAGGCCAGCGCCCAGAAGAAGGCGAAGGCCGCCCAGTCCTCGGGCGCGTAGTCGGAGAGCGCCGGGTCGGGCGCGTCGGCCAGGCCGACCAGCGGGTCGCCGAGGTCCGGCCCCGCGCTTTCCTTCGACATGCGGTCCTCGCCCCTGGGGAAGGAGGCGCGGCGGGCGGCGCGCAGCCGCCCGCCACGCGGGTCAGCGCAGCGCCTGGAGGCGGTCGTACTGCGCCTTCGTCCAGCCGGCGCCCGCGGAGGCGTCGTTGTGCAGGGGCTGCGCGGCCTGGATGAAGGCCGCGGTGTCCGGCGTGGTCACCGTCTTGCCCTGCGCCTTGAACCACTCCGGCAGTTCCTGCTCGGACTTGCGGATCGCGGCGGTCGCCCGCGCGGCCGCCTCGCGGTAGACGGCGGTGAAGACATCCTTCTCCTGCGCGCTCAGCCGGTTCCACAGCGGCGGGCCGATCACCGTGACGAGGCTCTCGTAGATGTGCCCCGTCAGGTTGATGTGGGTCTGCACCTCGTGGAACTTCTTCGCCTGGATAGTCGGCAGCGGGTTCTCCTGCCCGTCGACGGTCTTGTTCTGCAGGGCGAGGTAGACCTCGGCGAAAGCGATCGGGGTGGCGTTGGCGCCCACCGCCCTCGCGTACATGAGGTAGAGCGGCGCCTGGGGCACGCGCAGCTTCATGCCGCGCATGTCGGCCGGCGTGGCGATCGCCTTGTTGGCGGTGGTATGCCGCGCGCCGTAATAGGTCAGCGCGACGATCTTGTTGCGGGTCTTCTGGTCGTAGCCGTCGGCGAGCTCCTTGAAGAGGTCGCTGCGCGAATAGGCCTCCCAGTGCGCGAAGTCGCGGAACATGTAGGGCGCGTTGGAGATCGCGATCGGCGGGTGCGAGGCGCCCGCGAAGGCGGCGCCGGTGTAGATCATGTCGATCGTGCCGAGCGGCAGCGCCTGGTTGATCTGCTGCTCGTTGCCGAGGGCCGAGGCCGGGTGCACGTCGATGGCGAACTTGTTGTTCGTGCGCCGCGCGATCTCCTGCGCCGCCCACACCGCCTCGACATGGTAGGGCTCGGAGACCTCGTAGACATGCGCGAACTTGAGCCGCTGCTGCGCGGCCGCGGGCAGCGCGGCGGTGGCGGCGGCGAGCACGAGCGCGAGCGCGGCGAGGCCATGACGTGGTCCGGACATACGTCTTCTCCCTGGATGCGTCGGGCGCCCTGCGCGGGCGCCCTCGTTGGCCATGCATCCTAGGCGAGGATGGCGCGCCGCGGAAGCGCGGCGGCGGTTCAGCAGCCGCGCCGCAGCTGCGCCGCGTAGCGCGCCTTCCCGTCCGACGAGACGATGGCGATGGAGAGCTCGGCGCCTCCCGCGGGCGACAGCGTGAGCCGGTACGCGCTTCCGGACGCCGCGTAGGTGTAGCCCTCGCCGTCGCGGCGCAGCAGGCGGCGCGACGACGACATCGACAGCTTGCGCTCGGTGCCCGCGCCGAAGGCGATCGTCGCCACGAGCTCGCCGCGCGCGGTGCTCTCGGTCTCCACGGTCACGCAGACCTCCTGGCCTTCGCGGCGCGGCGCGCCCGCGACCTCGAGGACGCCGGACCACGGGCCCGCAGCCTGCCGACCGCGCCCTGCGCGGGCATGCGGAAGTTCGCCGGGAAGAGGAAGCGCGTGTCGCCGGCCGGATGCGGGCAGGTCGTCTCCTTCCCCGCGGGCTCGAGGTCCGGATCGAGGAAGCGCTGGATGCACTCGCCGTACCAGGTCCGGAACTGCGCGAGGTAAGCGGCGGAGTGCCCGGCCAGCGGCATGGCCTCGTCGAGGAAGACGAACTTGCCAGGCGCGGCGGCCAGCCCCACGCGGATCGCGGGGCCCGGGTCGTTGAAGCCCTGGCATTCGTCCTTCGCCGCCATCACGACGATCGCCCGCGGCGCCTTCATCCGGGAGATCGCGTCCGCGAGCTGTCGCTGGACCGTGTCGGCGAGGCGGGCCCCGCCCCGCGCCCCCGTGGCCGAGGCGCCGCACGTGTCCGAGCCGTGGCCGGGGCCGGTCGCCAGCACGCCGAACAGCTTGTCGGTGCGCGCCGACGCCTCGATCGAGATGGCGCCGCCATAGGACTGGCCGGCGGCGACGATCCGGCGGTAGCCCTGCGCGTGCGCCGCCTCGATCCGCTCGACGAGGTCGGCGACATGCCGGGAGCCCGACACGGCCCAGCCGTTCTCGTGCAGGTTGTTGCGCTGGACCTTGACCACGTCCCAGCCGGCGCGCGCGAAGTCGCGCATGATCGCCGGCGGCGGCGAATCGTGCTGCGCGAGCTTGCCGGAGACGCCGTGGCTCCAGAACACCACGCCCTTCGCGGCGGCCGGCCCGTCATAGGGCTGCGCCGCCGCGAGCGGCGCGGCGAGCACGCAGGCGATCGGCGCCAGCGCGGCCATGGCATTCCCCATCGCTTCCTCCCCCTCGCGCCATCGCCACCCGAGGTTGACCGCCGCGCGGCGCGTCGGCATAACCGCCGCCTCCACCGCATCCCGCACGACAGGCGAAAAGACGCGATGAGTCGCATTTTCTCCGGCATCCAGCCCACGGGCAACCTCCATCTCGGCAACTACCTCGGCGCCATTCGCAACTGGGTGAAGCTGCAGCGCGACTACGAGTGCATCTTCTGCATCGTCGACCTGCACGCGATCACCGTGCCGCAGGAGCCCGCCGCGCTGCGCGCCGCCACGCGCGAGGTGACGGCCGCCTACATCGCCTCGGGCATCGACGCGGAGGCCTGCACGATCTTCAACCAGTCGACCGTGCCCGGGCATTCCGAGCTGTCCTGGATCTTCAGCTGCATCACGCCGCTGGGCTGGCTCAACCGCATGACGCAGTTCAAGGAGAAGGCGGGAAAGCAGCGCGACAACGCGGGGCTCGGCCTCTTCGCCTACCCGGTGCTGATGGCGGCCGACATCCTGCTCTACAAGGGCACGCACGTGCCGGTGGGCGAGGACCAGAAGCAGCACCTCGAGCTTGCGCGCGACATCGCGGGCGCCTTCAACCGCCGCTACGGCGTCGAGTACTTCCCGCTGCCCGAGCCGCAGATCTTCGGCACCGCGACACGCGTGATGAGCCTGCGCGACGGCACCAAGAAGATGAGCAAGTCCGACGCCTCGGAGTTCAGCCGCCTGAACCTCACCGACGGCGCCGACGCGATCGCGGACAAGATCCGCAAGGCGAAGACCGACCCGCACCCGCTACCGGAGGCGGCGGAGGGCCTGGCCGGGCGACCGGAGGCGGAGAACCTGCTCGGCATCTACGCCGCGCTCACCGACAAGACGCTCGAGGCGACGGTCGCGGAGTTCGCGGGCGCGCAGTTCTCGACCTTCAAGGGCGCGCTGTCCGACGTCGCGGTCGCGGTGCTCGGCCCGATCGGCGCGGAGATGAAGCGCCTGATGGACGATCCCGGCTATGTCGACGGCGTGCTGCGCCGCGGCGCCGAGAAGGCCGGGACGATGGCCGCACGCCACTTGCGCGAGGTCCAGGACCTCGTCGGCTTCCTGCGGCCCTGACGCGCCGGCGGACGACGCGGCTAGGCTGCCGCGACGACGTCGATCTCGATGATCATCTCCGGGTCGGCGAGCCCGGCGACGAAGAGCAGCGTCGAGCCCGGCTTCTCGCCATCGATCGTGCGGTTGCGGCACTCGCGGCTGAACTCTACATCCTCGGTCCCGACCATGTAGACAGTCAGCCTGACGATGTCGCGATGGGTCATGCCCGCGGCCTCCACCACGGAGCGGACGTTGCGCCAGGCCTGCTCGATCTGCGCTCGCCGATCGCGCACGAGGGCGCCATCGGCGCGGACGCCGATCTGCCCGGCCGCGAAGAGGATGCGGGATCCGGCCTCGACGACGTTGACGTGGTGGTAGGCGCCGACCGGCGCGTGCAGGGTCGGCGGGTTGGATCGCGTGATGGCCATGGATCGCTCCTCGATGCTGCCTTCGGGTCAGTTCTTCGGCGGGGTGAGCGCGGCGGGCGCGAAGGCGGCCAGCCTCCGCGTGAGACGGTCGACGGGCCGGTTCGCATGCTCGAGCCGGTCCTTCCGCGCCACTGCGCCGAGCACGAGGCGCGCGCCGATGGCGCGCACGGGCTCTCCCGGAAAGAGCTGCGAGGGGGGGCGCACGAGGCCGCTCGACGACCATGCGTCCCTAGCGCCCAGGACCAGCGAGGCCAGTATCTTGCCGGCGAGGTGGGTAGGGCCGACGCCGTTACCCGAGAAGCCGCAGCCGTAGAAGACGCGCTCGGCTCCCGGCAGCGCGCCGAACATCGGCACCGTCTCGGCGCTTCGGTCGATCGGTCCGACCCATGACTGCGCGACCTCAAGCCCGCGCAGCTGGGAGGAGGCCTGTCGCGTCTCCTCGAGCAGGAGCGCGAGGCGCGGGGGCGTGCCCTCGAAGCGAGGCCCGACGCGCCCGGCGCGCGCGACATGGCCGCCGCCCTTGCCGAATTCCAGGCGGCCCCCGGCCGTCGGGCGGAGGTTGCCGACCATGATGCGAGAATCCGTCACCACCGGGCCCTTGGCGAACCCCATCCTTGCGAGGATCCCGGGGATCGGCGCGCTCACCGCGGCCTCGGCCGCGGCGATCAGGAGGCTGCGCCGGAACTCCGGAAGGCCGACCGACCAGGCGTTCATCGCCAGCACGACGCTGTCGGCGACGATCTCGCCGCCGCTGGTGGCGACGCGCGGCGGGTTGCCGCGATGGAGTTCCGTCATCGGAGAGCGCTCGAAGATCGCGACGCCCATCTCCCGCGCGCGCCGCGCGAGGCCGCGGACGAGCTTCGCCGGCTGCACCGCACCCGCCGCCGCATCGAACGCGCCGCCGGCATAGCCGTCGAGGCCCCAGCGCGCCGCGATCGCCGCCCCGTCCATCTCGCGGAACGGATAGCTCTGGAACCGCGACAGGCGATCGGCGACGGCAGACCATGCGCCGAGATGCCGCTCGCAGGTGGCGCCCCAGAGCCAGCCGTTGTTCTCGTACTCCGCATCGATGCCATGCGCGGTGCAGAAGGCACCGATCTCCGCGACCGAGTCGGCGGAGGCGCGCGCCATGCGCAGCGCCTCCTCCTCGCCCATGAAGGCCGCCATGGCCGGGAAGCGCGCCCACAGGCTCAGCACGTAGCCGGCGTTGCGACCGCTCGCGCCGCCGCCGCAGATGTCGCGCTCGACGATCGCCACGCGCAGCGTCGGCTCGCGCGACACCAGGTTGATCGCGGTCCACAACCCGCAGAAGCCGCCTCCGACGATCGCCACGTCGAAGCGGTGGCGGCCGGAGAGCACCGTGGTCGACGGCGGCTCGGTTGCAAGCGCCTCGTCGAGCCAGAAGCTGCGATGGCGGGTCGCCGCTTCGGCGACAGGACCTTCGAGGCTCATGGAGACTTGTCCCTTGTTGTCCAGCGGCTCAGGCCTGCGCCGAATAGCCGCCATCGACGGGCAGCGCGGCGCCGGTCACGAAATCAGCCGCGGCGCTCGCGAGGAAGACTGCGGCACCGGCGATGTCATCCGGCTCGCCCCAGCGCCCGGCCGGCGTGCGCGCGATCACCTTGTCGTGCAGGTCGGGGGTCGCCGCGCGGCCGCGGATCGTGAGGTCGGTCACGATCCAGCCCGGCAGGATGGCATTGACCTGGATGCGGTCCGCGGCCCAGGCGGAGGCGAGCGACTTGGTCAGTTGCACCACGCCCCCCTTGGCCGCGCCGTAGGGCGCCGAGAAGGACGCGCCGAAGATGGAGGTCATCGAGCCGATGTTGACGATCTTGCCGCCGCGCTGCTTCAGGACCGGATAGGCCGCCATGCAGGCGAGGTAGACGCTGGTCAGGTTGACGTCGACGAGCATGCGCCACTCCTCGAGGCCGTAGGCCTCGGGCCGCTTGCGCATGTTTGTGCCCGCGTTGTTGACCAGGATGTCGATGGCGCCGAGGCGACCGAGGGTGGCGTCGACGAGGCTGGCGCACCCCTCGGACGTCGTGACGTCGGCGCGTATCGCGATTGCCTCGGCGCCGGCGTCGCGGAGCTGGCGCTGCGCGGCCCCGTTCTTCGCCTCGTCGCGGCCGACGATCGCGAGCTTCGCGCCGGCCTCGGCGAGGCCGCGCGCGATCGCGAGGCCGATGCCGCCATTGCCGCCCGTGACCACCGCGACGCGGCCGGAAAGGTCGAAGCGCGCGCTTGCCATCGCCCGTGCCGCCGTCACGCCGCGTAGGCCGAGACGACCTTGCGGATCGCGCCGGCGATTCGCTCGGCGTGGAGTGCGCCGAGGGCCTCGGACCACCACATGCAGATCGTCTCGGCGCAGGCCTTCTCGGCCTCCGGGCAGAGCGGGTCCGAATGGTTCCAGTTGCGCGTGACGCCGGGCAGCGTGAAGGGCCAGCCCGAGGAACCGAAAGTCAGCCGCTCGCGGATCACCGGATAGCGATAGAGCGGGATCGGGCCGGGATAGCCGATGAAGCCGTCGATCCCCTCGGCGGCCAGCGCGCGCATGACCTCCGTCACCGGTGCGCGCAGGCGCGCGGGCGCGAGTCGGAAGGCGTAGTAGAAGAAGACGCCGCGGCTGTCGGGCAGGATCGGCACCGGCTCGACGTCCACGCCCGCGAGCCGCGCGGTGACGTGGCTGGCGGCATCGATGCGCGCCTGCACCATGCCCGGAAGCTTGCGCAGCTGCGCGAGCCCGACCGCGGCCTGCAGCTCGGTCATGTGGTAGTTGGGCGCGAGGAAGAGATGGTCGCGGCCACCCTTGGCGCGCGGCCAGCCCTTGTCGCCGCAGAGGCGCAGCGCGCGGCCGAAGCGCATGTCCTCGTTCGACACGACCATGCCGCCGTCGCCGGTGGTCATGTGCTTCGATTGCTGGAAGCTGAAGCAGCCGAGATTGCCCATCGTGCCGCAGGTACGGCCCTTGTAGGTGGCGAGGTGGGCTTGCGCGCAATCCTCGATCACGAAGAGGCCGCGACGCGCGGCAAGCTCGAGGATCGGGTCCATGTCCGCGGGCGCGCCGAAGACATGGGTGACGACGATGGCGCGCGTGCGCGGCGACAGGCAGGCCTCGATGGTCTCCGCGGTGATGTTCTGCGTGCGCGGGTCGACATCGGCGAAGACCGGGACCGCGAGCTGCGCCAGGATCGGGATCGCCGTGCCGATGTCGGTCACCGGCGACAGGATGACCTCGTCGCCCGGCTCGGGGTTCAGGTAGATCAGCGCGACGTGGAGCGCGGCGGTACCGTTGGCGACGGCGACGGCGTCGCGCCTGCCGAGCAGGTCGGCGAAGCCGCGCTCGAAGGCCGCCGTCTTCTTTCCGGTGAGGAAGGACAGCGCGCCCAACCGGATCGTGTCGACGAGCTCGGCGATCTCCTCGTCGCCGAGCGAGCGGCCGCTATGGTCCCGGAAGCTGGGCAGGGGCTCCGGTATCGCCCTGGGGCCGCCATTGATCGCGAGATGCTTCATATGCCTGCGCCTGCGTTCGTCGAGCCGAGCCGATAGGCCGCGATCGCGTTCCCGCCCCGCACGGCGGCGCGCTCCGCCGGGGAAAGGCCGCCGATCGCGTGCTCGAACGCCGCCTTGACGCGGGCATAGGGCGCCGCGAGCAGGCAGACCGGCCAGTCGGATCCGTAGAGCAGGCGGCCGGGCCCGAAGGCGTCGACGACATGGCGGAAGGCCGGCGCGAGGTCGTCCTGCGTCCAGTTTTCCCAAGACGCCTCGGTCACGAGGCCGGAGAGCTTGCAATGGACATTGGGCTCGCGCGCGATCGTCGCGACGCGCTGCGCCCAGTCGGCGTCCCAGCCGCGCGCGATGGGTGGCTTCGCCGCATGGTCGAGCACGAAGCGGCCCTCCGGCACGGCGCGCACGGCGGCGATCGCCGCCGGCAGTTCGCGCGCGCGCACCAGCAGGTCGTAGGCCAGCCCCGCGGCGGCGACGCGCCGCAGCCCGCCGATGACCGATGGCCGCGCGAGCCAGGCGGCGTCGGCCTCGTCGTGGACGATGTGGCGGATCCCGACGAGGCGCCCGCCTCCGGGAAGGGCGCGCAATCGCGCGATGCGCGCATCGATGTCCGGCGCCTCGAGGTCGACCCAGCCGACGACGCCCGCGATCCAGGGATGCGCGCGCGTGGCCGCCAGCTGCTCGGCTGTCTCTTCCTCGTCGTGGCGGCACTGCACGAAGATGCAGCCGTCGACGCCCTCGGCATCGAGGAGCGGCCGGAGGTCGGCAGGCGCGAACGGCCTGCGTATCGGCGCGAGCGCCGGCGCCTCCATCCAGGGATAGGAGGCCCTCGACGGATCCCAGAAATGCTGGTGGGCGTCGATCGTCCTCATGCGTCCTCGCGCGGGCCGGCCGGCGCGGCGGGGTCGAGCAGGCCTTGCGCGCGCAGGTCATCCCACAGCGCGGGCGGGATCTCGACGCGCGACATGGCGACCGTCTCGTCGAGTTCCGCGACCGAGCGCGCGCCGGTCAGCGTCGAGGCGACGACCGGATGGAGCCCGGGGAACCGGATGGCTGCAGCCTTGAGCGGCACGCCATGCGACCTGCAGGCCGCGTCGATCCGCTGCGCGCGCGCGACCAGGTCGGCCGGCGCGTCGTCGTAGTTGAACTTCGCGCCGGGCCTCGGGTCGGCCAGAAGGCCGCTGTTGTAGACGCCGGCGGCCAGGATGCGCACGCCCCTGCGCGCGCAGGTCGGCATGAGGACCGGCAACGCCGACTGGTCGAGCAGCGTGTAGCGTCCCGCGAGCAGGAAGCAGTCGAACGCGCCCACCTCGGCGAAGCGCGCGAGCATCTGCCACTGGTTCATGCCGGCGCCGATGGCGCGGATCGTGCCCTCCGCGCGCAACCGCGCGAGCGCGCGATAGGCGCCGGACATCGCCTCCGCCTCGTGCACGTCGGGGTCGTGGATGTGGAGGATGTCGACGCGATCGAGGCCGAGGCGGACAAGGCTCTCCTCGAGGGAGCGCATGACGCCGTCATGGCTGAAGTCGAAGACGGGTCGCTCCGGTGGCGTGCCCTTGTAGTAGGCGTCCTCGCCTTGCGGTGTCGCGGGCAGCCGCAGCAGTCGCCCTACCTTCGTCGCGAGGACGAAGGACTCGCGCGGCTTGCCCCGCAGCACGGCGCCGAGCCTGCGCTCCGCGGAGCCGTTGCCGTACATCGGCGCGGTGTCGAAGACACGCATGCCGTGGCCCCAGGCGGCCTCGACGACGCGCATCGCCTCGTCCTCGCGGACCGGGCTGTAGAGTCCTCCGAGCGGCGCTGTTCCAAGGCCGAGCGGCGAGAGCGGCGGCAACGACATCGCGGCCCCTCAGCGCCCCGGCGCGCGCGGCACGAGCCGCGTGACCGACGGCGCCGGCGCGACGTCGCGCAGCCCGACCGCGACGCCCTCCATGATGTGCGGCACGATCTCGCGCGCGGCCTCGGCCTCCTGCCCCGCCTCGATCATCTCCAGCAGGCGCTCGTGGTCGCCATAGTTGCGCTCGCGCTCCGTGTCGAGCGAGTGCCAGGCGATGCCGACGATCATCTGGAACTGGCGCGCCATGATCTCCCACATCGCGAGCAGCGTCTCGTTGCCGGCCATGCGCAGCAACGCGCGATGGAAGCCGATGTCGCTCGCCGCCATCTGCGCCGATGACCCGGCCTCGACGGCCGCGCGCATGCGCGCGAGCGCGGCGCGCAACTCGTCGCTCGTCGCCTCGCCAGCCGCGCGGCGCGCGATCGCCAGCCGGACCGCGCGCTCCTCGAGCAGCGTGCGGACCGACAGGATCTCGTCCAGCTTCCTCTCGTCGACGGTCATCAGGCACATGCCCTTGTAGGGCGTGTTCACCACGACGCCCTGGCTCTCCAGCAGGCGCAGCGCCTCGCGGATCGGGACGCGGCTGACATTCAGCGCGCGCGAGAGCTCGGCCTCGACCAGCCGCGACCCGAAGGGAATGCGCCGTTCCATGACCGCCTGGACGATCGCGTCCGTCACCTTCTCGGTGAGCGTGGGCGAGCGCTCGAGGGGCGCCAGGGACAGGTCTGGCTCGGTCATTGCGCGCTAACTCCCGGCGGAAGCGAATTGACAGGAATTGTGAGACGATAAATTGTATACCGTATAAGATCAAGTCCTAACCCGGAGGTGACCAATGAAGCGTCGGACCATTCTTAGCGGAACCGCCGCGCTGGCCGCGAGCGGCGTCCTGCAGGCCCCCGCCATCGCCCAGTCGCGCACGCGCTTGACGCTCTACACGTCGTGGGAGACGGACACCGTCGCGCCTTTCAAGGCCGCTTTCGAGGCGGACACCCAGTCCGCCACGTTTATGTTTTAATCTCTTGATTTAAAACATATTATTCGGTGATCACTTTCTCCAGACCATCCGCCAGCCCATCCACCTGAGGTAGATAGGCGACGCCCGCGGCGAGCTCGGCGGGCTCGACCAGTTGCATCGCGCAACGACGGCGCTCCTCGTTCACAACTGCAAGGATGGCAGCGAAGCTCAGGGCGCCGTCCATGCCCTCGGCCTCCACGCGCTGAAGCGGCCGACCTTCGAGGCGGTCGCCGATCTCCTTGGCGGCGTGAAGGTCGCCGTCCATCGCCGCCCGGACCACGGCGCGTGCGATCAGCTCGATCTTGCGGCGGCCGCGGTCGGGACCGTTGGCGATGGTCGCGAAAGCCTCCCGCCGCAATGCGTTCGTCCAGGCGGCGCTGTCGCGCCGGTTGGGTGGCGATCGACGTGCCATTCGTAAGCCCTCCAAATAGTACCCAGTTCGCGCAATATTATTACAAAACAGGCATACCCTCCAGAACGCGCCAGGAGGCCCAGGAGTGCGGGCAAGCGATCTAGCTAGGGCTCCCCCTAGCCGGATCGCCGTTGCCCCCTCTGCTGCGACTCCTGGCGGAATCTGCGGCCCTTACTGGTGGCGCAGGTCACCCGACCGCGGCTTTGGATCTGATCAGAGCCCTGTTCAGAGCCTGTTTC
>Ga0194134_10004974_pt1 | contig 12886 bp, 12 predicted proteins | sample TA2KigOff0mmetaG_FD_148602 | JGI IMG/M metagenome (GOLD analysis project Ga0194134, IMG submission 148602) | Freshwater microbial communities from Lake Tanganyika, Tanzania - TA2015056 Kigoma Offshore 0m | ecosystem: Environmental > Aquatic > Freshwater > Lake | place: Tanzania: Lake Tanganyika... | reverse complement strand
CACTCCCTGCCCAGAATCCGCCCGACATTGGTGGCGCCGATGTTGCCGCTTCCCTTTTTCCGGATGTCCACACCCCTCGCAAGGGCCAGCCAGTATCCGGAAGGCAAGGAACCGAGGAGGAATCCCAGCCCTGGAGCGAAAAAGGCGTCAATCATTCCTTTCGGGATGGGCGAACTGGAGGCAAAGGGCAAGATAATGTGTGTCCTTTTTGGTTTTGGAGGGACCCCTTTTTTGGATAAGATTTTCCCTTATGCCGGAGATTTCCTTAAGTCAGCTGACCGGGCCCCAGGCGGACTCTTTCCGCAAGGCCAAGCACGCTCTGTCCCGCCAAAACTGGGATTATATCCTGATGCTCGTCCCCCCGATTTTGGAAGCCCAACCCGGCTTCCTGGAAGGCCGCAAGGTACTCCGGACCGCCCAGATCGCTAAAACCAAGGGCGCCTCCGCACTGGATAAGGGTATGGCCGGGGTGAAGGTCACCCCCTACCTCCTTCAAGCCAAGGCCGCCGCCGGAAAATCGTTCGGTGCCGCCCTGGCCAAGGTGGAGGAAGCGTTGGCCATCGATCCGCATAACGCCCAGGCCAACGGCACGCTCGCTGAACTCGCCCTCGGCAACGATTTGCCCGGCACCGCGATCTTTGCGCACGAAACCGTCCGCGTCGCCAAACCTCAGGACACCGGAAATCTCCACGGTCTGGCCAAGGCCTTCATCGCCGCCAAGCAGATGTCCAAAGCCCGCGATACCTACCAGGCAATCCTTAACCTTAACCCAGCCGACGGCGAAGCGCTCAAGGGCATGAAAGATGCCAGTGCCCTCGTCGCCACTCAGGAAGGCGGCTGGGAAAAATCCAGCGACTTCCGTGAATCCCTAAAAAGCAAAGAGGAATCCCTCGCTCTTGAATCCGCTGGCAAGGTCGTCAAAACCGCGGAAGCGATCGTGGAACAGCTCGCCCGGCTCCACGACCAGTTTGAAAAAGAGCCGCAAAACGTCAACCTCGCCAAGCAAATCGCCGAGCTGTGCGAGCTCCAAGGTTCCTTTGACCACGCCTTGCAATGGTTCCAGTTTGCCTACGATCTCACCCAAAAGTCTGACCCGATTCTAGAAAAGAATGTCCTCCGTCTGCGCCTGCAGCAGTTGGATGTCGAACAGGATCAGGCCCGTGCTTCCGGTGCTGGCAGCGCCGCCTTGGGCGAAATTGAGGCCCGCCGCAAAGCCATCACGCTAGAAAGCGCTCGGGAGCGAGTCGCCCGCTATCCCAACGACCTCAACTATCGGTTTGAGCTTGGCGAAGCCCTCGTGGGTAACGGCCTTTACAAGGAAGCCGTGCCGGAACTCCAACAGGCCCTCCGCCAACCCTCCGTCCGACACAAAGCCCTTATCCTTTTGGGACAGTCTTACCATCGTCGGAACATGCTCGACCTCGCCGCCAAGCAGTATGCCGCCGCCGCCTCGGAGATCGTGGCCATGGATGCCACGAAGAAGGATGCCATCTATTCGCTGGGCATCGCTCTTGAGGAGATGGGGAAAAAGCCCGAAGCGTTGGATGAGTTTAAAAAGATTTACGAGATCGATAGCCAGTACCGTGACGTGGCCGAACGCGTCGAGTCCGCCTACCAGCGGACCTCCTAAAAGGCGAAGGCCGGGCGGCATTCCCCGCCCGGCCCCCGTTCCGCGGAACCCATAAGCCGGATTCTGGACCCCGCCGGATTTCTCCGGCGGCTTGGCAGCCATTTCTCTGATCCGCCTTTCGGCGAATCCCACCGGCTGCCAAAGCAACCGGTGATGCGGCTCCAACCCGGGGACGTCCCGCTTGCGCGGGACGGGCGGATCACCCGTCTCCCCTGCTCGGCCTTGCACCCTCCGGGGTTTGTCCCTCCGCCAGTTACCCGGCACAGGGGTGGGCTCTTACCCCACCGTTTCACCCTTACCCCACATCACCGAAGCGACGCAGGGCGGTCTGTTTTCTGTGACACTTTCCGTCGGTTGGGGGTCACCCCCGAACCGCCCCCGGTTGCCCGGGGCGGAGTATCCTGTGGTGTCCGGACTTTCCTCCCCCGACCCCGTTTCCAGAGCCAGGAGCGACTGCCCAGGTTCCAAAAGTATCTTATCCAGAAAGCCCCTCAACCGCAACCTGGCAGGATACCCGACAGCCCATGTGTTTTTACCCGCTCCTTGTGTTATTCCATCCAGTTCAGTGGATTCCAAGTGAACAGCAGGATAATTTCGAAGACCAAGACAATTAAAAACGTTGGGATGATTAGGGTCAGGGCTAACCCCACCACCAGCGGGAGGCGAGGATCCTGCGTCCGGCGCTTGGCCACCTGGGCACCAACTGCGACTGCGATTCCCAAAGCCAAAATCGATCCGGTTACGACCATGCCCTATTTTGGGATTCCGGGACGCCCCAGGCAAGTTATCCCCTCCCAATCAAAAAAATTTTTTGTAAACCCCCCACTCGAGGTCTCATGGTTTAAATACTCCAACCCAGCGACCGATGGCGTCCTTTAACGAGGCCCGCCTTGGCTTGCTTCCTCAGGCCCCAAACTCAGGTCAATCGACCGGGTTGCCTTTTTTGTCAATCGTTCGGGATTTCCCCTCCAGCCGGACCGTCGCCCGGCCGTTGCGAAAATCGGAGGCCTCCTCAAAATTAGGCTGAATCACCATGGCCCCTTGGCTGTCGATGTAACCAAATTTTCCCGTGATCCGGTCTTCCAGCTGCACCCGGGCCAAGCCGTCGGAAAAGGTCCCCGCCCAAGCATATTTCTTTTCAAAAGGCCGCGACCCATCCGGCTTGATATACATCCAAGTCTCTTTGTCGCCCGGGGCACCTCCTTTTTGTACCGGGGCCAGTCCACCGGAAAAAGCCCCGACCTGCTCGTACTCCGGTTCCACCACCATTTTGCCCTTTTTGTCGACAAACCCCCATTTGGATCCGTCCTTCACACCGCCCAATCCTTCCTGGAAGGGCCGGGCCCAATCGTAATCGGCCTCAATGGCCCAACGCCCTTGCCGGTCGATATAACCAAACTTTCCGGTCAGGCGGTCCCCCTCGCTCGCAGGGGCCAAACCTTCGGCAAAATCACCCGCCCAGGAAAAGCGTGCCGGGATTTTCCAAGCCCCATCTGTCCCCAAGTAGCCCCAGGTGGTTCCCTCCCGGGCGGCCGCGAGTTCCTCGAAAAAACCCCTGACTTCCATAAACTTTGGTTCGACCAACCAAGTGCCATCCAGTGCGCGCAGCCCCCATTTGCCACTTTCCCCTTTCATGGGAGCCGCGCCCCCGAGAAAAAGATGGGCTTCGGGGGTGTCCTCGGCGGCCTGCAGGCAAATGGCCAGGCCTAGGCAGACCCATCCCAGAACAAAACGCTCCATGCTCTCGGGCTAGAATCCCTGCGAGCCAGGTCAAGGGGAAGCTGGCGCTTTTCCACAAAGTTCGGATGATAAACCCGGATGAAGCGAGCCCTCTTTCCCCTTTTCATATTGTTGGCGTTCTGGGGCACCAGGGCCTTGGCTCAGGACAACTACTACGGCTCCGCCACCTACACCCCCCAGCAACTACACGAGCTTCTTGTCGGGCAAAACCGCAACACGGTTCTCCAAACCTTTGGCCGTATGCCCAATTTCATCCGCGGGCATGACTGGTTTTATGAAAGCGTTGCCGTCTACGTGCCGGAACGCGATCAATATTACACCTTGGCCGTGGTCTGTTTTTCTCAAGCCGATGAGAGGGTCTGGCAAGTTGTTTGCTACCCGCATTGAAACCGCTCCCCATTCGGCTAGTTTTTTGTCATGTTCCATTTTCGCCGCCGCGCGCTTAGCTCAGGGGTAGAGCGGCTGCTTTACACGCAGTTGGTCGGAGGTTCAAATCCTTCAGCGCGCACCCTCATCTTTCTTTCCTTATGGCTGGCCCTGCCGGTCCAGACCCGGGCGGACTCAGCGCCTCCCCCCGGCGTCGGCCCTGTCTACGTTCTTCCTGTCCAGAAAGAGATTCAGAAGGGGCTCGTCTACATCGTCCGACGCGGCGTGAAGGATGCCATGGAAAATAAGGCTTCCGCCCTTGTCATCGACATGGACACCCCTGGTGGCGAAGGCCAGGCCATGAAGGAAATCATGGCCATCCTTGCCAAGTTCGAACCTTCCGACCGCACCTTCACCTATGTCAACAAAGAGGCTTTTTCCGCCGGCGCGTTTATTTCCGCCGCCACCCGTCATATTTGGATGGCTCCCGGGGCCATCATCGGCGCCGCCTCCCCCGTCACCCTCGGTCAGGAAGGTCCAAAAGAATTGCCCCCCAAGTTTGTTTCCGGCTTTGCCGCCGTCATCCGCGCCGCCGCCGAGCAAAACGGCCACAACCCCGCCGTGTTCGATGCCATGGTCAACAAACAAAACGGGTTAAAAATCGACGGCCGCGAGATTGTCGCCAAAGGCGATGTCCTCACTCTCACCACCAAGGAAGCCACCCAACTGGTGGGACGGCCCCCCCGAACTCTCCTCGCGGACGGCGTGGCTGACACCTTGGAGAAGCTTGTCGAACAGCACATCCAACCCGGGGCCCGGATTGTCCGTGTAGAACCCACCGGCTTTGAGGAGGCCGGCCGTTTTATTGTCACCATTTCCCCCCTCCTCATGGCCGCCGCCTTTCTGTTCGGCTACATTGAATTCAAGACCCCGGGGTTCGGCATCTTTGGGCTGCTCGCCGCGGTTTGTGGACTAATCTTTTTCTTTGGCCACTACATCGCCGGCCTCTCCGGGTATGAAAGCCTCTTGCTCGTTGGGCTGGGAGTGGCCCTCCTCGCGGTGGAGCTTTTTATTTTTCCAGGAACCTTTGTGCCCGGCTTGCTCGGGCTCGGCCTGCTTCTTTTCGGCCTCCTCAACACCATGGTCGATCGCTACCCCACCGATCCTATCCTCCCCACCCTGCCCCAGCTCCATCTTCCCGCCCTCAATTTTGCCCTGGGACTTTTTGGAGGCATCACCGCCATCCTGCTGGCCGCCCGGTTCCTGCCCCGCACCCCGTTGTTTCGTCCATTCGAACTGGCCACCACCTCCCCGAGGTTCCAGCCCATCGCGGAAGAGCCGGCCCCGCACGGTTCCTGTGGCGAAACCATCACCGATCTCCGGCCCAGCGGCCGCGCTTCGTTTCATCAGCGCGTCTACGACGTCCTGGCCGATGGCGACTTCATCCCCAGCGGCACTCCAGTGAAAGCCGTGGGTCGCGAAGGAACCACCACGCTGGTTCGCCGGATTGACTCATGACCCTGCTCCTTACCCTTCTTATCGCCGGGGTTGCCCTGCTCTTGGCCGAAGTTTTTCTCCCGGGAATGATCGCCGGTGTTCTGGGAGTGGTTTGCCTGTTGGGTGCAGCCGTAGTTGGCTTCGCGGAATTCGGGCCCAAGGTCGGCAGCTTGATCCTCATGGCCGAGTTGCTCGCCGGAACGTTTTTGACCGTCCTTTGGATGCGCTATTTCCCAAAAACACCTTTGGGGAGGAAGTACATTCTCGACCCTTCCACCGCCGCCCATGCCCCCACGGGGCTGGAAAAGTGGCTTGGCTATGAAGGCGTCGCCCTAACCGACCTCCGACCCGCCGGTTCTGCCCGCCTCGACGGTGCCAAAGTGGACGTCATCACCAATGGGGAGCACCTGGAATCTGGCGCCCCGGTTAAAGTAATCCGGGTGGATGGCCCGTCTATTTTTGTTCGCCGAGTATAACAATCTCATCCATTCTTCCCCCCTATGCCACTCTTCCTTCTCATCGCCGCCGGGGTGGTCGCCCTGGTTTTCGGGATCGTCCTCCTTAACTTCTTCGGCCTTTGGCTCCGGGCTCTCACCTCCGGCGCCCCGGTCGGAATCCCCACCCTTATCGCCATGCGGCTGCGGGGCATCCCGAACTCCCTGATCGTCAATGCCCGCATCACCGCCGTCCGCGCGGGCATCGATGTCACCACCGCCCAATTGGAAACCCATTTCCTCGCCGGTGGCAACGTCGACCAGGTCATCCGCGCCCTCATTGCCGCCGACAAGGCCGGCATCAAACTCGATTTCAACCGCTGCTGCGCAATTGATCTCGCCACCTCCGGCTCAGGCAAGACCGTCTTCGACGCCGTGCGTACGAGTGTAAATCCCCGCGTGATCGACTGCCCGGGCGCTGCCTCCGGCAAAAGCACGATCGATGGCGTCGCCAAGGATGGCATCACCGTACGGGCCCGCGCCCGCGTCACCGTTCGCTCCAACCTCGACCGCTTCGTTGGGGGCGCCACCGAGGAAACCATCGTCGCCCGCGTGGGGGAAGGCATCGTCCGCGCCATCGGCTCCAAGGAAACTTACAAGGGCGTGCTCGAGAATCCGCAGGACATTTCCAAGGATGTGCTGAACCGCGGCCTCGATGCTGGCACGGCCTACGAGATTCTCTCCATCGATATCGCCGACGTCGACGTCGGGGAAAATGTCGGCGCCAAACTTCAGGCGGAACAGGCGAACGCCGACAAACAGGTCGCCCAGGCCAAGGCGGAAATTCGTCGCGCCGCCGCGGTGGCGGCGGAACAGGAGATGCGCGCGAAGGTCGTGGAGGCCGAGGCTCAGGTTCCCTTGGCCATGGCCGAGGCCTTCCGCAAGGGCAACCTCGGCATTCTCGACTATCAGAAAATTCGGAATGTCTCCGCCGATACCGAGATGCGTTCCGCCATCGCCAAGGATTCGGGCAAGACCGGTCCGAAATAATCTCCCTCCGCCATGGAGTGGCTCGTCCCGATCCTCTTTGTCCTCGCCAGCCTCGCGCAGTGGTGGATGCAGAGGAATCGGCAGGGCCAGGAAGATCAATCTTCCGAGGGGCTCCCACCGCAACCGGCTCGTTCCGCGCCCGATCGTCGGGAGCCGCCACCCCAGGAAGAGTTCGGTGGTTTGGGAGACCTGATGGAGGCGCTGGGTCGGCGTCGGCACGAATCCCCGCCCCCGCCGATCAAGCATACCGAACCCCCGGTTCTATCCTCCCCGCCGGTCACGAAAGGTTCTCCTGCAAAACCGGAACCCGCTCCGATCTTCATGCCCGAACCCGTGACGGTTCGAGAGGTGCCGAAACCGGCACGACCTCCGATTTTCACTGTTTTTCCTGAGGCAAAAATTTCACCGATCGGTGAACCCACATTTGTTTCGCCTTACGAGGAAACTCCCCGGGTCACCTTTCGGCCCTTTCCAACCACCAGGAAAGCGGACAGCGTGTCCACCCATCGTTGGGCCGAACGACTTCGTTCTCCGGAATCGGTTCGAGATGCGATCGTCCTTTCTGAAATTCTCGCTCCACCGGTCTCTTTACGCTGAAATTTCCGCATGGCCAAGAAGAGCTCCGCCGGTCTGCCCGTTGCCCTCATCCAGATGGCGATGTCGCCCAATCCTGAAAAAAATCTGTCAATGGCCATGGATCGGATCACGGCGGCCGCCCAGCAGGGCGCCCGGTTGGTCTGCCTGCCGGAATTGTTCCGCTCTCGCTACTTTTGCCAGAAGGAGGATTATAAATGCTTTAATTTGGCTGAGCCCATACCCGGCCCCACCACCGACCTTCTTGCCAAGACTGCCAAGAAGCTAAAGATCACCCTCGTCTCCAGCCATTTTGAACAGCGTACCGGGGGTCTCTACCACAATACCGCCGTCGTCTTCGGCCCGGACGGTTCAATCCTCGGCACCTACCGTAAGATGCATATCCCCGATGATCCCGGCTTCAGTGAAAAATTCTATTTTGCCCCCGGCGACACCGGCTTTCACCCCATCCAAACTCCCGTCGGAAAACTTGGCGTCCTCGTCTGTTGGGACCAATGGTACCCGGAAGCCGCCCGTCTCATGGCCCTCCGCGGAGCCCAGATCCTTATCTATCCCACCGCCATCGGCCTCGCCCGCACCGAGCAGCGGGAACTCCATAAAGTGCAGGGCAGCGCCTGGCAGACCATGCAGCGCAGTCATGCTATCGCCAACGGAGTCTTCGTTCTCGCTATCAACCGGACCGGGCGCGAGGATAATCTTGATTTCTGGGGCACCTCTTTCGCCTGCGATCCGTTTGGCGAAGTCCTCGCCCAGGCTTCCACCGATAAGGCGGAGATCATCCGGACCAACCTGGATCTCAATGAAATCGGCGTCACCCGCCAGCACTGGCCCTTTCTGCGCGACCGCCGAGTCGATGCCTATGACGGCCTGAATCAGCGGTTTCTCGCGCCTTGAGCCGTTTCGCACCCGTTATCGACTGGTCGCACTACCGCTTTCCCGCCGAATGGGAAAAACACGAGGCCACCTGGTTGGCCTGGCCACATAATGAAGGCACCTGGCCCGGCCTCATGGAGCCAGTTCGGCAAACCTACCTGCAAATCATCCAAGCCCTTCTTCCGGGCGAGCGGGTCTACCTCTGCGTCAACGACTGCACCGCCGCCGATGAGGTGTCGGAGCGGCTTCGCAAAGCCAAGATCCAGTCGCCGAATCTCAAATTGGTGACCATCAAGACCGATGATGCCTGGCTGCGGGATAGCGGGCCTCTTTTTATGCTTCACCGGAAAAACGGCGCCCCCGCCCGTGTGGCTCACGATTTCGGTTTCAACGGCTGGGGGAGAAAGTATGAGCCTTGGGATTCGGACGACCAGGTCCCCCTCGCCGCCTGCCCGATGACCGGCACTCCCTTTGAAACCCATGACTATGTGCTGGAGGGTGGCTCCATCGATACCGACGGCCAGGACACCCTCCTCACCACCGAGCACTGCCTGCTGAATAAAAACCGGAACCCTGCGTTCTCCCGCTCTGAAATCGAGGCCAAGTTAAAGCACTGGCTCGGCATGAGGCAGATTATCTGGCTCGGGGACGGGCTCGAGGGTGACGACACGGATGGCCACGTGGATGACCTTTCCCGCTTCGTGGCACCCCGGGTCGTGGTCACTGCGGTGGAAAAGGACCCCCAGGACACCAACCATGCCCCGCTGAAGGAAAACCTGGAACGCCTCAAAAAGGCCAAAGACTCCCGGGGCCAACCCCTGCGGGTTCTGGAAATGCCCATGCCTCCCCGAAGCGACGGCCCCCACCATCGCAACCCCGCCAGCCACGCTAATTTCTACATCGCCAATTCCGCCGTGCTGGTTCCGGTTTTCAACTCTCCGACCGATCAGCCCACCCTCGATCTCCTCCGGCCCTTCTTCCCCGACCGCAAGGTGGTGGGCATTGACTGCTCCGCCCTCGTTGGCGGCCTCGGCGCCATCCACTGCATCACCCAACAAATGCCCGCTGTTTCCTAGGTTCAGCACTTCTTTCACCTCTCGCCTTCCACCTTCCACTCGACTTTGCCCGGTCGCAGGCCCCTGCGCCCGCCCCCGGAAACGGAAACGGACAGATTGAGTCTCCTCCACTCAACCTTTAAGCTTCGACCTGTGAAACCTCTCCGCATCGGCCTGCCTTCCGGCAGCCTTCAGGAAGCGACGCTGGAACTCTTCCGGCGCGCGGGATTCAACATTGCCACCAACTCCCGCACCTACCGCCCTTCCATCGACGACCCCTCCTTGGAAGTCCGCCTCATCCGGGCCCAGGAAATTGCCGCTTACGTTCAGGACGGCTTTCTCGACCTTGGCCTCACCGGCACAGACTGGATCCAGGAGACCCGCGCCAAAGTGCATGTCGTCTCCACGCTCCGCTTTAACAAAGCCACGGCGAAACCAGCCCGTTGGGTGATTGCTGTACCCGCCAAATCCTCTATCCGGAGACCCTCCCAACTCCGCGGCAAACGCATCGCCACGGAAGCGGTCGGGTTGGTGAAGCAGTACCTCGCCAAAAACCGGATCAAGGCCCAGGTTGAATTTTCCTGGGGCGCCACCGAGGTCAAGGTGCCGGAGTTGGCCGACGCCATTGCCGACATTACTGAGACCGGCTCCTCCCTGGTTGCCAATGGTCTTCGGATTCTCGACACCATCCTTGAGTCCTACCCCCAGCTCATCGCAAACCGAAAAATTTGGGCTCGGCCCTCCGATCGGGTCCGCATCGAAAACCTGAACCTGCTGCTTACCGGCGCCCTCCGGGCCCGGGATCTCGTTGGCCTGAAAATGAATGTGCCACGGGCACGCGTCTCTCTGGTTGCCTCCACGCTCTCCTCCCTGCGTGACCCTACAATTTCCCCTCTTTCCCGGGATGGCTGGGTGGCGGTGGAAACGGTGATGGAGGAAAAAACCGTCCGTTCCCTCATTCCGCGCCTGAAAGATCTGGGTGCCGAGGGTATTATTGAGTATCCGCTGAATAAGGTTGTCACCTAGGGGTTGGGTGGCACGATGACCGGATGGGTTCCATTAAGAAAAAGCGGAAGGCAAAAATCGGCAAGCATAAGCGTCGCAAGCGCAGTCGGGCCAACCGCCACAAGAAGCGTCTCCGGTACAAGACTTGAGGCTGGGGCGCTTGGCGCCCTCCTCACTCTTTGTCCGCTCTTCCTGACCGCACAGGAACCGGGTCGCGCCGGTCGCGTGGATGCCGCTCTCTTTTTTGCCGAAGGGCGCCGCGCGGATATTCTCGGGGAGAGTAGCCAGGCTTTGACCGCCTATTCGAAGGCACTTTCTTCTGATCCCTCCTCCCGGCAGGCGGCCTTGGCGAAGGCAGCGACCTTACTTGATCTTAACCGCACGGCCGAGGCCCTGGAGATCCTCCTGGCCCTGCCGTCCACACCGGAGGACGAACCGGAGCGCGGCACCCTTCTTTGCCTCGCCTACCTCGGTGAAAAAAAGGGGGAAGCCGCCTGGTTGGCGCAAAGAGACGCTTTGGCTGCCCTTGCCGGTTGGCAGGTGGATGACCCTGCCCGCTTGGCCCGCGTTTCCGAGGGGCTTCTCCGGTCCAGCCTTAGCCTTTCCCGAAAATCCCAGCGGGAAATTGCCGCCTCCGTCCTGCCCGCATTCATTCGGGCCGCCGATCTCGATCCCTCCCTGACGGGGGTGGCTCTCCGGGCCGCCGAGATCGCCCTGGCTGCGGACGACCTACCCACTTCCATCCGCTTTCTGCGCGAGTTTGTCGAGGCCCGGCCTGAGGAGATCCCGCTTCAGGAACAACTCGCCGCCCTGCTCCTTCTCAACGGCCAACCTGAGGAAGCCGACACCATCCTCCATGAGGTGGAAAAGGAGAAACCGGGCCGCGCCAACCTCTACCCCGTTCTCGCCAACCTCTATGACGAATTGAACCTTCCAGGTCGTTCGGAAATTTACCGGGTCCTCGCCCTCTACGGGAACCGTCCACCCGCCCTGAACGACCTCCTGCGCCTCGCCCTTCTGCAGCTGCGGGAAAACCAGCCACGCCGTGCTTTCGCAACCGTGGAATACGGCAGCGGATTTTATCCAGATTCGCTCCAGCTACTTCTGGTTCAAGGGATGGCCCAGAAAGCGCAAAACCGGATGGCGGAGGCTGCCGCCACTTTTGCCAAGGTCGAACGCCTCGCCCAGCTGAGGCCGGAGTTGCTCGATGCCGGTTTCTATTTCGAGTTTGGCGCCGCCCTGGAACAGGCTGGACAGCCCCTGCGTTCGGAAACCGCCCTTCGCCGGGCCATTGCTCTAAACCCGGATCACCATCAAGCCCTCAACTACCTCGGTTACATGTGGGCGGAGCGCGGGCGGAAACTCAAGGAAGCCAAGAGCTTGATTGGCCGGGCCCTGGAACTAAACCCCGACAATCCGGCCTATCTCGACAGTCTGGCATGGGCCCTCTTTAGGATGGGCGATCCCCGTGGGGCCGAGTCCCTCATGGTCAAAGCCCTCCAGCAGGTTCCCGATGACCCCATCCTATTGGAGCATTACGCGGATATCCTCGCAGCCCTCGGGCGAAAACCGGAAGCCATCGAAAACTACCGCCAGGCCCTGCTCGTTGGTGGTCCGCCCGTCGTTCTCAGGGATAAAATCCGCGCCACCGCCAAAAAAGTAGGAAAACGCTAGTCCCGTGTTGGACTCCCTCCTTTCCCAAGCCGCCTCACTGGTCTGGGGGCCTTGGTTGGTGGCTCTCCTGTTTGGGACGCATCTCTTTCTGACCTGGAAAACAGGCTTCATCCAAAAACACCTCGGCACCGCCCTGCGCCTGTCCGTGGCCAAGGATCCCGGCGCACCCGGCGACATCAGTCAATTTAGCTCACTCATGACCGCATTGGCGGCCACCATTGGTATGGGAAACATCTACGGCGTGGCTGGTGCGGTTCTCATCGGGGGGCCGGGGGCGGTCTTTTGGATGTGGCTCACCGGGGTCTTTGGCATCGCCACAAAATATTCCGAAGCCCTGTTGGCCGTAAAATACCGCATCCAAAACAGCCGCGGGGAAATGTCCGGCGGGCCCATGTTTGTCTTGGAACGCGGCCTCAACGCCCGCTGGGCGGGTATTTTGTTCGCCCTGTTCACGGCCGTGGCTGCTTTTGGGATCGGTAACATGGCCCAGTCCAACGCCATCGCGGAGATGGTTTTGGTCAAGAAGACGGTGCTCGGCCTTACCCAGGCCGATGACTCCATCCGCCTTGGGCTGGGGTTGGCCATGGCGGGTCTCACTGCAGTCGTGATTCTCGGTGGGATTAAATCCATCGCCCGGTTCTGCGGGTTTTTGGTGCCCTTGATGGCGGGTTTTTATGTGTTGGGCTGCCTGGTGATCCTGGTCAGCACGTTCGATCGTTTGCCGGCAGCTCTTTCGCTGATCGTAACTTCTGCCTTCACCGGACATGCCGCGGTCGGGGGCTTCCTTGGGGCAGGTCTTGCCGAAGCTATGCGCTACGGGATCGCCCGCGGACTTTTCTCCAACGAATCAGGGCTCGGCAGCGCCCCCATTGCCGCAGCCGCCGCCCGGACCAGCGACCCCGTTCGGCAGGCCTTGGTTTCAGGAACCGGCACTTTCTGGGACACGGTGGTAGTTTGCGCCTTAACCG
>Ga0194134_10004973_pt1 | contig 12888 bp, 10 predicted proteins | sample TA2KigOff0mmetaG_FD_148602 | JGI IMG/M metagenome (GOLD analysis project Ga0194134, IMG submission 148602) | Freshwater microbial communities from Lake Tanganyika, Tanzania - TA2015056 Kigoma Offshore 0m | ecosystem: Environmental > Aquatic > Freshwater > Lake | place: Tanzania: Lake Tanganyika... | reverse complement strand
TTCCGCTTCGATGATGGCGCTCAGCAATGCGATCGAGCCGCCGTCGCTGTGCCCGAGCAGCCAGACCGGCTCTTGCACCCTCAGGACCCGCAGCAGGGCCGGCAGCACCTCTCGCGCCTGGCGCTCCAGGTAGTCAGGCTGCCACCGTTCATCGGCGGATCGGGGGCTCGAGCGGCCATAGCCGGGCCGCGAATAGACCAGTCCACGGCAGCCCAGTCTGGCGCATAGCGTGGCGGGGAAATCGCGCCACATCGAGACCGAGCCCAGCCCCTCGTGCAGAAAGACCATCAACGGACCCGGGGCCGCGGCGTTCACCCACTGGTATTCGATGGCCACCGGCTCCTGGTTCCAGACGATCTCGGCCCGACCGGTTGCGGAGCTCACGCGTTGGCCGCCTGCATGTCACGCAGCTTGAAGCGCTGAATCTTGCTTGAAGCGCTGAATCTTACCGGTCGCCGTTTTGGGCAGCTCCTCGATGAAGTCGATCCGGCGCGGATATTTGTAAGGCGCCAGGCGCTCTTTGACGAAGGCCTTGAGCGCGGCCTCATCGACCGCCGCACCGGCCTTGCGCACCACGAAGGCGCGGGTCTTGGTCAGGCCTTCCTCATCCACCATGCCGATCACCGCGGCCTCCAGCACGGCCGGGTGCTGCACCAGCGTGGCCTCGACTTCAAAGGGCGAAACATAGATGCCACTGACCTTGAGCATGTCGTCGCTGCGGCCCGAATAGGTGTAAGTGCCGTCGGCATTGCGCACATACTTGTCGCCGCTCTTGGTCCAGGCACCCTGGAAGGTCTCGCGCGATTTCTCGCGGTTGCCCCAGTACATCAGGGCCGCGCTCGGGCCTTTGATGTAGAGGTCGCCGGGCTCACCGTCGGGCACAGCCCCGCCGTTGTCACCGCGCAGTTCAATGTCGTAGCCCGGTACGGGCCAGCCGGTGGTGCCGTAGCGTACCTGTCCGGGGCGGTTGGACAAATAGATGTGCAGCATTTCGGTCGAGCCGATGCCATCGATGATCTCGATCCCAAAGTGCCGGGTGAAACGCTCGCCCAGGTCGGCCGGTAGTGCTTCTCCCGCCGATGAGCACATGCGCAGCGCCACCGCGTCTCGGGTGGGCAGCTTGGGCGAGACCAGCATCCCCGCAAAACCCGTGGGCGCGCCAAAGAAGACAGTCGGCTTGTGCTCGAGCCAGCGCTTGAACACCGCCTCGGGGGTGGGCCGCTCGGCCATCAGCACCACAGTGGCGCCGACGCTCAAGGGGAAGGACAGCGCATTGCCCAGCCCATAGGCGAAAAACAGCTTGGCCGCTGAAAAGCAGATGTCCGACTCCTTCAGACCCAGGACGGGCTTGCCATACAGCTCGGCCGTCCAGTAGGGGTTGGCGTGGGTGTGCGCCGTGCCTTTGGGGCGGCCCGTGGAGCCTGACGAATAGAGCCAGAAGCCCGGGTCATCGGCCCCGGTGCTGGCGCACTGGGGCAGGGGCGCGTTGGCCGCTAGTAGCGACTCGAACGCGGTGGCCTGCGCGCCAAGGTCGCCGTTCGGTTGCGCGACCACCAGATGCCGCACTTCGTGGCCGCCTTGTGCCAGGGCCTGGCGCAAAGTGGGCAGCAAAGCGCCAGAGACCAACACCGCCTGCGAGCGGCTGTTTTGCAGCATGTAGGCGTAGTCGTCTGCGGTCAGCAGTGTGTTGACGGCCACGGGCACCACGCCGGCATACAGGGCGCCCAGGAAGCTGACGGCCCAGTCGCTGCTGTCATGCATGAGCAGCAACACCCGTTCTTCGCGGCGCAGGCCCAGAGCCAGCAGGCCGGCGGCCAGACGCCGCACGCGCTCGCTCAACTGGCCATAACTGAGGCGGCCGACATCGTCGATGAAGGCTGTTTTTTCGGGTCGGGCCGCATTGAGATCGAGCAGGTGCTGGGCGAAGTTAAAGGGTGTGCCGGGGGCGGTGGTGTTCATGGGGTTCTCCTCGTCGTTCGGTAGGGTGGGGTGGGCCCGGTGCGGGCAGCCAGGACCTTCTTGGTGCGTCCTTCAGGCGGTGAATTCGATGCGGCCCTTGGGCAGCAGGTAGAGCACCAGCGCGCGACCGTGGCGCACGGTCGGCCGGTGGGCGCTGCCCGGTGGGCAGACCAGCCAGCCGGCCGGCCGGCCATCGAAGGTGGCGCCCTCATCGATGGGCATGATCAGGTCAATCTCGCCCTCGGGATGGACATGGTGGGGGCCGGCGATGTCCTTCATGTCGACCACATCGACGGAAAAGTCCTGCAGATCAGCAGCGGCCTTGAAAATGCGGCCGTATTTCAGGCCGCCGCCCTCGCGGTTGGCCAGCCAGCCCTCGGCCACACCGGCCTGGCAGCTCGCACGCAATTGGGCGTAGGTGGCGCTTTGGGCGCCATGCTCGGCATTGAGCCAGCGGTCGAGTTCGGCATCGAGGGGGCGGCTGCCGATCTGGGCCGTCAGTTGAACGATTTGTTCGCGAAAGGTCTCCGGGGTCATGTCGGCGGTCTCCAAAAGAAAGGGCCTTGACCGGGCTTTTGCAAAGGGCTGCTTGCCAATCCAGGCGATATGAATTATTGTGCCCACCTCGAACATTAAAGGCGAGAAAGTGCCGTGTCAAGCAATATAGTGCATATATCAGGGTTAACCCCAATCTCAAGCCCCGAGCGTGTTTCAGATTCCGAAAAAAACGCCTTTCTCCTGGCCCTGGGCGAGCGTGTGCGCGCCTTGCGTGCTCGGCGCGGCATGACGCGCAAGGCGGTGTCCGTGGCCGCCGATGTCTCCGAGCGTCACCTGGCGAATCTGGAATACGGCGAGGGCAACGCCTCCATCCTGGTGTTGTTGCAGGTCGCTCGGGCTCTGCAGTGCTCGCTGGCCGAATTGTTGGGCGATGTGACGACCTCGTCGGCCGAGTGGTTGCTGCTGCGCGAGTTGCTGCAAACCTGCGGCGAGGCCGACTTGCGTCGTGTCCGCGTGGCCGTTGGGGAAATACTGAGCACGGGCGGTGCCCGCGCGATCAGCCCCTGCGTGGCGCTGGTGGGCTTGCGCGGCGCCGGCAAGTCCACGCTCGGGCAGATGCTCGCCGACGACCTGGGCTTTCCCTTCGTCGAGATCGGTCGCGAAATCGAAAAGTTTGCGGGCTGCAGTGTCTCGGAGATCCAGGCGCTTTACGGTCAAAACGCCTACCGGCGGTATGAACGACGCGCGCTTGAAGAGGCGATCCAGACCTATCCGGAGGCGGTGCTGGCCACCCCGGGCGGACTGGTCTCTGACCTGACGAGCTTCAACGAGCTGCTCACGCACTGCACCACGGTCTGGCTGCAGGCTGACCCCGAGGACCACATGAAGCGGGTGCAGGCTCAGGGCGACATGCGTCCCATGGCGGCCAGCAAGGAGGCGATGCAGGACCTCAAGGGCATCCTGGCGGGCCGCGCCGCGCTCTACTCCAAGGCCCGGTTGCACATCAACACCAGCGCGCAGCCGCTGGAGCAGACTTTTGTCCTGCTGCGCCAGGCGGTGCGCGAGGCCCTGCAGCTGCCGGCTTGAGGGGGGGCTCATTTTTTGAAAAAGATGCAAGAAAGTGCTTGACGGTAGGATTTGTGTGCACTATCATGCGTGTTATCGGTTCCGAAAAATGCACTTTGATGCATAAACCGAGGTTCAAAACGCCAACAAGACACTTCAAGGAGATTCCAGATGACCACCTCAAACAACGCCCCCATCGTCGACTACCGCACGGCCCCCGAGCAATATCGCCATGTCAAGCTCAGCTTCGAAGGCCCGGTGGCCACGCTGAAGGTGGATATCGACGAGAACGCCGGCCTGCGTCCTGGCTACAAGCTCAAGCTCAACTCCTACGACCTGGGCGTGGACATCGAACTTAACGATGCGGTCAATCGCATCCGTTTCGAGCGTGGACATCGAACTTAACGATGCGGTCAATCGCATCCGTTTCGAGCGCCCCGAAGTCAAGACCGTGGTCGTGACCAGCGCCAAGGACAAGGTGTTCTGCTCTGGCGCGAACATCTTCATGCTCGGTGTCTCCAGCCACGCCTGGAAGGTCAACTTCTGCAAGTTCACCAACGAGACCCGCAACGGCCTGGAAGATTCCTCGCAGCACGAGGGCCTGAAGTTTCTGGCGGCGGTCAACGGCGCCTGCGCCGGCGGCGGCTATGAGCTGGCCCTGGCCTGCGACGAGATTGTTCTGGTGGATGACCGCTCCAGCGCCGTGAGCTTGCCCGAGGTGCCCCTGCTGGGCGTGCTGCCCGGCACCGGCGGCCTGACCCGCGTGACCGACAAGCGAAAGGTGCGCCACGACCTGGCCGACATCTTCTGCACTAGCGTCGAAGGCGTGCGCGGCCAGAAGGCCGTGGACTGGCGCCTGGTCGACGAGGCGGCTAAGCCGGCCGTGTTCGGCGAGCGCGTCAAGGCCCGCGCCCTGGCCCTGGCCGCCAAGAGCCAGCGCCCCGACAGCGCCAAGCCGGTGGCCCTGACCCCGCTGCAGCGCACCGTCGAAGCCGACGCCCTGCGCTATGAGCATGTCACCGTCGAGATCGACCGCGCCAAGCGCCTGGCCACCTTGGTGATCAAGGCCCCCACCGGCGCGCAGCCTGCCGACATGGCCGCCGTCGAGGCCCTGGGCGACCAGTGGTTCCCCCTGGCCATGGTTCGCCAGCTCGAAGACGCCATCCTGCATATGCGCACCAACGAGCTCGACATCGGCCTGTGGCTGATCAAGACCTCGGGCGACGCCCAGGCCGTGCTCCGCATGGACGCCTTCCTCACCACCCACCAGGACCACTGGCTGGTGCGTCAGACCATCGGCTATCTGCGCCGCACCTTCAGCCGCCTCGATGTCTCCTCGCGCAGCCTGTTCGCCCTGATCGAGCCCGGCTCCTGCTTTGCCGGCTCGTACCTTGAGCTGGCCTTGGCCTGCGACCGCAGCTACATGCTGGCCCTGCCCGACGACGCTGCCCAGGCGCCGACCATCACGGTGGGTGAGGCCAATTTCGGATTGCTGCCGATGGCCACGGGGCAGAGCCGACTGGCCCGCCGCTTCTATGAGGAGCAGCCCGCGCTGGACGCCGTGCGCGCCCAGGCCGGCAAGGCCCTCGATGCCGACGCCGCCTTCGCGGTCGGCCTGGTCACCGCCAACCCCGACGACATCGATTGGGCCGACGAGACCCGCCTGGCCATCGAAGAGCGCGTGAGCATGTCGCCCGACTCGCTGACCGGTCTGGAAGCAAACCTGCGCTTTAACGGCAAGGAAAACATGGTCACCCGCGTGTTCGGCAGGCTGACGGCCTGGCAGAACTGGATCTTCCAGCGCCCCAACGCTGTCGGCGACAAGGGAGCGCTCAAGGTCTATGGCAAGGGCGACAAGGCTGCCTTCGACTGGAACCGCGTCTGAAATTGAATCGGCCGGGCCGCCCAGGCGACCCGGCCAACCCCGTTGTGCAGCGTGGCTGAGGTGGAGCGCTGCAACCGAACCCTCACCACCGGAACAACGCACCGTTTTGGAGACTCTCATGTCCAGCATCGATTACAGCGAAAAGATTCCGAATAATGTCAACCTTAGCGAAGACCGCACCTTGCAGCGCGCTCTGGAGCATTGGCAGCCCAACTACCTGTCCTGGTGGCAGGACATGGGCCCAGACGGTTCGCAGAACTTTGATGTCTACCTGCGCACCGCCGTCAGCGTGGACCCGCAAGGCTGGGCCCAGTTTGGCCATGTCAAGATGCCCGACTACCGTTGGGGCATCTTCCTCAACCCCGGCGAAGCCGATCGCAAGATCCATTTCGGCGACCACAAGGGCGAAAACGCCTGGCAGGATGTGCCTGGCGAGTATCGCGCCAACCTGCGCCGCATCATCGTCACGCAAGGCGACACCGAGCCCGCCTCGGTGGAGCAGCAGCGCCACCTGGGCCTGACCGCGCCCAGCCAGTACGACCTGCGCAACCTGTTCCAGGTGAATGTGGAAGAAGGCCGTCACCTGTGGGCCATGGTCTATCTGCTGCACAAGTACTTTGGCCGCGACGGCCGCGAGGAAGCCGAAGCGCTGCTCGAGCGCCGCTCGGGCCAGGAAGACAACCCCCGCATCCTGCAGGCCTTCAATGAAGCCACGCCCGACTGGCTGAGCTTCTTCATGTTCACCTATTTCACCGACCGTGACGGCAAGTTCCAGCTCTGCGCACTGGCCGAGTCGAGCTTCGACCCGCTGGCCCGTACAACGAAGTTCATGCTGACCGAGGAAGCGCACCACATGTTCGTGGGCGAGTCCGGCGTGGGTCGCGTCATCAGCCGCACGGCGCAGGGTCGCGTCATCAGCCGCACGGCGCAGATGATCAATGAGCTCAAGACGGATGATCCGGCCAAGCTGCGCGCCGCTGGCGTGATCGATTTGCAGACCATTCAGCGCTATATCAACTTCCATTTCAGCGTCACCATCGACCTGTTTGGCGCTGACGAGTCGAGCAATGCCGCCACCTTCTACTCCACCGGTCTGAAGGGCCGCTACGAGGAAGGCAAGCGCACGGACGACCATGTGCTCAAGGGCCAGACCTACCGCGTGCTGGAAGTGCGCAATGGCAAGCTGGCGGAAAAAGAAGTCCCCATGCTCAACGCCCTGAACGAGGTGCTGCGTGACGACTACATCAAGGATTCGGTCGCCGGCGTCGAGCGCTGGAACAAGATCCTGGACAAGGCCGGCATCAGCTTTCGTTTCAAAGCACCGCACAAGGCCTTCCATCGCAATATCGGCCCCCTGGCTGCCGTCAAGGTCAGCCCCGAGGGCCAGGTGGTCAGCGAAGCCGAGTGGAACGCCAATGTGGACAGCTGGCTGCCCTCGGGCGCTGACCGCGCCTATGTGGCCAGCCTGATGGGCCGCTGCGTCGAGCCGGGCAAGTTTGCCAACTGGATTGCACCCCCGGTCGTGGGCATCAATCGTCAGCCGGTGGACTTCGAGTATGTGCGCTTTAACTGAAAATCGTTGTCATCGCGCCGGGGACGGCGCTCCCACACATCACACCCCTGCCAGGCTGGGGGTTGTGTGGGAGCCGCGCCCGGCGCTTTGATACGGCCAATCGATCGCAGGTATTGATAACAAAATAGGCCCAAGGACCTTGCCAGGAGACACAGATGAACGCCCCCGCAGATGCCTTCGTGATCAAGCAGCATGTCATCGACCCCGAGATCTGCATCCGCTGCAACACCTGCGAGGCCATCTGCCCCGTAGGCGCCATCACCCACGATTCGCGCAACTATGTGGTCGACGCAGACAAGTGCAACTTGTGCATGGCCTGCGTCTCGCCCTGTCCCACCGGCTCCATTGACAACTGGCGCACCATGCCGCGCGTCAAGGCCTACAGTGTCGAGGAGCAGCTGGGCTGGGACAGCCTGCCCGAGGAGCTCTCACAGGAGCAGCTCGCTGAGCTGGGCGTTAGCCCGGCGGCGGCCGAATCTGTGCAAGAGGTGGCCCAGGAAGCGGCCGCCTCCTCCGTCGGTGGCCTGCCCGGCGAAAGCAGCTTCAACAGTGGCCAGTATGGCGCGAGCCAGCCCCCTTGGTCGGCCGCCCATGCCTACACCAACCTCTATGGCCCCAAAGCGTTTGACAAAACCATCACCGCCACCGTCACCGGCAATGTGCGCGTGACCGAGGTGGGCAAGGAGTACGACACGCACCACATCGTGCTGGACTTTGGCGCCATGCCCTTTCCGGTGCTCGAAGGCCAGTCGATCGGCATCATCCCGCCGGGCACGGATGCCAACGGCCGCCCGCACCATGCCCGCCAATACTCGATCGCCAGCCCGCGCAATGGCGAGCGCCCGGGCTACAACAACCTGTCGCTGACGATCAAGCGCGTGCTTGAAGACCACCAGGGTAATCCGGTGCGCGGCGTAGGCTCCAACTACATGTGCGACCTCCAGGTGGGCGACCAGGTGCAGGTGATCGGGCCCTTTGGCGCGAGCTTCCTCATGCCCAACCACCCGCGTTCGAACATCGTGATGATCTGCACCGGTACCGGTTCGGCGCCCATGCGCGCCATTACCGAGTGGCGCCGGCGGCTGCGTGCCTCGGGCAAGTTCGAGGGCGGCAAGCTGATGCTGTTCTTCGGCGCCCGCACCCAGGAAGAGCTGCCCTACTTCGGCCCGCTGCAGAACCTGCCGAAGGACTTCATCGACATTCACTTCGCCTTCTCGCGCACGCCAGGTAGCCCTAAGAAGTATGTGCAGGACGCCATGCGCGAGCGTGCTGCCGATCTGGTGCCCTTGCTCAAGGATGCCAACACTTATTTCTATGTCTGCGGCCTCAAGAGCATGGAAGAAGGCGTGGTGCTGGCGCTGCGCGAGGTGGCCGAGCATGCGGGCCTGGACTGGGAAAGCCTGGCGGGCGACCTCAAGCGGCAGGGCCGCCTGCACCTGGAAACCTATTGATCCCCACCCAGGGCCGGCCCTGCGGGCCGGCCGCTCGACATGCGTCCGCCCGGCGGGCTGGAGGTGCGAGCTGCTCCATGACAGGTTTTCCCCCGAACCGCAAGATCAAGGGTTAGTCCTTAGCTCTTGAGTCAGAGGATATTGCCATCACGGCTATGCCTGAGGGCCGAAATCTTTTAAATTGCGCGGTGGCACAATTTCGACTGATTGTTTACCCGGTCGACCTTGAAACACTATTTCTTCAACAGGAGTCCACTGTGATCGCTTTCCGACAATTGATCTTGGCCACGCTGGCCGGCTTTATTGCCATGAGTCCAGCCTGGGCCGATCCGTGCAAGGACCTCGCGCCCACCCGCGGCCAGGCCGGCAAGGACGTGATCTGGATCCCCACCCCTGAGGGGCTGATCGACAAAATGCTGACCGCCGCCAAGGTCACTTCGCAGGACCGGGTCTTTGACCTGGGTGCCGGCGACGGCATCATTGCCATCACTGCCACCCGAAAGTTCGGCGCGCAGTCGGTGGGCATCGAATACAACCCGAAGATGGCCGATTACGCCCGTTGCAGGGTCAAAGAAGCGGGCATGACCGACAAGGTGCGCATCATCACCGGCGACATCTTCGTGGAGAACTTCAGCTCGGCCTCGGTGGTCACGCTCTACCTGTTGCCTGACCTGAACCTGCGCCTGCGCCCCACCTTGCTGAAAATGAAGCCGGGTACCCGCATCGTTTCTCATGCCTTCACCATGGGCGATTGGGAGCCCGATGAGACCATGAACCATGAGTTTGCCCGCGGCTATTTCTGGATCGTGCCGGCCCAGGTTGAAGGCGACTGGATGATGACCGGCATGGACGGTGGTCCTGTGCGCATGAGCCTGCGCCAGACCTACCAGAACATCGGCGGCACGCTGACGCGCGCCAGCGTTCCCCTGCCTTTGCTGGGTGCCAAACTGCGGGGCGAGGAAATCACCTTCCAGTTCAGCACCCCCGACCGTGTGGTGCACAGCTTCACCGGCCGGGTGGCGGGCAATCGCATCACTGGCACCGTCTCGACCTCGGGCTCGCAGGTTTCGGTTGAAGCCACCCGGCTTTAATCCAGCCATTTCAGACAGGAGAGGGTTCGCCCCATGAGTTCGATCGATAGCGCTCAGGCGCAACCGCTGCGTTTGTTGCACCCCTTTGCCGCCATCACGCTGATCGTCGGCATCGTCATCGGAGCCGGCATCTTCAAGACGCCGTCCCTGGTGGCGGGCATCAGCGGCGACGCGGGCTGGGCCTTGGTGCTCTGGTTAGTCGGTGCCTTGATTTCGATTGCGGGTGCCTTGTGCTATGCCGAGTTGTGCACCGCCTACCCGCATGCCGGCGGCGATTACCACTTCCTGCAACGAGCCTTCGGACGCGATCTGTCCTTCATGTATGCCTGGTCGAGGGCCACGATCATCAACACCGGCTCGATTGCCTTGCTGGCCTTCGTCTTCGGCGATTACATGAGCACCCTGCTGCCGCTGGGCGCTTATTCAAGCGCCATCTGGGCGCTGGCCATCGTGGTGGGCCTGACCGCCATCAATCTCATCGGCATTCATGCCTCCTCGCGGGTGCAGGCCCTGCTCACTGCGCTGGAAGTGTTGGGTTTGCTGGCGGTGATCGTGGCCGGCTTCTGGGTCGAGGCCCCCGCCTCGGGCGTCATTCAATGGTTTGTTCAGGCGCCTGCGCCGGCCCAGTGGGGCTTATGCCTGGTTTTCGTGTTGCTCACCTTTGGCGGCTGGAACGAATCGGCCTATGTGTCGGCCGAAGTTCGCGGGGGGCCGCGCACCATGGTTTGGGTGATCGTCGCCAGCATGGCGGCCCTGACCGCGATCTACCTGCTGGTCAACCTAGCGCTGTTGATGGGGCTGGGCCTCAAGGGGCTGAGCACCAGCAAGACGGCCGCCTCTGATCTGCTCGGCCTGGCCTTCGGCCCCTGGGCCCACAAGGCGCTGGGTCTGTTTGTGGCCATCGCGGCTCTGACCAGCATCAACGCCACCATGATCGTGGGGGCGCGCACCAACTTCGCCCTGGGCCGGGACTGGAGTGCCCTCAGGGGGCTGGGCCAGTGGCAGTCGCAGATCGGCAGTCCCAAGCCTGCTCTCTGGATGCAGGGCTTGATTAGCATCGCGCTGATTCTGCTCGGCACGCAGGAGGCTGACGGCTTTTCGGCCATGGTGGAATTCACTGCGCCGGTGTTCTGGGCCTTCCTGTTCCTGGTGGGCGTCTCGGTCATCTGGTTGCGGCAGACCGATAGTCAGGCGCAGCGGCCCTTCAAGGTGCCGCTGTACCCGGTGCTGCCCCTCGTGTTTTGTGCCGCCTGTGCCTGGCTGACCTACTCGAGCATCACCTACGCCATCAGTCAAAAAGCCATCCATGTGTCGATGTGGCTGATGGTCAGCGGCCTGGTGGCCTTGCTGATCCTGCGCTGGCGCGAGAAGAGCCTGGCAGTCGCCTGAGGGCCGGACGCCATAGCCTGGCCGCTTAGCGTCCGGGGGCCGCTACGATCGGGTTCTTCCCGATCTGGCTCTGACCTCCTATGCGCGGCAAACTTCATGACTTCAGGCTTTTTCTCCAGCGCGTCTGGGCGCTGACCCTGCCCTACTTCCGCTCCGAGCAGCGCTGGCAAGCGCGTGGCCTGCTGCTGGCCATCGTGGCCCTCAATCTGGCCGCGGTCTACATGTTGGTGCTCATCAACGACTGGAACCGCCTCTTCTACGATGCCCTGCAAGACAAGGATGAGGCGGTCTTCTGGCGTGAGTTGCTGCGCTTTAGCTATCTGGCTTTTGGTTTCATCCTCATCGCCGTCTACCGTTTTTACCTGACGCAACTGCTGCAGATTCGGTGGCGGGCCTGGATGACGCAGCATTACTTGCAACGCTGGCTGCAGGGGCACCGTTTCTACCAGATGGAGTTGGCCCGCTACGCCGGTGCATCGGCCGCGCTCGACAACCCGGATCAGCGCATACAGGAGGACCTCAATCTCTTCACCAGCTACACCGTCTCTTTGAGCATGGGCCTGCTCAATGCGGTGGTGACGCTGGTGAGTTTTGTCGGCATTTTGTGGAGTCTGTCCGGGCCCTTTAGCTTCACCCTGGGGGCACAGACCTACACCATCGAAGGCTTCATGGTCTGGATGGCAGTGCTCTACTGCCTGGCCGGTAGCGTTATCACGCATTACATCGGCCGCCCGCAGATTGCGCTGAACTTCATGCAGCAGCGCTACGAGGCTGGCGCTACGAGGCTGACTTCCGGCATCATTTGGTACGGGTGCGCGAGTACAGCGAATCGATTGCGCTGGATGCCGGCGAAAGGGTCGAGCGCACGCATCTGGACCTGCGCTTCTCGCGGGTTCTGGGCAATTACCTCACGCTGATGCGCAAGCAAAAGAATCTGCTGTGGTTCACCAATTTCTTTGGTCAGGCGGCGGTGGTCTTCCCCTTTATCGTTGCGGCGCCCAGGTTTTTCAGCGGTGCGATCGCGCTGGGTCAGCTGATGCAGATCGCCTCGGCCTTTGGCCGGGTTCAGGATGCTTTGAGCTGGTTTGTTGAAAACTACCCAGCCCTGGCCGCCTGGCGTGCCACCACCGACCGCTTGACCAGTTTCGAGGCCCATATGAGCGGGCAGCAGGCGGCGGTGGGGAGTCTGCTGCGCACCACGGCCGATGCGGCCGGGCCCATGCAAACAAAAGATCTCACGCTGGCCCTGCCCAGCGGACGCATCTTGCTGTCCGGTCTGAATGTGCAGGTGTACGGCGGCGACAGCGTGCTGCTGCAGGGGCCTTCAGGCAGTGGCAAGTCCACCCTGTTCAGAACCCTGGCGGGCATCTGGCCGTTTGCGCGCGGCCAGGCGCAGATGCCGCCTGATGTGATGTTCATTCCGCAGCGGCCTTACTTTCCTGAGGGGTGTTTGCGCGAGGCGCTGTCGTACCCGGAGTCGGCCGCCCGCTATACGGACGCGCAGCTCGCACAGGCCCTGCAGCAGGCCCTGCTGCCGCAACTGGTGGGCCGGCTTGATGAGGAAGACGCCTGGAGCCAGAAGCTCTCGGGCGGTGAACAGCAGCGGCTGGCGATCGCCCGTGTGCTGCTCAAAGAGCCGCGCTGGGTTTTCGCCGATGAGGCCACCAGCGCGCTCGATCCGCAGGCCGAGCGCACCCTCTATGCGCGGCTGTTCGAACTGACCCAGACCCGCGGCGGCGCGTTGATCTCGATCGCCCACCGGCCGGCGGTGGCCGACTTTCACAAGAGTCGCTGGACCTTTCTGCCCGAGCCAACCGGCGCGGCGGCCGCTTATCGGCTTGAGCCCGGTAAGGCCTAGGCGCCCGGGCCAAAGCACGAGCCCTCGGGCGATAGCCCCTGTTTCCGGACGGCCAGGCCCGGCCAAGTCCCCGTAGCGCCCGGCGCAGCCGACCCAAACGGGTCGTTCCAAAGGCGCGA
>Ga0194134_10004966_pt1 | contig 12900 bp, 9 predicted proteins | sample TA2KigOff0mmetaG_FD_148602 | JGI IMG/M metagenome (GOLD analysis project Ga0194134, IMG submission 148602) | Freshwater microbial communities from Lake Tanganyika, Tanzania - TA2015056 Kigoma Offshore 0m | ecosystem: Environmental > Aquatic > Freshwater > Lake | place: Tanzania: Lake Tanganyika... | reverse complement strand
TTCCGGCAGTAATTACATCTTCGCCGCCTTCGCTGAGCTGCCCTTTAAATACGCCAACGCCCGCTGACCTATGAAACGGGCAACCACCATAAATATCTAAAAACTATAATCCAATGTTCTTATTAGACGGAAAGCAACTACTTCCTGATAGACCATTCACTCACAGTGGTGTTCAGTATCCTGCTAACTGGTTGAGATTAACTTCATGGGAAGAAAAAGCAGCGATTGGTATTACTGAAGTTCCTGATCCAACTCCAGTAGATACAAGATTCTATTGGGATCATGATATTCCAAGACAACTTGAGGATGATGTAGATTCAGAAACTGGTCTTGTTAATTCTGGTCTTAAAACACAGTGGAAATCTCAACAAGATCAAACTGCATATACTCTTCTTGCACCCACAGATTGGTATGTCATTCGTGAAACTGAAACTGGCACAGCAGTTCCGGTTGGTATTACATCATATCGTGCTGAAGTGCGAAATATTTGTCAACAAAGAAAAGTCGCAATTAACGCAGCAACTGATGTTCCTGATTTGATCGGTATCATCACATTTTCTGATCTTAATTGGCCAGTCCTATAAATAATAAAAAAAGGGGGAGAGTGAACCCGAAATGACTGTAATAAGACCAAATTCTATTGCTGGTATCAATAGTATTACTGCACAGTCAAATACGATTGGATTTTTTAAATCCGATGGAACTACTTTAGGCGTAACATTAACTGGCATAAGTTTTGGTGACGTTTCAACACTTAGTGTTACTGGTGTCTCAACACTCTCTGGTGGTGTTAATGCGTCTCAAGGTGCAGATTTAGCACGATTAAGAGTCACAGGCATCAGCACCTTAGGGCAAACTAATATTACAGGTTTATCAAATGCGGGTCTATCGACATTAGGTAATGTAACATCGTCCACATTGGTTGTCTCTGGTGTTTCTACACTTTCTGGTGGTGTTAATGCATCTGAAGGCGTAGATTTAGCACGGTTAAGAGTTACGGGTATTACAACTCTTGGTCAAGCAAATATTACAGGTCTTTCTAATGCAGGTGTATCAACTCTCGGAAATGCTACTGCTTCCACATTAGTTGTCTCTGGTGTTTCTACACTTTCTGGTGGTGTTAATGCGTCTCAAGGTGCAGATTTAGCACGGTTAAGAGTTACGGGTATTACAACTCTTGGTCAAGCGAATATCACTGGGCTATCTAATGCAGGTGTATCAACTCTCGGAAATGCTACTGCGTCTACATTAAATGTTTCTGGTATCGTCACTGCTACTGGTGGATTTAATTTAGGAATTAGTTCTGCTGGAACTACAATTACATCAGGACCAATTACGACTTTAAACTTTGTAGGAACTGGTAATACATTTGCGGTTAGTGGGACAACAATAGATATTAGTATTTCTGGTGGATCTGGTAGTTCTAGTGGCGGTGATGGTAGTCAATTTAATACTGGGATTACTTCGACAGTAGTTACATCCCCCATTGGAATAGGAACTACAGTATTAACATTTCCAAGCACGGCAGGTAAGAGGTATCTTGTTTACTCAATTTTTGCTTCTAATGTAGCAACAGGAAATACAGAAGTTAATATAATCGGAGCATTTGACTTTACCAGTGGTTATGCTGGTGGACAAAGAAGTTTCTTTGCTTATAATATTCCAATTCCAACAGGAACTTCTATTGAACTATTAGAACAACCTCAAATTTTAAATCCATCTGATAGAATTACAGTAAGATCAACAGATGTCAATAGAAATGGTGCTGACGATATTATAAAAATGTTTATTACATATGAAGAAAAGGCAAGCACAGATTATTTTGGCATAGGAATTAATACAGTTGGATTAGCAGTAACAACTCCTGTTGGAATTTACACTTCATCAACAAATCCAAGTATTGTTCAATCAATTAGATTAGTAAACAGAACTGATGATGGACCATACCCAATTACGGTTGATATCACTAGTGGAGTAGTAACAACAAAACTTGTAGATAACTTGATTATTCCAAAGTATGGAAGTGTGGAGTTATTAACACAACCAAAGAGATTACTTACCAACGATGTCATTAAAGTAACAGTAGATCAAGCATCAACAATTGATGTTCAGGTCTCTGGCAAACAAATAGTCTAATAGTGATATGGCAGATACAAGAGGTGTTTTTAGTTTAAGTAGAGTTTTTGCAAGAGCAAAACAAAGAACTTGGATAACTCCTGAGGAATCCTTTACTCAACTACCACCAGCACCAACACCTAATACTGGATACTTTGGTGGTGGTAATCCTGGTCCTTTGTCAACAATGGATAAGGTTACTTATTCATCAGACACCACTGCCGCTGTTCCTGGTGCAGCATTAAGTGTTGCTCGTTATAGTCTTGCTGCAACAGGAAACTCAACAGCAGGATACTTTGGTGGTGGTGCAGACCCTGTATTAACAACAATGGAGAAGGTTACATATTCCACTGATACTACAGCACAAGTTCCTGCAGCAGCACTAAGTAGCACTCGATATATGCTCGGAGCAACAGGAACTTCAACCGCAGGATATTTTGGCGGTGGTTCTAATCCTCCTAATATAACCTCAACAATGGATAAGTTAACTTATTCATCAGACACTACTGCATATACACCTGCTGCTAATTTAAGTGGTGGTCGTCATAGTTTAAGTGCAACAGGAAACACAACAGCAGGATACTTTGGTGGTGGTGTTAGTTCATCAGGATTTGGTATATCAACAATGGATAAGACAACTTATTCATCTGATACAACAGCAGCAGTTCCTGGTGCATTTTTAACTACTGCAATGTGGGGTAAAGGAGCAACAGGAAATTCAACAGCAGGATATTTTGGTGGTGGTATTATTCAAGGTGTTGGGCGAGTACCAACAATGGATAAGGTTACTTATTCATCAGATACAACAGCAGCAGTTCCAGGAGCAGCATTAAGTGCTGCTCGTGGTTATCTTGCTGCAACAGGATCTTCAACAGCAGGTTATTTTGGAGGTGGTTCAGAGCCTTCTGGTGGTGTATCTAAAATGGATAAGACTACTTATTCATCTGATACAACAGCATTAGTTCCTGGTGCACCATTAAGTGGTGCTCGTGTTCGTCTTGCCGCATCAAGTGCCAGAGCCAATGCACTTCCAACAGAAACAACATTTCCAATCATCAATCTGAAAGGACAATCAGCAGCACCTAACACTGGATATTGGACTGGTGGAGAACCTGGACCTGGACCATATCTATCCTCTACAAATAAAATTGACCTCACAACAGAAACTACAACAGCAGTCCCCTCTGCTAACTTACCTGATTCTACTTATGGAAATGCTGCATCATCAAGTCCTGCAGCACTTTATAGTTATGGTGGTCAGATGCCTGGTGGTGCAAAAACAACCGTCAGTAAATTAACTTACTCAACAGAAACCTATGCATATGCAACTGGAACAATTTCTCAAGGAAGATTAGGACCAGCAGCAACAGGGAAATCTGATGCAGGATATTTTGCTGGTGGTGGAGCTGCTCCAACATATTATTCACTGATGTCCAAATTTTCTTATACTACAGATACCAGTCAAAATCTTCCTGCTGGAAATCTTTCTGTGGCAAGAGCAACTTTTGCTGCTGCAGGCAGTCCATTAGCAGGTTATTGGGCTGGTGGTGAATATCCTGCTCCTAATACCCATACATCACAAACTGATAAATGCACATATTCAGTTGATACTGCTCAGCTAACTCCATCTGCAGCTCTTTCTCAATCAAAATTTGGAGTGTTAGCAACTGGCGGAACAACTGCTGGATATTTTACTCAAGGATATAGTCCATCAATCAGTTCTGTTTCTACTACTGACAAACTCATTTATTCATCTGATACTAGAGTAACAGTTCCTGGTGCATTTTCAACATATTCTAATGCTGATGGAAAAGGCGGAATTGGTAATCCATCTTCTGGTTATTGGGGAGGTGGGAGTCCTACAATTACAACAGTCAATAGAGTTACTTATTCAACTGACACTACTGTTGCTGTTCCCGGTGCTAATCTTGTCACTGGAAGAAATAGAATGGCTGCAGCAGGTGCAAGGTCAGAGGGAGTAACATTTTTCAAACCAGCAGCAACACCAACATCGGCTTCTTCGGGTGGTGTTCCCAACATCTTATAATTAGTGCTATAATAATCAAAAACAGATATTATGGGTGTTATGATTGGTCTCCCTTGTGGGGGAGGCAGTATTAGTGAAAAGACTACTGTTGGTTTGTTTAATCTTGCAAAGGTTTTTGTTAGAAACAATATTCCACATGGACTTCTCACGCTCTCTAATTCTTCTCTGATTGGACATGCAAGGTCAAGAGTAGCAAACTTCTTTCTCAACAATACAGAGTTTGAATATTTGTTCTTTTTGGATAGTGATATTGGATTTGATGCTAATGATGTGCTAAAATTACTGCAGCATCAGGTTCACATTGTATCTGCCGCATACCCCATGAAGGTATTGCCACCAAGATATTGTGTGAATGTATCCTACCCAGAAAAAAGAAAAGGAGACCTAATTAAAATTGATGGTAATGGAATGGGATTTGTTCTTATTCACCGCAGAGTGTTCATGGACATGGCAAGACAATATCCTGGTCTCAAATACACACCTTCAGACCACCATTCAGAAGAACCGCACTCTGAAGGTGAAATGAATAACTCATATCATTACTTTGCAGAACTAAAGCAAGGGAATGGATTTATGTCAGAAGACAAGGCATTCTTTCATAGAGCAACACAAGTAGGATATGACACTTGGTTAGATCCAAACATTAAACTTAATCACACTGGTTATCACATTTACTGATATGAAATCTGGCGCAACTGAAACTTCCTACATGTATTTGCAGGAACATTATACATTTCCACAGAATGTTTTTGTTTCTCATCTACCAGAAGAACTAAAGAAGTCTAATCATCCTTATAAGATTCTTTGGGCACATCATGCCTTCGACCAATCATTGTTCTTGGACTTTGATCACAATCTGGTGAATCATATTGTTTCACCATCACAATGGAACAAAGAACAGTTTGTCAAGTTTCATAATGTTCCAGAGGATAAGATTACAGTGATTCCTAATGGAGTGTCTGACATCTTTTCTTACTCTGATAAGAAGACAAAGACTATGATTTTTACATCCATTCCTTATAAAGGGTTGGGTATTTTATCTCAAGTGATTCCTCTTATTCATCAAAAACATCCTGATGTAAGATTTAAAATCTTTTCTTCTATGTCATTGTATGGTAATCTAAATGATCCATACATTGAAACTTATGAGGCACTGAAACTTTTTCCTTATGTTGAGTATTCGTCAGCAGTGGATCAACTGGACCTGGTAAAGCATTATCAAGAATCGGCATTCTTTATTCACCCTTGCATCTGGGAAGAGACATTCTGTGTTGCAATGTGTGAGGCAATGAAGTCTGGTGCATATCCGATTGTCACTAACATTGGAGCACTGCCAGAAGTCGCTGGTGAAAGAAATGCAAGTGTTGTTCCTATTGATGGTAAAAACACCTCAAAGGGATGGGAGGTTACAGAAACCTTTCTAAATAATTTCACAGAGACTTGTTGTAAGGCACTTGACTATTTTGACAAGGAAAAACCTTATTATGAACAAGTCTCAAAAACAATCTCTGATTATGTTTCTGAAAAATATAATTGGAAAACAATCGCCACACAGTGGGAAAACCTAATTAACTCTTTTGTTGAACAACCTATGACTACTGAAAATACTGCATTGACATACACTCCTATCAATGCACAGCAAGCAGTTAATGATGAAGAATATCTTCGCAAAGCATTTGATAATGTTCTGCGTTGGGATGAGAGTGATAGGGAGATGGCTCAGGGTCGAACCAACTTCCAACTTGAGAAGTTTATTGGTCTGAATACTCACAACATCTCTGTTTCATTTGAGCACATCCTGAAAGAGCGTCGTGGGATGGCAACAGGATACATGTATAAACTCATTGAAATGAAAGAAAAGGTTCGTGAGTTTGATTATAAGTGGAATGATAAGGACAAGACGCAACCAATTATGTGGGAACAACCAGGTCCAGGTGGTGGTGGAAAGAAACTCTGTTGGTATGATCTTGATGAACTGTCAATGACTCACTATCTGAAGTCTTCTGAACTTGAGATTCGTGACCGTCTGCACCAGATGGAGCACCTAGACAAGATGCTTGATGCATTGATTGAGCGTAATGGTGGTAAGGTTCCTGATAGACAACAGTTCCTGGAAGAGAATGAGAACTACTGGGATACTCGTCTTGCTGAACAGGCACTTGATGACCTGATGGCAGCACAAACTGGTATCAGTGGCGGTAACCTGCAAGCAATGCGTCGTGCATCTGGTCCTTCTATTGTTGATGGTCAGAATGAACTGAAGGAAGGTTATCTGCCTATGGATAAACTTCTTACTCAAGAAGGTAGACTTGAGTTTATTCAAGACCTGCAATCCAAAGTTCTCAAGGGATATGAAAAAATCTCTGGTAAGGATATGGGTCAAGGAACTCTCAAGGCAGCAGAAGAGCAGAAGCAACTGGGTCAAAGTTACTTCAATGCTGGCCAAGGTTTCAAGGAAGAATGAGTGAACAAATCATTGTAGTTGATGACTTTTATGATCTTGGTTATCCTTATCATAAAGGATTTCATGATAATGAGTGTGTGATTACAGAAGAAACTGGTGGTAAGATTTCACAGTTGCTGCGACATCCTATTCAGATTGTTTCAGCATCTAATGAAGTTAATGGAATTGATGAGATTGTATCATTTCCAGACCACCAGTGGATTGCTGTAATTTATTTGACAATGCCAATGGCAGGTTGGGGTGAACATGGACTTAAGTTCTTCACCCCAGAAGGTAAAGAGTATGGTAATATTCCAGCAAAATATAATAGAATGGTGTTGTTTAGAGGAAATCTACTACACTCTTATGGTAAAGGATATGGGAACAATCTAAATAACAGTATGCTATACCAGAAGATTGTAGTAAAAGATGGCTAATACTCGTGGTGTTTTCACTCTGCAGGAAGTAAGATATTCAATAGAGGATGAAGCCTGGGTAACTCCTGATGAGGTATTTTCAAGTGATATCACATCATCGCCTAATGTTGGATATTACGCTGGAGGAACAACACCATCAGCGGTGAGTAGTATTGATAAATGTAATTTTTCAAGCGATACAACTGCATTATTACCTGGTATAAATCTACCTTCTACAAATGAAACACATGGTTCTTTTAGTAATATTAATAATGGATATTTTCTTGGTGGAAGAACACCATCATATGATTCATCTGTAGTTAAAATCTCTTATCAAAATGAAACTGTTTCAAAATCTCCTGCATCTGCACTCAGTGAAGCAAGACAAGATACAAGAGGTTTTGCTAATCAATCTCATGGTTACGCTACTGGTGGATATAATGGTTCTGCTTATACCAGTGTTGTAGATAAATTTATTTTTGCTGTAGAAACAGCATATAGGTTTCCAGGTTCTTCTCTTATTACTCAGAGAAATGTGCATGGGTCTATTGGTAATCAAGATAATGGATATCTTACCAATGGATATAATGGTAGTGCTTATATCAGTTCTTGTGATAGGATAGTTTTTGCATCGGATACAACATCAAGAATTCCTGCTACTTTCCCTGCTACAAGAGGTGGTGTAACTGGAGCTTCAACCGATACGATTGGTTATATTAGCGGTGGTGTTTCATCAGGACCAATATTTTACTCTACAATGAATAAGTTTACTTATTCAACAGAAACACAATCTGATGTAACTTCAACTGGAGCATTACCTGCTTTAGTGCAAAATAACGGTGGAGCAGCAATTTCATCTTTTGGTTATTTTGGAGGGGGTAGAGGTTCTGGTCCTGCCATCAGCACGATGTGCAAGATTAATACATCAAATGACACCATGACAAATGTTCCTGGTGCTAACCTGACTGCCACAAGATACAATTATTCTGCTGTTACTCCAAGAGGTGCTGCGAGACCAACAACGGGTTATGTTGCATCCACACAAAACCTGAAAGGACAACCACAAGGACCTAACAATGGGTATTTTGTGGGTGGAACAAATGGTCCAGTCAGTACTCAATATTCTCTTGTAGATAAAATATTCTTTGAAAGTAATACTACAGGAAGAGTTCCTGCCACCAATTTAACCAAAAACACAAGATCAACTATTGGAGCAGGAAGTCCTTCAAGGGGATACACTTTTGGAGGTCTTATTCCTGGTCCAACAGTTTACTCAACAACTGAGAGAATTACATACTCAACAGAAACTTATACTGCTGTTCCTGGTGCAGCATTGAGTTCAGCAAGATATGCTACTTCGGCATCAGGAACCAACGACTTTGCATATGTTGCTACTGCATATTATCCATCATATAACAGTACAACTGACAAAGTGGTCTATTCATCTGAGACCACTGCAGCAGCACCTGCTCTTAATATAACACCAAATAGATCAAATGCAGCTGGAACAGGAAATGATTCTGCAGGTTACTTTACTGGAGGAAATCCATATTCAAATACTTTCAGGATTACTTATTCCAGTGAAACTTTATCTCAAGCTCCATCTGCTAATCTTGCTCAATACGCATATTATTTACAGGCATCTGGTGATGAGAATAATGGATACATTGCTGGAGGAACACAAGGACCAACATACTTCTCTTATATTGATAAATTAAATTATTCAACAAACACAATCTCAAGATCAACAGCAACTCTTCGTGGTAGTAGATATTTGTGTGGTGCAACGGGCAATAATTCAAATGGATATTTTGGTGGTGGTTATCCTAATTATTCAGCAGTAGATAGAGTTGATTATGCTACTGATACAGGATTTGCACTCCCTGCAGCCAATCTAACAGTAGAAAGATGGATTCTCAGTGGAATTGGTGCAAGAGATTTTGGACGCAACAAAAGACCAGCACCAACACCAACACTGGATGTCTCTTATACTCAAATAACCACACCATTCACAGGTTATACTGCAGGTGGAGGGGGACCTGCTGGTGGTAGGACTTCTAATTACTATAAACTTCTTTATGCAACGGAAACTGGAAGTTTCCTTCCATCCACTAACCTAACTTCAGATAGATCCAATTATCTTGGTGGTTACAGTGACACCACAAAAGGTTATACTGCAGGTGGTTATTTTGGTTCACCATTTTTTGTTGCTGAATCATGGGTAGATAGAGTAACTTATTCAACTGATACTTCTGTGACTGTTCCAGGTGCATATCTTCCAAGTCCTGGTCGCTATGGTGGAACATCAGGAAGTAGTCCATCTGCAGGTTATTATGTTGCTGGTTTTAATACTGGTGCTCTCAGCACTACATTAAAGATGCCATTCTCAAGTGAAACTCACTCAACACTTCCTTCATCTGCAAATCTATCTTCTGCCAGATATTATTTCTGTGGTGGCGGTGGACCTGATAAAGGTTATTTTGGTGGTGGATATCCAACCACAACAAAAATGGATAAACTTATCTATTCCACAGATACAATGACCGCATCTCCATCAACTAATTTGTTTGGAGCAAGCGATTCAACAACAAGAGGAGCTGGAGCTATAGTAGGAAATTCACGAGATGCTTATCTTGCCACAGGACAGAATCCAGGATCACCAGCGCCAGTGCCAAATTATGGTTATAAGATCAATTATTCTACAGATACTTCAATAATAATAAATGGATTTGTTGCTAGACCAAGACAATCAGTTGCAGGAGCTTTTGGGCATGAATTACAAGGATACTTCTGTGGAGGAATTGTTCCATCTCCTTATGAAGCAGTAACAACTGTAGATAAAATTACATATGCAACAGAGGTATCTCAACTTGTTCCAAGTGCATCCATGCCAGACCATAGAAGTAGTGGTTCTAATATGAGTGCTAGAAACTTTGGTGCTTCTGGTGGAGGAACTTCCAACATCTTATAATTAGTGCTATAATAATCAAAAAATATGAAGAGAAGTATTATTATTGTGGATGATTTTCATCCCAATCCTGATGAAGTTCGCCATACAGCACTCACAGCAGACTACCCACAACCAGAAGATAGTTATACCTATCCTGGTAGAAACTCACATCAAAACTATTATCCACCAGAACTTCATCAGGCATTTGAAACTCTCTTAAATAGGAAACTTACTCCTGCTCCTAGCAATGGATACTTTAGAATTTCATTGGAGAAGGATAGTTTCAAACAGGATGTTCATGTTGACCCTAACTGGGAGTTTGGTGCTGTTTGCTATCTGAATACTCCAGAACAATGTATTGAAGAAGGTGGCACTTCATTCTGGAAGCACAATAAAACTGGAATGGAGTATTGTCCCAGAACGCCAGAGATGGCAAAACTGTGGGGATATCCTCATGAAAAAGAAGCATGGTGGACTACAGTTTATGGTGAAGGATTGGATAGGTCAAAATGGACAAGATACTTGCTATCACCAATGAAGTATAATAGAATGGTAGTATTCAGATCTGACCTGTGGCATTCACACAGTTATAACTTTGGTGATTGTTTTGAGAATGGAAGATTGGTTCAATTGTTCTTCTTCAATCCAACTGATTGGTGGTAATGAGTAAAACATATCATTTTATGGCAGGTCTTCCACGATCAGGAAGCACCTTATTGAGGAGTATTCTAAACCAAAATCCGAACATTCATTCAGAACCAGTCAGTCCTATTCTGGAACTGATGTTTTATACTGATGAGTATTTTTCCAGTAGTGAGCAATATCTTGCCTACCCAAAACCAAAGTCTGCTTATAAGTTAGTCTCCAGTGTTATTGATAACTTTTACTTTGATGTAGAAAAACCTGTAGTGATTGACCATTGCAGAGCCTGGAGTAATAATATAGAAAGAATTAAGACTTATATCACACCTAACCCAAAGATTATTTGTCCTGTGAGAGATGTGGCAGACATTCTCACATCTTTTATTACAATGATTCATAGAAACTCCGAACAGGTTTCATTCATTGATGAGCATTTAATTGAAAGAGGATATCCAGTCACTGATGATAACAGGTGTCATTACTTGATGAGTAAGGAAGGGATTGTTGAACAAGCATTGTGGGCACAATCACAGGCATTCATTCGTGGTGACCAGAAACACTTACTAATGGTTGAATATGATGATCTGATGAACTCGCCACAAGAAACTATGAATAGAATCTATGAGTTCTTGGAAATGGATTCATATCAACATGACTTTAATCACATAGATAATACTCATAGAGAAACAGAGTATCAATGGAAACTTAAAGATATGCACTCTGTGAGAAGTAAATTAAGCAAAAAATCAAAAAGACCTGAAGATGTTTTAAGTGAGGAGATTCTAAATAGGTATAAGAATCTTGAATACTGGAAGTATTCTCACCATAGGTATTTCTAAAGATGGCAGAAGAGACCAGAGGCGTATTTACACTTAAGACAGTTAGAAATAATATTCTCAATGATGAATATGTAACTCCTGATGAGGCATTTTTTTCAACTCTTCAAGGATTTGATACTGGATACTTTGGTGGTGGTAATCCTGGTCCTTTGTCAACAATGGATAGGACCACTTATTCTACAGACACTACTACAGTAGTTCCAGGTGCTGCATTAAGTGTTGCTCGCTATGGTCTTGCTGCAACAGGTAGTCAATCTGCAGGTTATTTTGGTGGCGGTGCTACAGTATCAACAATGGATAAGGTCACTTATTCAACTGAAACCACAGCAGCAATTCCAGCTGCTGCATTAAGTATTGCTCGTTTTGGTCTTGCTGCAACAGGAAATGAAAAATTTGGATATTTTGCGGGAGGTCTAACTTATCCACCAACTTATTCGACTGTTGATAAATTAACATATTCAACTGACACAACAGCAGCTGCTCCTAGTGCAGCATTGACTAGTGCTCGTTATAATTTTGCTGCAATAGGAACTGCTTTAGGATTTAATTCAGGATATTTTTGTGGTGGCACAACAGGTGTTCCTGTTTTATCAGCAATAAACAAACTTAATTTTTCATCTGAAACTACTTCCACAATTCCAGCAACAATGAGTGCTGCTAGATATCAACCTACTGGAACAGGGAGTGGATTTGTCGGATATATTGGTGGTGGTGCTCCTACTACATCAGCAGTAGATAAGTTAGCTTACAACAATGAGACATTAGCAAGAATTCCTAGTGCTAATTTAAGCAGTGCTCGCCGAGCTCAAGGTGCAACAGCAAGTCAAAGTTCTGGATACTTTGGAGGTGGTAATCCTGGTCCAGTATCAACAATGGATAAGGTCACTTATTCAACTGATACTACAACAGCAATTCCTGGTGCAGCATTAAGTGTTGCTCGCGTTTCTCTTGCTGGAGCAAGTTCCAGGGCCAATGCACTTCCTACTACAACCACATCACAAAACCTAAAAGGAAAACCAAATCCTCCTGACTTTGGATACTTTGTTGGTGGACCATTCAACCCATCAGGGACTGAAAGGATTAACTTTACAACTGATACTGCAGCAACAGTTAAAACTGCACAATTGCAAGTTGGCAGATCAGCTCAAGGTAGTGGAAGTTCACAATCTGCTGCATATTATCTTGCTGGAGCATCAGTTACAGCAGTAGACAAAATATCTTATTCCACAGAAACTGCAGTATTGGTTCCTGGAGCAAATTTTGTTTATGCACAAGGTTATGTTGGGTCAGTGCAAAGCAAAAATGCTGCCTATCTTGGAACAGGACAAGGACCTGGCGCTCCATACAGAAGTTGGGTCCAAAAGATGACATTCACTACAGAAACTTCTACGGTTCTTACTAATTCTTTGAGTAGGACTAATGTATTTGCTGCTGGAGTTGGAAATGGA
>Ga0194134_10004959_pt1 | contig 12910 bp, 8 predicted proteins | sample TA2KigOff0mmetaG_FD_148602 | JGI IMG/M metagenome (GOLD analysis project Ga0194134, IMG submission 148602) | Freshwater microbial communities from Lake Tanganyika, Tanzania - TA2015056 Kigoma Offshore 0m | ecosystem: Environmental > Aquatic > Freshwater > Lake | place: Tanzania: Lake Tanganyika... | reverse complement strand
TCGATCCACATTGCGGGGTAGAGCAGCCTGGTAGCTCGTCGGGCTCATAACCCGGAGGTCGTTGGTTCAAATCCAGCCCCCGCTACTTCACGAAGAACCTCGGTCGCCTGCGACCGAGGTTTTTCGCTCTCCGCCGAAGGCGGAAGCGGAACACTCGAGTGGTTGCGAACAGCAGCCCTCGCCGAAAGCAAGAGAGACGCGTCCTCCTGATGAGAATCACGAGGGCGCGTCTTTCGCTTTGTATGCAGGGTTTTCGAGGGGTGGGCCAGGGCGGCCGGTCACCGCGTGTCTCGGAGTCTTCACCGCCGGGTCGCCCGGACACCCCCGCCGGCCGACCGGATGGGCCGAAAGTCACTCCGGGTCTCTCCGCGGCAGAGTGCCGGGTTAAGACTGCGTCGGGCCCGCCGGAGAGGTCACTACCCCCGGGGTCGGGACCGCCCGCCGGTCCCATCCGAAACGACCCGGAGCGGATGCGTCGAGATCGAGCGACATGCGAATGCAACTCAATCGCAGTGCCGCAGTGACTCGCGGAGAGGACATCCATGTCGTGCGAACCCTACCACGGTTTCCTGAACTGGGAACTCAGTGACGCGCCGCCACGCCCTGCCCTTCGCCGGTTGGATCAGCGATCGACGCGTCGCCCGGCGGAGAAGTTCGTCTCAGAGATCAGCCGGCCGTCTCTCCAGCGCCGCGCCGGACCGTCCGCATGCGCGCCTCGCCAGTTGGACTCCGATACCAGTACCTCATTCTCGTCAAAGCGTCGTACGGTGGTTCGCCCATCGGAAACGTGCTCGGTCTCCGACTCCAGCGATCCGTTAGCTCGACGGCGGCGCTCCATTCCGCTGCGTCGCCCGGCCACCCACGACGATTCCAGACGCACAATCCCGCTCGCGTCGCGCCACTCCTCGTTGCCGTCACGCAGCGTGATACCCCCGGCGAACGTGATCAGCTCGTAGCGGAGGCGCCCACCGTCCGGAAGAGCGACGTTGACTTCGCGCCTGTCACCGTCACTGCCTGGCCTCTCAACCACGTATGCGGGCGACACGCCCGCTTCGGTCCACGCCGGTTCCGTCTCGTTGCCGGTAAGCCATGCTTCGTTGAATGCAAAGTGCAAACAGGGCTCGTTCATCGTCGTGACGAGATGAATGACGCGATCCGGTCCTTCGCGCATCGCCGAATAGCCGAGCGTCGCTGCTCCTCCGTGATACGCAGGATTCTCATGAGGCTGCGCGCCGGGAAGCGAGCGGAAACGCCACGTGGCGCCGTCATCGTCCGACCAGGCGACGAATGCCCCGCGCATCTGGACACCATCCGGCTGCGGCTTCTGAATGTGCTGATAGTCGCTCGCAACGAGGAGACGCCCGCTTCGCAGTCGAATCGCACTGGGTCGTTGATTGCCGCCGACCTCCGGAAACGGGGTCTTCGAATGCGTCCACGTTCGTCCACCGTCGGATGAGGTCGAGACCGGCATGAAGCCATCGATCTGACTGTTCTTTCCGCCAAAGCCGTACATCGTTCGACCGTCCGCTGCCAGCGCGAACGTTGTATGCCGTCCGAGCGTGCGGCCACCGGTATCGAACCACGTGCGGCCGTCGTTGCGAGTTGCCCACAGCACGCTTCGCCCGCCGTTGCCGTCACTTGCGAGATACATGGTCCCGTCAGCGTCGCGCAGCACCGAGTTGATCGGTTGCCGAGTGTGCGCGCCGACCTGCCCCTCGAAGATCGGAAACTGAATCTCACTCCACGTTGCACCCGAATCGTCGGACGTCGCCCATTGAAACGGGAACCCACCCTCGAGGCGCGGGCTCCCCCAGAAGAACCAGAGTCGCCCGCTTCGCCAGTCGGTGTACAGCAGCGGCGCGTGATTGTTCGACTGCGCGAAGCCGAGGAAGCCGCTCGGTGCGTCCCATTCGTCGGCACCCAGTCTCAGTCGTGTCGCGAGGAACGTCACTTCCGGCTCGTACTCATTCTCGCTAGAAAACAGCACGACGAGCAGGTCGCCGTTCGGGCAGACCTCGAGTGCCGGACAATGGTTATGTCCGCGAAACTCGGGCGAGAGGCCAAGCGCATCGATGTCGGCGCCGGATGCGTTTTCCGGCGGGGTCGGCAGGAGATGTCGCTTCCGGAAGTACGGCCATGCAGGATCGGGGCCGCGGACATCGGGGCTCGGCGGGGACACGGCACGCATTGCCATTGGCACATCCTGCGGCGTCTTCACCGTTGCAGGTGCTGCAGCGCGCACTACTCGAAATCCAATGCGGTGCGCGCCCGGTGTCGGCGGTCGCTGTGCGCCGAGGGCAAGAATCGCTTCGCGATCGTCCGCACGATGCGCGATCGAGTCGGACGCGATGACGCGCCAGTCACCGCCCTCCCACGACCACGATGCTCGAAGGAGCGTCTCCCCGCTGCGATCCCGAATGAACGTCAGTTCAAGCGGCATCGCCTCACCCTCGCGCATCGTGACGGTGAGATCCGTGGGCTCGCCGTTCACGCTTTTCCACTCGTTCCCTGCCAGTGTGAGCGTACCTTGTGGAAGAGCCTCAAGTCGGACCCTCACCTGACCGGTGACCGGCGCGATGAGGCGTCCGCGCCAGCGGCCCGACCAGCGCGCCCCGCGCGCCACATCGTTGATCCAGTTGTTGTCCATCCGATCGAAGACATCCAGCGTCTGCGGTCGTTCGAACTGGTCGCTCGCGAACCACGTTCCGATCAGCCCGGGGCGGGACTCGTCCTCCGCATGAGTGTCCGATCTCCCCGTTGCAGCTTCGCGGATGAGCCCGAACGATGGCGCCATCGACGACCGGCCGGCGCTGTGCGCGTAGAGCGAACGACCGTGGCGACGGCCTTCATCGTCCAGCGATCCGCCGCGAATCACGCGCGCCCACCCGTGCGCCGGACCGACCGGGCCGATCAGCGCCTTCGGGTCAGGGGCGGCGTACCAGTCGGCGCACCATTCAAGCGGGCCGTCGTGCATGCCTTCAATGCCCCAGGCATTCGCAACACCGGTGCGCGGGGGTGCATCGCCCGACGAGAAGAGACTCTCCGTTCCCGCACGGCAGGCGTACTCCCATTCCGCCTCGGTCGGCAGGCGATGCACGATTCCGGTCTGTGCCGTCAACCAGTCGCAGTAGGCAACCGCGTCGAACCAGGTGATTCCCGTTGCAGGCGACGCGAGCTCGGCCTGCGCGTCCACGTCCGGTGCGAAGTCCGGACGAAACGCGCGGAATTCACGCACACTCACTTCGCGAACACCTATCTCAAACGGCATGCGGATCTCCACCGTCCGGCGCGGAGTCTCGTCCCAATGGCTGCGGCCGAGTTCGCTGCCCATGATGAAGTAACCCGAGGGGACTCGGACAAATGCAGGCATAGGCGGCGCTGAAGCTGCGCTCAACGTTGCAACTCCATGTCCACCGAATGCAAGCGTGATCGATGCCAGAAGAAGGTCGCGCATGTCTATCTCTCAGGGATCACGATGAATCGCGCCGTCACGACGCGCGTCGAGGGCGTTTCGCAGAGGTCTCCCGATGTGCGCCGTCAGCACCGCACGCGCAGCGCGTCAGGGACAACTCCCCCACGCACTGAGGAGTATCCCAAGGTCGGCGCCATTGGTCGTTTCGTCGCCGTTGAGATCGGCGCCTGGCTCGCCCCACGAGCCGAGCAGCGTGCCAAGATCCGCGCCATCAACCACGCCGCTCCCATCAAAGTCGGCAACACAAATCGTGCCGTCGGGCTGTCGTTCATGTGCCCCGATGTCGATCACACCACCAAGCGGTGACTCAATGCCTGTGTCGACGATCGCAGGGTCATCGACAATCCGAGGATTGCCGCCGAGATCGACGCCGCCGCCGGCGATTGCCGACACGGTGGAGTCGCCTGCGTCGATGCACGGCGAACCCGATGCGAGTCGATAGTCGCCGCGCCGTTCGTCGATGAAGAGCGGCTCCGTGTCCACGTTGCCGAGTCCGGGCCAGCCTCCTTCAACGTTGCAGAAGGTGACTGCCGCCACTCCATCGGTGTACGCGATGTTCGGTGACTCGGCCGCCACATTGTCGCGAACGATGGAGTTCACTACGAAGAGGCCCGCGCCTCCTGCGTCGTAGAAGATGCCTGCCCCGGTCTCTTCGGCCGTGTTTCCCACGATCGTGGCGTTGACGACTGCGCCCGTCTGTCGGCAGTAGATCGCGCCGCCGTTTCTCGATGCGTTCTGTACGAAGAGGTTGTTGACCACTTTAATGTCGCCCGCTGCGAGGAAGTACAGACCACCGCCTTCCTCTGCGGAGTTGTTCCCGATGAATTCGTTGCCGACCAGTCGATGCTGCTGAAACCCGGAGAAGGCGATGCCCACGCCGCCGCCGTACTCACCAGCACTATTGCCGGCGAGTCGAGTGCGGAAGAGCCACAGCGCGCCGTTCTGGCAGCCGATCGCGCCTCCGAGCCCCACGTCGGATGAGTTGCCCTCGAATACGCAATCCTCAACAACGATCGTCGTATTGTCGAGAAGCGCGCAGATGCCACCGCCACCGTTGGCTGCAACGTTGTCCTTGAAGATGGTCTTGCGCACCGTCGGGCCGGCGTTACCAACGACGAGCATCCCGCCTCCAAACTCGACCGACGTGTTGTCGCGCACGATGCACTCGTCGATGAGCGGCGAACTGTTGATGCATAGGATCCCGCCTCCACCATCGCCCGGCCCGCTGCCGCCGGTGATTGTGAAGCCGCGCAGGATCGACTCCGGACCTTCGTTGGTTGCGACCGTGACCACGTGGCCGCCGTTACCGTCGATGATCGTGACATTAGGGCCGTCGAGGCTGCGCACCTCGATCGCCTTGCCGCGAAAGTCGATGCGCTCTTCATATGTTCCGGCTGCAACGATGATTGTTGATCCGGAAAGCGATCCGTCGATCGCCGCCTGGATCGATGGAAACTCGCCGGGAACGCTCCACTCGCCGGCTGTCTCGCAGGAGTCCGGGATTCCGTTGTTGTCATCGTCGGTTGACCCGGCGGCGATATCGCAGTCATCCGGAACGCCGTTCTCGTTGCAGTCGGGCTCGCAGTCGTCGGGAGAGCCGTTGGCGTTGCAGTCACTCGAGAACGCCTGCGGCTCGCTGTCGAGAAGCTGAGCCGAGGGCAAGTATGCCTTCGTCAAGCGCATCTCGTCGATCGCCCCGCGCAGCTGCTGATTGGCCACACCTGTGTTCGATGTGTGCGCGCCGACTCGTAACGGTCCGCCGTTCGTCTGCGCCGGTTTCACGAGACTCAACGTTTCAAATGCACCGTCGAGTCCGAATCGAAGCGTCGCAATCGATGCGTCGTAGGCAACGCTGACGAAGTGCCACGACGTCGTGTCCTCGATCGCGAGCGCACTCACGATCGCCTGACTCGAGCTTCCCGTTCCATAGACGAAGGCAAGATTTCGGCCGCTTCCGCCGAAGTTTCCAGACTGCACAAGAACACCGTAATCAAGCGTGCTGTCGGCGCTGGCGATCGCCTTCTTCTGACAGAGCCATTGACGCGCCGCCGTCGTCGGCCCCCCGAGAGCACTGAGCTTCACCCACGCCTCGATGGTGAAGCTTCCGACGCCGACACTCAGAGCCCCGCCTGCATCGGCAACGTCGAAGTATCCGATCGCGGAGGTTGTCGTAAGGACGAGCGAGGCAGCGTTGGCGAATCCGCTCTGCGGCACGATGCCGACAGGAACCGTCGCTGAGAGCGAGGGGATTTCATTCGCCGCACCGTCAAGTCCGCCAGGCCCGCTGTCTTCGACGACTCCACGCCGAAGGGTCTCACAGCGCCAGTGCGCGACGCCGAAACCGAACTCCGAAGGCAGAAGATCACACTCGTCGAGCACTCCGTTGCCGTTGCAATCCTCGCCGGCGCCGGACGCATCAATCGCGCGGAGCACCCAGTTTCCGCTGAAGCTCGCTTCGATCGGCGCGAACTCGACGGCGTCTGCTGAGAGGTCGTTCGCATCGATCGGCATGTCTCGGCCGACGATCCAGCTCACACCGGCCTGATGCGGCGCCGTCAGATCTATCGCGGCGCCGCCCACGTCCGGCGCTTCGATGACGGCGCCCACGAAGAACGACGTTCCAACGGATCCTACGGAAACATCAGGGAGATCGAAGCGATTCATCAGTTGCGGATCGTCCATTCCCCGCAGGACGAGTACCTGCAACGACGAGAGGACGGCGGCATCGCTCGGGTTGCCGTCTCCGTCAGGATCACTCCAGACGTACACCGTCATTGTCGATCCCACGAGTGCGCTTCCAATCTTCATATCCACATGCGTGATCGTGTCGAAGCCGCCGCTTACGACGAAGCGATTGAGCCACGCTGTATATGTCCCGTCGGAGATGACGCCCGCCTCGGCGATGGAGTCTTCGAGTGTGTACGTGAACGGCAGTTGGCACTCGTCCGGAATGCCGTCGCCATCACAGTCGCTGCTCGTGCCTGCACGCAGGTCGGAGCGATCGTCGATGCCGTTCCCGTTGCAGTCGGCTCCCGCCGCCACCGGCGCGGAGAGACCGAAGAGACCGGCAAGCGCCGCCGCCACCAAGACAATCGGCACACTCAATGTCGAGCACATGCGCAGTCTCCCTCACTGGAGCGCCGCGTCGGGCGCGTCGTCAACGAGAAAATAAACCTTGACTTGCGATTGTCAACATTGTTTTTCTGGAAATGCCTGTGCCGAGGCGCCTCACCACCGCGCTCCAGCCGTACGTTCGCCGCCGATGGTCGCGACGATTCCATGCGATATCCACGGCGACTTTGAAATGGTCCGCGCGCGCCCTCGGCATGCACCCTGCTGGGGCTCAGATAGCTCTCGCCCAGCAGGAGATGCCTCGGACGCGCGCGGTCGGTGGCATAGCGGCGATAAGTCGAGGATTGGTGGTGGGTTGGGGGTGGAACCGGTCGTCGCGGCGACATTCTCGTCATCCTGCTCGCAGGGGGCGACAGGCAATCGCAGCGGCGTGACATCGAGTCGGCGCGACGACTCGCAGCGGAACTCAGTGATCCCAAGGAGCCAGGACGATGACCTCGAAACAGCGCAACATTTCCCCCAAGCGGCCGACCCGCAAGGCCCGAGCCGCAGCGAAGCCACGCAAGAGTGTGAAGCTCGGAAAGGACGCGAAGCTGTCCGCCTTCGACGCGGCCAAGTTCCTCGACTCCGACGAGGCTGTGGCGGAGTTCATCGACGCTGCGCTCGAGACGGGCGAGCCAGCGGTGCTCATCCGTGCACTCGGCGAAGTCGCCCGTGCTCAAGGCATGGCGCAGGTCGCCAAGCGCTCGGGCCTGGGGCGCGAGAGCCTGTACAAGGCGCTGCATCCTTCCTCGCATCCGCGCCTCGAGACCATCATGCGTGTCGCGCAGGCGCTCGGCGTCCGCCTGCATGCGTCGGCCGCATGATGCGGCGTTCGGTGAACTCACGCGATCTGGAACCCTGATTCCAGGGACCCACGAGGGGCCATTCAGCCTTCTCGGCACCCCAGAAGCCACCGGCCGTTCGAAACCCGTCCAGCCCGCCCTACTTCAAGAGGCGCGTGCGAAAGCGCCACGCCGAACGGTTCAGAGTGAGCGCCCTGGCCTCACGGCCGGGGCGTTTGCGTTTTGCCGGGCGCGGACGCGCTTTCGCGGCAGGGGGTTGCGTGCGCGGAGATCTCGCGCGGTAGCACAGAGGCCGAGGGACCGTTTCAGTCCAGCAGGAGCAGCGCGCGGTAGCGTGTCCAGCGCATGGAGATCCTGAAGCAACTTCTGATCGCCCTGCATGTTGCCACAGGGGTGCTCTCGCTGGTTGCCGCGCTGGCGGCATCGTCAGTCAAGGCGCTCGGGCTTCCGCAGCGCATGCATGTCCTGTCGGGACGAACATTCGCTTGGGCCATGCTCGGCGTCTGCGCGACGGCGATCCCGCTTTCACTCCTCGGGGGCAAGCTGCTGCTGCTGCTTGCGGCAATCTTCAGCGGATACCTCGCGCTCACCGGTTGGCGTCAGGCCGTGCGGCTACGTCACGCGCATGTGTGGATCGACCGCATCGCAGCCATCATCATGATGGTGATTGCCACGCTGATGCTCGGATGGGGCGGGCTCTCGCTGCGCGTGGGCGCCTCAGGCGGCGTTGTGCTGCTCGCCTTTGGCGCGATCGGCCTCATGCTCTCGGTCGCCGACGTGCGGTGCTGGAAGCGTCCACTGGAGGGCGTCGAACGAATTGCCCAGCACATGACCCGCATGATGGCTGCGACGATCGCGGTCGTGACTGCCTTGGTGGTCGTCAACGTGCGGTTCGATCCGGGCTGGGTTCCGTGGATCGCTCCAACGGTGCTGCTGACGCCCGTCATCGTGTACTGGTCGCGGGCGATCCGAGGCGGTCGGCTTCGGTGATCGGGGTCGATGCGAGCGCCGTGGGCCGCAAGAGTCTCTCATAGTGGGTGGACCTGTTCAGCGCACCCCTGTCACTACCTCGATGTGATGCGACATATCATGCCGGTATGAGTTCGCGTACGCACTCGCCCTCCGGTGGAACTCAACCCTCATACTTGCACGGGATCATTCGATCACGAACAGGCGAGCTATATGCGGAGAAGCGCAGCTCGTTTGAGAAGTTGCTAGCTGCGCAAAAGATGACCCTTGGCCCTTTCACTCAGCAGATCTTCCGCAGAGATTGCTTTACTGGAACAACAATTTCCAAAGCGCAACTGGTTCTCGAACTCCTCAAAGACGAGCTGTCGCCTATCTCATGGCGCCTGATTCGTGATCGACTGAGAACGCGTCCCTTCCTCACGGATCGCCGCCACACCGAGGAGTATGCGTTTGATGTCGCGTTGGGATGGCTTGAGGAGGGGTTGCTGATCAAGGCGTTAAAAAAGCCAAAGCGATTGCCGAAGGGCACAGTAATCAAACGTGTTGGTGTCGATAGAGAACGCGAGTTCCTTTCTCTCGGCATCAAGGCGACTGCGGATATCGAGATTCGAACTCCCCACAAGCGCCTCCGTGTCGACATCTTTGTCGACCACAAGGGCACCTGGAAGAAGAATGGCGGGATGGATCTGAAGCAGGGGAAACTGAACCATCTCGATAGCGGGGAATTGGACTATGTCTTGGGTCTCGATCTCGTGGCAGGTCAGTTCTATCTGGCGGATAGGCGAGCCACTGGAGGTGTCGAGCCAGTTGCGAATGCCGCGATGGGCGGGACAAAGACGGCCCGGATCCCCCTCGGATGTCCTCTGACGCTGGAAGCAACGTCGGAAAAGTTCGCAGCCGAGTTACGCAAATCGTAAAACTGAAACAGGCGGATTTATGACTGGAAGGAACCGCTCGGAAGGCTGGAAGCATGCAAAGCTTTCGGGCCATGACCTCGAGCAGCAGCTCAAAGGAGCTCTTGAGTCGAACGCTACGCGCTCCTCGGAGCTTCATCAGGATTGCTTCGGCCTGCCTGACTCATCCGTTCCACGAGTTGTCGCAGGAGGCATCGATGCCAAGCGTGGTCGCTGCGTTTTGGGAGGCGTTACGCCATCCAAGACGGATCTGGTGGTTCGCTGGGACACCGGCCGCACTGCAAAGATCTCTCTAAAGAAGAGTGCCGGCGGTCAGGTTTGGCTGGTCACCCCGGAGCGGTTTGTCGCCGGATTCGAGGCGCAGTTCGGCGTGCGCGTGCCTCATGCGGTTAGGACGGGCATCCGATTCTTCATCGGTCCGCTTTCCAGCAAAGAGATGCGGGATGCACTCGGTGGGAAGCTTCCGCGGGGTCCAATTCGATCAAAGGACGGCAAGTCGCAGGAACTGCATCAGGAGCGGTTTGTCGCCGAGACCTTGGCTGCCATCATTCCAAATGAGTGGAATGCGACACTCGAGTGGATGCGTCATGAATTGCCACGCATCGCCGAGCTCTGCTTTTCTCGCGGCCTCTGCGCCGATCCGGATGCGCAGGCCGAATTCATTTGGTACTACATCCGCAACGAGGCTTCCGGTGAGGTCCTTGAATCCCGCGTGATCCCGCTGGCTTCGATCGTCGCCGCTATATCCAAAATGCCGCTCAATTCTCGCGCAGCGGTCGGTCCCCGAAACGGAGGCAGCACTGTCACTCTGCCTTTCGGTTTCTTTCAGATGCACCGCCCTGCGGGTGGAAACCAAGTGCAGTTTCATCACGGACTTGACGCGATTCAGGCGACCCTCAGCCTCTAGCTGGCCGACCCCGCCAGCGCTGGGACATCACTGCCTTTGGCCCCAGTCAGGCAACGCAAGATTTGAACCCCCAGCGCCCGTGCCAACAAAGGGGGGACGGCATTGCCGATCATCAGGCGGCGATCACCGTGGCTCCCGGCGAATCTGTAGCGATCAGGGAATGATTGGCAACGAGCGCCTTCTCGCAGCGTGAGCGATCTGTTTCGGAGCGGATGAATGCAGTTCGCACTTGAAGGCGTGGTGAAGTTTCGAGTGATCGTCGGGGACGGCTCGTCGCCCCTGATCCGCGCATATGAATTGGGGAACCCGGACTGAGGACGTAGTTCGACAGGCATGAGGGCCTGAATCTCGGGGTCCATCGCCGATCTACCCTGAGGGATGAAACTCATCATCTTCACGAAGTACTCCCGATGCCCGCACGCGACATGGTCGGCGAGCGAGTCAGGGGCGCCTTCTCGGGCCCATGCCTGGTACGCATTGGTCGGAGCGCTGGCGTATCCGGTCGACTCCTCCCCTGCATCGATAGCCGGCAGGTCGCAAGTTGCGTCCATGAAGGTCCACTGTTCAGTTCCGTCGCTCGGCCGCTGATCAACTACCAAGGAATTGCTGCCGCTGTCGACCGCGCTATCCTCGAACAGAAAGCCCCCGTGGCAATCCGCGGACGCATGTCGCTGATTCGGGAACTCAAATGTTCCCTCCCTGACTCCAACGAGAATGAAACGACGGCGGCGCTGCGGGACACCGCAAAGGCTGGCAAGCACGATCCCGGGATACGGCTTGTAGCCAAGCTCGCGCGCGAGATCCAAGACCTCCCTCATGATGGCGCCATCTTGGAATGTCGTGAAGCCGGACACATTCTCCATGAGGAAAACGCGAGGCTTCGCGAGAGCTACGGCGCCGAAGTACGCCTTCACCAAGCTGTTCCGAGGATCATCGAGCGCGCGCTTTCCGCTTGTTGAAAACCCCTGGCATGGGGGGCCGCCCGCTATCACATCGACTGACCCAACCCTATCGAGGATCTCCCCGACGGATTTCTCGGAAACGCCCGTGCAGGTCGCCTTGACCGGATGGTTCAACGAGAACGCGTCGCAGGCTGGCTGCCAGTTGTCGATGGCGCCGACGCACTCAAACCGCGCTCCTCCGGGGACCGAGGCCATCTCAAAGCCCGTGGCCAGGCCGCCGCATCCTGCAAAGAGGTCGATGGTCCTAAGAACCCTGTCTGATTGTTGGCATGAAACTGGCATGTCCGTCGGTGCCTCCTGATGGGCTTGGAGACGATGGCTACTTGGAAGGTAGTCGGTCAACTTTAGCCACCGCCGAGTCACTGCGAAGTTTCGCTCAAATGCAACTTCCCGAGGTAGCGCTGAACTTGGTCTGGCGGTCTCGAGAAGCCCTCCACCGGGTTCCGTGGTGTCGCACGGCGACTCGGTTGAGGGAGGGCACCTTCGAACACAGTCGGTGTTCGGCTGACGAGCTCGGTGCGCTCGCGCAGCCGATCTCGGCAGCGGTGCAGTGTTATGGCCGAACGGCGCTGCGCGAACTGGGAGCGGCTTGAAGCGCCTCCCTACGGGCGCTCGGGCGGGCGTCGAGCACGGCGCGAGGCCCCTCCGCCGCGGCAATGCAACATGCGAAGACAGGGTGCGGACCGTGTGGCTCGCACCCTGCGATGTTCACTTCCCATGATGGCGGGAACCCGAATCACCCGCCCGTCACTGACTGCGCACCACACGCTCAGCGGCGACGGCGGCCTACGAGGCCAGCCATGCCCGTTGGCGCAATCGTACCCGATGCGGGGACGGCTCCAGCGATGGTGGTGATGGGCTGGGTGGAGTACCGGACACAGTATTGAGAGTTCAAAGTTGTTTGCGGGCTGAGTGTGCTGAGGTAGAGCCATGGGTCTAATTCGATGGATCCCCTGATATTCATCGTGAAGGCGGTGCTGTTCGTATCGGTGCTGGCGAAGTACAGGTTGCTGCCATCGCGGATGGAGGCGAACACGGTCAGGAGTCCAACGGACGCCGCCGACTAAGTGAGCTCGAAGGTGAAGAGGCCGGTCGCGTTGGTCGCGGCGATGTTGTTGCACCCGGCGCAGTGGCGCTCCTGGTCATGGCAGGCCTCGTCGGCTCGCGCCGTCGTCGCTGACACTCCCCTCGCGCATCCCCGCCGGCTCCTGGCCGGCGACCACACTTCTCGCCGTGTCGCCTTCGGGCGGTGCGAGCAGCAGTCCGGAGCGAACGCCCCGGCCACACGGCCGGGGCGTTCGCGTTGTGCGGCGTGCGGATGCGCCCTTTGCGACATGGGGTTGCGTGCGCAGAGGTCCCTCGCGGTGGGCCAACGGAGCGGCGTGGCCGAGTTACTGACCGACGGCTTCGGATTCCCGAGTGAGCGTAAGACACTCAGGGACTCACTCGTCGACATGCCATGTTGCACTCGGGCGATCGAAGACGATGGTGCGCTCGCACTCTCGAACTGCCGCCCCAGAGCCCAGCCGAACTCCGATCTCGACGAAACTGCCCCAGACCTTGGTGTCACCCGGCGTGATCTCCACGATGCCGGCTCGGAGCAGTTCGCCGGCGAAGCGCCGCGGGAAGCGCGGCAGTCGTTGCTCTGCGATCTGGAGCTGCGTGTAGTCCGTGATGGCATCCGAAAGCATGGCGAGCGGTGCCGCGGGGTCGATGCTGTGCAGGACGAGGTCTGCATCGATGGCCTGAAGGCTCCAGATCGCCCGCAC
>Ga0194134_10004958_pt1 | contig 12911 bp, 10 predicted proteins | sample TA2KigOff0mmetaG_FD_148602 | JGI IMG/M metagenome (GOLD analysis project Ga0194134, IMG submission 148602) | Freshwater microbial communities from Lake Tanganyika, Tanzania - TA2015056 Kigoma Offshore 0m | ecosystem: Environmental > Aquatic > Freshwater > Lake | place: Tanzania: Lake Tanganyika... | reverse complement strand
TGGAAGGAACAACGGCGCCGGAGATGATGTTGTTGCCGTACATCAGGGAGCCGGCGACGGGCTCACGGATGCCGTCGATGTCGACGGGGGGCGCCGCGATGAAGGCGACGATGAAGCAGATGGTGGCGGCCAGCAGGGTGGGGATCATCAGCACACCGAACCAACCGACGTAGAGACGGTTGTTGGTGGAGGTGACCCAGGCGCAGAAGCTTTCCCAGCTTTCCGAGCGGCCGCTGCGAATGGCAGTGGTCATGGAAGTAAGACGATAGGAAGACGCAGTGATACCTCCACAAGGGAGGTCCATTCATATTAAGTAACCCCGCAGGAACCGGCTCCGGAGCGCAACGATCCTTCAGACAATCGGTCCGGTACGCAATGAATATCCATGAAGAGACTTCATGAAAACAACGTCACACAGCCGGCGGCAGGGAGGGCGCGGCCAGGGATGGCTGGGCTGGTGCGGACAGCTGCTGGCTGATCCAGGTTCGGCCCTGCTGCAGAAAGCCGGACCAGTCGAGCTTCTCCGCCTCGGCCGCCCGCGCCACCAGCAGCGGGGCCTCCCGCTTGATCCGCTCGAGGTCAGGGGCCTCGACGCCGGCGGAGAGGGCCAGCACATCGGCCATCGCATGGCTCACCACCCGGGTCAGGTAGGCCGCGCTCAGGGCCTGAAGCGCGCCGCCCACCAGCCAGGTGGCGCCGTGGAGGCGCACGGCGGCGGCCAGGGCCTGGCTGCTCCACTCCACCACCCCCAGCAACAGGGAGGCCTTGCCCAGTTCCACGGCGGCGGCCTTGAGCTGCTCGGCGCTCCAGGGGCAGCCCCAGAGCCGGGCCATCTCCTGCAGCATCAGGCCGTTGGCCGCCGCCAGCACCACCAGATCGAGGGAGGGCAGGGGGGCGGCGAACACCCCGGCCGCCACGATCCACTGGGTGCGTTGCTGCAGCTGGACCAGCCGTTGCCGCCGCAGCCGTTCCAGGTCGGCCTGCCAGTGCTGGTGCAGGGCCTCGATGCGCCGCAGCGGTGTGGCCCGGCGCAGGGACGCCCCCTCGGCCACCAGCCAGCGGGCCAGGGGCTGCAGGCTGGCGGTCAGGGCTTCGGGGCGGCCGTCCCAGGGCAGCAGCCGGTCGGCGGCGGCGCCGGGCCACTGGGACGCCAGTTCGGTCGCCAGGTCGGCCGGATCGCAGGGAGCCTCCGGTTGCACCAGCAGCCAGAGGGGCTGGCTTGGGGGCACCGCCTCGAGCCAGCGCAGATCGGCGGCCCGCAGGGGGGTCACCAGGTGGAACAGCACCACGTCGGCGGCGGCGAACCCTTCCGGCCACTGGCGCTCCCGGCTCACCGCCGGCAGGGCCTCGCCCCAGCGCAGACTCAGGGCCAGCCGGCCGCGCAGGGCCTGCTGGAGCGGGCCGGCCCAGGAGGCGTCGGGGGCGACGGAGCCCACCAGGGCGAGCTGGAGACCGGGCCGAGCCCCCTCGTCCCGCAGGGCGGCCAGGCCGGCGCGGCGCTGTGGCTGTCCCTGGCCAGGCTCCCCCTCGACCGACTCCCCTTCCAGATGCTCGAACTGGAGCAGCAGGTCCTCACAACGCCGCACCCAGGCGTCGAAGCTGGCGGGCAACCGGGGCGGCGCCAGGCGGGCGGGCCGTCGGCCCAGCCACCACCAGCCCGCCGCCACGCCGGCGATCCCCACCAGCCCCAGTCCTTCGCCGGGCAGCGCCCGCAGCAGCAGTTCGCCCCCGATCACCCCCCCGGCGAGCAGCAGGGCCTGCCTGCCCCAGCCGGCGGGCAGGAGGGAGGCCAGGGCGGCGGGGCGCAGGGGGTCCGGGGGCGTCACGGGTGGGTACCGGCGGCGATGCCTCTCTAGCTCAGAAGTGACGGGGCTCACACCCCCGCGTCCACCTCCGTTAAGACACCGCCCCTGCAGAACCTGGCCCGACGCAGCATGATTCAACCTGTCGTCCGGTTCCCCTCCGTGCCGTCTTCCGATGCCCATGACGGCAAGGCTGTGACGTCCGGCCCGGCTGCAACGCTGGACGACCTGTTCCTGCTGGAGCCCCACCGCGAGGAGCTGCGTCGAGCCCTGGATGAGCTGGCGGGCAGCGACCACTGGCACGGCGGCCTGCCGGTGCTGCTGCTGGAGCGCTGCTGGCTGCGCCTGAGCCGGGTTGCGGTGGAACACCTCGCCAGCCGCCTGCCGCCGGACTGCAGCCAGGAGGCTCCCGAGCTGCGGCGTTACCGGGAGCTGGTGGCCGCCGGTCGTCCGGCCTGGGAGGCCGAGCGGCTCTGCTGGGAGGACTTCGGGGCCGACGCCTGCCGGGAGGCGCTGCGGAAGTTCTGGGCCGCCCAGGAGCGGGGCACCCAGGGCTGGACGCTCGAGACCTACCTCGACCTCCTTCAGCAGTACCGGCTGCGCTTCGCCGCCGGCGGCCCCCGACCCGTGCCGCTGCTGGTGCTGGCCCGGAGCGACGGCAGCGTCCGTCGGGGCAGGCACCGGCTGCTGTGGCTGGGTCCTGACGTCGCCGCCGGCCGGACCTCGATGCGCGACACTTGCCCCTGATTGCGGGCTGCGGCCATGGCGGACGACACCAACACCCCTATTCCCGTGGGCTCCGGCCGCGGGGAGGCCCCCGAGCGGGGCGGCCGTTCGGGGCCGAACCGGGAGCCGGGCGGCTTCCGCATCCGCCTCAGCGACAACGAGATGCAGGCCGCCCGTGCCCTGCAGGAGGCCTTCGGCCTGCGCTCCACCGTCGCGGTGCTGGGTTTTTCCCTGCGCACCCTCGCCGACCAGCTGGAGAAGGGTCAGCTCGAGGCCTTGGTGGCCGAGCACCGGGCCCAGGCGGGCTCCCGCGCCCCCGCTCCCCGGGGGGGTGAGCCCCGCCGGGGCGGTGGCGATGGCCAGCCCCGCCAGGTGGGCCGTGGCGGCGGTGGCCCCCGGATCGACCCCTTCGCCCGGCCCAGCCGACCCGCGGCTCCGGTGGCGGTGATCGAAGCCGAAGCCCCGGCGGAAGCTCCGGAGGCCGAGTCCGAAGCCGAAGCCACCGAAGCCGTGGCGGCGGCCGAGGGGGCGATGGCCTCCGCCGACACCGAGGGCGACGCCACTCCGGAAGCGTGAGCGACACCGGCGCCAGGACGGCGCGGCCCCGGGTGCTGTCCGGCGTGCAGCCCACCGGGGCCCTGCACCTGGGCAACTGGCTGGGGGCGATCCGCAACTGGGTCGACCTGCAGCACAGCCACGAGACCTTCTTCTGCGTGGTCGACCTGCACGCGATCACCGTGCCCCACGATCCGAAGCGCCTCGCGGAGGACACCCTCTCCACGGCGGCCCTCTACCTGGCCTGCGGCATCGACCCGCAGCGCTCGACGGTGTTCGTGCAGAGCCACGTCAGCGAGCACAGCGAGCTCTGCTGGCTGCTCAACTGCGTCACGCCGCTCAACTGGCTGGAGCGCATGATCCAGTTCAAGGAGAAGGCGCTCAAGCAGGGCGACAACGTCTCCGCCGGGCTGCTGGATTACCCGGTCCTGATGGCCGCGGACATCCTTCTCTATGACGCCGATCGGGTGCCGGTGGGGGAAGACCAGAAGCAGCACCTTGAGCTGGCCCGCGACATCGCCCAGCAGCGCATCAACGCCCGCTACGCGCCGGATCCGGAGCACCCCGTCCTCAAGGTGCCCGAGCCCCTGATCCTGAAGGAGGGGGCCCGGGTGATGAGCCTCACCGACGGCAGCACCAAGATGAGCAAGAGCGACCCCAACGAGGGCTCCCGCATCACCCTGCTGGACCCGCCCGAGCTCATCACCCGCAAGATCAAGCGGGCCAAGACCGACCCGGTCATGGGCCTGGAGTTCGGCAACCCGGAGCGGCCGGAGGCCGACAACCTCCTTGGCCTCTACGCCCTGCTCTCCGGGGTGGGCCGCGAGCGGGCAGCGGCGGACTGCGCCGCTATGGGCTGGGGGGCCTTCAAACCCCTGCTGGCCGACGCCGCGGTGGGGGCCCTGCGGCCCCTGCAGCAGCGCTACGCCGAGCTGCGCAGCGACCCTGGCCACCTCGAGGCGGTGCTCAGGGACGGGCGGGAGCGGGCTTCGGCCGTGGCCGCCGCGACCCTGCAGCGGGTCCGCAGTGCCCTCGGCTTCCTGGCTCAGGATTGAACCGGGGCGCGGTTCCGGCGGCAAGGGGCCCGGGAAAAGCGTGAATCAATCGTTATGTATTGATCACGACAGCTGATCGTTCGCTGTGGGTGTACCCGCGCCAGTCGGTTGCCCGGTGGGGGCGGCCAGCGGCCGCAGGTTTCCCGCGCCTCCCCGCTCCCGACTGAATATTTCCTGAAAGCCCGCCCTCTGGAGGGCGTTCGTAAGCACACCGGGCCCCGGTCTGTCCAGTACGGGCGACGGGGTCTCGCGTCCAGGGCCCGGGCCTGAGCAGGGTCATGGATCCCTGACGACCGCTTGCCCTTGCGTCGCCCCCTCCCGTCGCCGCCGAAGCCGCTCCAGCGTGGCCCCCTCACCCTGGTGCTGCTCCTGATGCTGCCGATGGTGCAACGCCCGGCCGCCCCCGTCCCCCCACAGGTGGTCCGGCCCACCCCCCAGCCCGCCGCCCGGCCGGTGGTCGCGAGCGCCCCCGGCCCCTACGGGATCACCCCCGAGCGGCGGGCCCTGCTGAACACGATCCGCTATGCCGAGGGCACCTGGCTGGGCGGCAGCGACGACGGCTACCGGGTGCTCTATGGCGGGGACCGCTTCGGCGACCTCAGCCGTCACCCCGACACCGTGGTGCGCCGCGGCTATGCCAGTGCCGCCGCCGGGGCTTACCAGTTCCTGCCCACCACCTGGGATCGGGCGGCTGAACGCCTCGGGCTCCGGGACTTCGGCCCCGCCAGCCAGGACCAGGCCGCCCTGCATCTGATCCAGCAGCGCGGCGCCCTGGGGAGCTTCGACCGCCAGGGCCTGACGCCCGAGGTGCTATCCCGGCTGGCACCGGAATGGGCCTCCCTGCCGACACTGGCGGGCGACAGTCACTATGGCCAGCCGGTGAAGTGCCGCACCGAGCTGCAGCGATTCTACGACCGGGAACTGGAGCGGCAGCGGCGCCTCACCAGCGCCTGAGCGGCCTCACGGTTCCCGGTAGACCACCCGGCCCCGTTCGTCGTTGCCCACGTCCAGCAGGTGGTTGAGCAGCAGCCGCTCAATCTCGGCGCTGACCACACTGCTGTTGGCCTGGGGGGGCAGCTGGAGCTCCAGCAGGGCGTCGTTGAGGGTGAAGCCGCCCTTGCCGGTCCGGCGGGCGAGCTGGAGCAGCTGACGTTCGATGGGCGGGTAGGCCGCCGTTTCACGGCCCGCCAGGGCCTCCTCCAGCAGCAGGGACTGGTTGGCCTGGCGCACCATGTCGGGCAGCAGCACCAGGTCCAGCAGCTGGCCGATGCCGCAAAGCCCGAAGGTGAGCAGCCAGAGGGTGCCGCTCAGGGGCTTGCGGTTGTAGAAGCGCGGCAGGCCGCACAGCCCCACAAGGCAGGTGCACCACAGCAGGTAGCTGAGGGCGACGCTGCGGCGCTCGGCGGCCCGGCCCGGCCCTGACCCCTCCGGGCCGCCGGGGGCTGGCCGCTGCACTGCGCTCTGGACGGGTCCTGGCGTGGGTCGGGCGGCCATCGCAGTGCTCAACACACCCAACTTAGGGCCGATCGCCGGTCCCTCCGGCCCAAGGCGCCGGCGCTGGCCGGGGGGCCATCGGTGGGCCTGGATACCATGCCTGCAACAGGTTGCCTCCATGACGTCCGCGCCCCCTTCGCCGGTGCCACCGGCCTCCAGCCCCGCCGCCGCCGGCGACGCCCCCTCCGAGGAGGCCGCCATCGTGCTGCCGAAGACGAGCGAGAGCCCCCAGCTCCTGCGCATCCGCCATTCGATGAGCCACGTGCTGGCCATGGCGGTCCAGAAGCTCTTCCCCCGGGCGCAGGTCACCATCGGTCCCTGGACCGAGAGCGGTTTCTACTACGACTTCGACAACCCCGAACCCTTCACCGACGCCGATCTCAAGGCCATCCAGAAGGAGATGGGCAGGATCATTGCCCGCAAGCTGCCCCTGGAGCGCATCGAGGTGAGCCGCGAGGAGGCGGAGCGGCGGATCCGGGCCCAGAACGAGCCCTACAAGATGGAGATCCTGGAGGGGCTCAACGAGCCGATCACCCTCTACACCCTGGGCGACCAGTGGTGGGACCTCTGCGCCGGTCCCCACGTGGCCCACACCGGCGAGCTCAACCCCAAGGCCTTCGCCCTCGAGAGCGTGGCCGGGGCCTACTGGCGCGGTGACGAGAAGCGCGCCCAGCTGCAGCGCATCTACGGCACCGCCTGGGAGACGCCCGAGCAGCTGGCGGAGCACAGGCGGCGCAAGGAGGAGGCCCTGCGCCGTGACCACCGCCGGCTGGGCACCGACCTGGACCTCTTCTCGATCGAGGAGGAGGCCGGCGCCGGCCTGGTGTTCTGGCACCCCCGCGGTGCCCGCATGCGGCTGCTGATCGAGGACTTCTGGCGCGCGGCCCACTTCGAGGACGGCTACGAGCTCCTCTACACCCCCCACGTGGCCGACCTCAGCCTCTGGAAGACCTCGGGCCACCTCGACTTCTACAGCGAGAGCATGTTCGGGCCGATGGCGGTGGACGAGCGGCAGTACCAGCTCAAGCCGATGAACTGCCCGTTCCACGTGCTCACCTACGCCAGCCGGCTGCGCTCCTACCGGGAGCTGCCGATCCGCTGGGCCGAGCTCGGCACCGTCTACCGCTACGAGCGACCCGGGGTGATGCACGGGCTGATGCGGGTGCGCGGCTTCACCCAGGACGACGCCCACGTGTTCTGTCTGCCGGAGCAAATCTCCGATGAGATCCTGCGGGTGCTGAACCTCACCGAGCGCATCCTCTCCACCTTCGATTTCCGCAGCTACGAGATCCATCTCTCCACGCGTCCGGAGAAGTCGATCGGCGAGGACGCGGTGTGGGAGCTGGCCACCGCCGGCCTGGTGGAGGCCCTCGATCGCAAGGGCTGGGCCTACAAGGTGGACGAGGGGGGCGGCGCCTTCTACGGGCCCAAGATCGATCTCAAGATCGAGGATGCGATCGGCCGGCTGTGGCAGTGCTCCACGATCCAGCTCGATTTCAACCTGCCGGAACGCTTCGACCTGAACTACGTGGCCGCCGACGGCAGCCGCTGCCGGCCGATCATGATCCACCGCGCCATCTTCGGCTCCCTGGAGCGCTTCTTCGGCGTGATGGTGGAGAACTACGCCGGCGATTTCCCCTTCTGGCTCGCCCCCGAGCAGGTGCGGCTGCTGCCCGTCACCGATGACGCCCTCCCCTGGGCCGAAGAACTGCGGGGCCTGCTGGTGGCCGCCGGCATCCGCGCCGGCATTGACCACAGCGGGGATCGGCTCGGCAAGCTGATCCGTAACGGCGAGCAGATGAAGATCCCGGTGCTGGGGGTGATCGGAGCCCGGGAGGCCGAAACCCGCACGGTGAGCCTGCGCAGCCGCCGCCAGGGCGATCTGGGCAGCGTGGCGGCCGATATCCTGGTGGCCGCCACCGCCACGGCCAATGCCGGCCGGCTGGCCACCCTGGCGCTGGCATGAGCCTCCTGCTGGCGGGCGACATCGGCGGCACCAAGACCCTGCTCAGCCTCTGGCGGCCGGGCGGGGAGCGGCCGGAGCTGGTGCTGGAGGAGCGGTTCGCCTCGGCGGACTGGCAGGACCTGGCTCCGATGGTGCGCCACTTCCTGGCCGTCGCTGGGCCGGTGGCCAGCGGTGTTCCGGCCGCCGCCTGCTTCGCGGTGGCCGGTCCGGTGGAGGGGGGCCGGGCCCGGCTCACCAACCTGCCCTGGGTGCTCGACACCGCCGACCTGGCCCGCAGCTGCGGACTGCCGCTGGTGGAGCTGGTCAACGATTTCGCCGTGCTCATCTACGGCCTGCCCCATCTCGATGCCGACCAGACGGCCCCGGTGCGGGAGGGCCAACGGGATCCGCAGGCGCCACTGCTGGTGCTGGGGGCGGGCACCGGTCTGGGGGTGGCCATGGGGCTGCCCACTGATGCGGGCCTGCGGGCCCTCCCCAGCGAGGCGGCCCACGGGGAGTTCGCCCCCCGTTCGGCGGCCGAATGGGACCTCAAGCAGTGGCTCAGGGCCGATCTGGCCATGGAGCGGATCTCGATCGAGCGGGTGGTGAGCGGCACAGGCCTGGGCCATGTGGCCCGCTGGCTGCTGGAACGGCGCCACCCCGGGGGCGACCATCCCCTCAGCGGCCCGGCCCGGCTCTGGAGCGAGGCCGGCGATGGGCCCGACCGCTCCGACCTGCCGGCCGCGGTGGCCCTGGCCGCCGCCGCCGGTGATCCCCTGGCGGCTGACGCCCTGGAGCTCTGGCTCGGGGCCTACGGCAGTGTCTGCGGCGATCTCGCCCTGGCCTGCCTGAGCCGCGGCGGACTCTGGCTGGCGGGAGGCACGGCCGCCAAGCTGCTGGACGGCCTGCGCTCGGAATCCTTTCTGGGCCCGTTTCTGAACAAGGGCCGGCTGCGCTCCACCCTGGAGCCGATGCCCATCACCGCCGTGGTGGATCCGGGGGTCGGCACCTTCAGCGCCGCCTGCCGGGCCCGGATGCTGCTGGGCTGAGTCGGCTGCAACACTGAGCCCAACGACAGGTCATTTATGGACCGGCCCCAGATCGGCCAGGGGGTGGTGGTGGCGGTACCCGCCACCACCGCCAACATCGGCCCGGGTTTCGATTGCCTCGGCGCTGCCCTGGATCTCGGCAACCGCTTCGAGCTGCGGGTGATCGAGGGGGGCGGTGAGCGGTTCAAGCTGATCATCGAGGGCCCCGAGGGGGCCCACCTGCGCGGCGGCCCCGACAACCTCGTCTACCGCTCGGCCCAGCGGGTCTGGCGCGAGGTGGGGGTGGAGGCGGTGGCCCTGGAGGCGCGGGTGCAGCTGGCGGTGCCCCCGGCCCGCGGTCTGGGCAGCAGCGCCACCGCCATCGTGGCGGGCCTGATCGGCGCCAATGCCCTGGTGGGGGAGCCCCTCAGCCGCGAGAAGCTGCTGGAGCTGGCCATCGACATCGAGGGCCATCCCGACAACGTGGTGCCCTCCCTGCTCGGGGGTCTGTGCCTGACGGCGCGGGCCGCTTCCCACCGCTGGCGGGTGGTGCGCTGCGAGTGGAACCCGGCCGTGAAGGCCGTGGTGGCCATCCCCACCATCCGGCTGAGCACGAGTGAGGCGCGCCGCGCCATGCCCCGCAGCATTCCGATCAGCGACGCCGTGATGAATCTGGGGGCCCTCACTCTTTTGCTGCAGGGGCTGCGCACGGGCAACGGTGATCTGATCGCCGATGGCATGCACGACCGCATCCATGAGCCCTACCGCTGGGGACTGATCCAGGGGGGGAGGGCGGTGCGGGAGGCCGCCATGGAGGCCGGGGCCTGGGGCTGCGTGATCAGCGGCGCCGGGCCCAGCCTGCTGGCCCTGGCCCCCGAGGACCGGGCGGCGGCGGTGGGGGAGGCCATGACCCACGCCTGGCTGGGGGAGGGGGTGAGCAGCCACAGCGCCGTTCTGGGACTCCAGGAGGGCGGCAGCAGCTGGGCCCCCCTGCCCGAGGGAAGCCCCCCACAGGCCGTGCTCGGTGAGTAGAACTACCCAGTTGATAGGCTCTGCCGCCCGGGGACATCGTCCTGGCGCGGGAGCGTCTCCCGTCATACTTCCTGCCTGGAGCACCCCACAGTGATGGACGCCAGCCTGCCCCTTTCGCTCGCGTCCTCTTCCCTACCTTCCGGACTCACCGAGGCGGGTTTTCCGTGGCTCAGCCTGATCGTGCTGCTGCCCGCCACCGCCGCCCTGGTGATGCCCCTGCTGCCCGGTGACGGCAGCGACCCCCGCCTCCCCCGCACCCTGGCCCTTGGGGTGCTCGGGGTCGATCTGGCGCTGATCCTCTGGGTTTTCGCCCGCCATTTCGACGCCAGCCTCGGCGGCCTGCAGCTGGTGGAGCGCGTGGCCTGGGTGCCGGCCCTCGGCCTGGAATGGTCCCTCGCCGCCGATGGTCTGTCCGCCCCCCTGGTGGTGCTCAGCGGCCTGGTCACCCTGCTGTCGGTGGCGGCCAGCTGGAACATCCGCCTCAAGACCCGCCTCTACTTCGCCCTGCTGCTGGTGCAGGCCACGGCCCAGAGCCTGGTGTTCCTCTCCCAGGACTTCCTGCTGTTCTTCCTGGCCTGGGAACTTGAGCTGGTGCCCGTCTACCTGCTGATCGCCATCTGGGGTGGCAAGCAGCGCCTGTATGCCGCCACCAAGTTCATCCTCTACACGGCCACCGCTTCGCTGCTGATCCTGATCAGCGGCCTGGCCCTGGCCCTCTCCGGCGACACCTTCACCCTCAACCTCAGCGAACTGGCGGCCCGCTCCCCCGGCGGCACCTTCGGCCTGCTCTGTTACCTGGGCTTCCTGGTCGGTTTCGGGGTGAAGCTGCCGATGTTCCCTCTCCACACCTGGTTGCCCGATGCCCACGGTGAAGCCAATGCGCCGGTGTCGATGCTGCTGGCTGGGGTGCTGCTGAAGATGGGGGGCTACGCCCTGCTGCGCTTCAACGTCCAGATGCTGCCGGAGGTGCACCTGCGGCTCGCTCCTGCCCTGATCGTTCTGGGCATCATCAACATCGTCTACGGGGCCCTCAACGCCTTCGCCCAGGACAACGTCAAGCGCCGCATCGCCTGCAGTTCCGTCAGCCACATGGGCTTCGTGCTGCTGGGCATCGGCGCGGTCGATGCCCTGGGGATGAGCGGCGCCATGCTGCAGATGATCAGCCACGGGCTGATCGCCGCGGCGATGTTCTTCGTCACCGGCGTCTTCTACGAACGCACCGAGACCCTCTCGATCCCCAACATGGGCGGTCTGGCCAAGGTGCTGCCGATCACCTTCGCCTTCTTCCTGGCCAGCTCCCTGGCCTCCCTGGCCCTGCCCGGGATGAGCGGCTTCATCAGCGAGATCACCGTGTTCCTCGGGGTCACCTCCTACGACGGCTTCACGGTTGGCTTCCGGGTGATCACGATCGTGCTGGCGGCCATTGGCCTGGTGCTCACCCCGGTCTACCTGCTCTCCCTCTGCCGCCGGGTGTTCTTCGGTCCCCGGATCCCGGCGCTGGCGGTGGTGGGTGACATGAAGCCCCGGGAGCTGCTGATCGGCCTCACCCTGCTGGTGCCCACCCTGGTGATCGGCTTCTGGCCGCGGGTGGCGATCGATCTCTACGAAGCCAGCACCAACGGTCTGGCCGCCGAGCTGGCCAGCACCGGTGCCGTGGCGATGGGACGGATGGCCGCCCTTGGCTGACCCCCCGCCCGGCGCCCGGGTGGGCTGAAATGGGGTCTTCCATCGAAGCGGCAGCCCGGCGATGACCACCACCCTCCAGAGCCACCCCGCCCTGCTGGCCGGCGAGGGCCTGCCCCGCTTCGAGGCCATCACCCCCGACCAGGTGGTCGCCCACATCCCCGCGCTGCTGAGCACCCTCCAGGCGGAGCTCGATCGCCTGGAAGCGGATCTGGCGGCAGCGGCGGCGGCGGGCCGTAACCTGGCCTGGGCGGAAGTGATGGATCCCCTGCACCGGCTCGGAGAGCGGCTGCGCTGGAGCTGGGGGGTGGTCAGCCATCTCAACGGTGTCTGCAACAGCCCGGAACTGCGCGAGGCCCACGCCAGCCAGCAGGCGGCCGTGGTGGCCTTCGGCAACCGGGCCGGCCAGAGCCGGGTGCTGTTCGAGGCGCTGCGCAGCCTCCAGGCCCAGGGCGGACTCGATGCCACCCAGGAGCGGATCCTGACGGCGGAACTGCGGGACATGGAGCTGAGGGGCGTGGGCCTGGAGGGTGAGACCCAGGCGGCCTTCAACGCCGCCAGCCAGGAGCTGGCGGAGCTGGCCACCGCGTTCGGCAACCGGGTGCTGGATGCCACCAATGCCTGGACCCTGCGGCTCAGCGATCCGGCCGAGGTGGAGGGGCTGCCCGAGAGCCTCAAGGAACAGCTGGCCCAGGCCGCCCGCGACGCCGGCGCTGGCGAGGCCACAGCGGCCGAAGGGCCCTGGCTGCTGGGGCTCGACATGCCCCGCTTCGGCCCCTTCCTGAAATACAGCCGTCGCCGCGACCTACGGGAGATCGCCTACAAGGCCCACGTGAGCCGGGCCTCGGGCGAAACCGACGGCAACTGGCCGGCGATCGAGCGGATCCTCACCCTGCGGCGGGAGCAGGCCCGGCGCCTGGGCTATGGATCCTGGGCCGAGGTGAGCCTGGCGGCGAAGATGGCCGGCTCGGTGGCCGAGGTGGAGGCCCTGCTGGAGGACCTGCGCACCGCCGCCTACCCGGTGGCCCTCCAGGAACTGGAGGCGTTGCGGGCCTGCGCCGCCCGCGAGGGGGCGGCCGAAGCGGCGGACCTCAAACCCTGGGATGTGAGCTTCTGGGCGGAGGTGCGGCGCCGGGAGGCCTTCGATCTCGACAGCGAGGCCCTGCGCCCCTGGTTCCCCCTGCCCCGGGTGCTTGATGGGCTGTTCGGCCTCTGCGACCGCCTGTTCGGCATTCGCATCCGCCCGGCCGATGGCGAGGCGCCGGTCTGGCATCCGGACGTGCGCTTCTTTCGCGTCGAGGACGCCGGCAGCGGCGAGCCCCTGGCCGCCTTCTACCTGGATCCCTACAGCCGACCGGGCAGCAAGCGCGGCGGCGCCTGGATGGATGAATGCCTGGTGCGCTCGCTGGACGGAGCCGGTGCGCCCGTGCTGCCGGTGGCCTATCTGGTCTGCAACCAAAGCCCACCGGTGGGTGAGACCCCCAGCCTGATGACTTTCGAGGAGGTGGAGACCCTCTTCCACGAGTTCGGCCATGGCCTGCAGCACATGCTGACCACGGTGGAGCGTCCCCAGGCGGCCGGCATCAACAAC
>Ga0194134_10004956_pt1 | contig 12921 bp, 9 predicted proteins | sample TA2KigOff0mmetaG_FD_148602 | JGI IMG/M metagenome (GOLD analysis project Ga0194134, IMG submission 148602) | Freshwater microbial communities from Lake Tanganyika, Tanzania - TA2015056 Kigoma Offshore 0m | ecosystem: Environmental > Aquatic > Freshwater > Lake | place: Tanzania: Lake Tanganyika... | reverse complement strand
TGCATCGACCGATCGAAACGGCAAACTTGCAGGGATTCCGGTCGTCGTACAGGCAGTTAATGCGCTAGCAAAGAATGACTCAGCAAGAAAACTTGGCGAGTCGATGCTCGGCGTCCATCGTGAAGCTTGGGTACCTGAATTTGCACCCAAATCATTTCGAAGCCAGGCGCAAACCCAGCGTGCAGTCTCGACAAGCGTTAAAAACGGTGCGCGCACGCCTGGCAAAGTTGCGATCTTCTCGACGTGTTATGTCAATTACAACGAACCAGGTATTGGTCAGGATTTGATCAAGATTTTAGATCACAACCAAATTCCCTGGATACTTGCAGAGAAAGAGGCCTGCTGCGGGATGCCGAAGCTTGAACTTGGCGATCTCGATGGTGTTGCAGAACTCAAAGCCAAAAACATGCCTGTTCTTTCCAAACTCGCCCGCGAAGGTTACGCCATCCTTGCTGCGATCCCCTCTTGCGGTCTGATGTTCAAGCAAGAACTCCCCTTGATGTTTCCGAACTGCCCCGATACGCAGGCTGTGAAAGCGGCCATGTTCGACCCCTTTGAGTACTTCACCGAGCGCAGCAAAGACGGTCTTCTTGATACAGGTTTTAAGGTGGGCTTAGGGCATGTTTCCTACCATATTGCCTGCCATTTGCGTGTGCAGAACATGGGCCAGAGGACCAAGGATTTGTTATCTCAGGTTCCTGAAACAAAGGTTCATACGGTCGAGCGCTGTTCGGGGCATGCAGGCACATGGGGTGTGAAAAAGGAATTTTTCGATAACGCTATGAAAATCGGAAAGCCGGTGTTCAAGCAAATGAGTGAACATCCGGCGGGCAAACCTGATTGGATTGCCTCCGATTGCCAGCTTGCCGGTCACCATATTGCTCAAGGTATGGAACGCAATAAGTTAAACGAAGCCAATATGGCTCACCCCCTCACTCTTTTACGGATGGCATACGGAATCTAACGATGGACACTCAAATGAAACAGCCAAAGATCACCCGCGATTCGCTGATGACGCTAGAAACTTACGCCAAAGCACGCCCTGATTTTCGCAAACGTGTGATTGAGCACAAGAAGTCGAGAACCCTCTCTCTGGGAGATCACGTCACGCTCATCTTTGAAGATGAATTGACGATTCGTTATCAAATACAAGAGATGTTACGTATTGAGAAGATCTTCGAAGAGGAGGGAATCCTGCACGAGCTCGAGTCCTACACACCGCTTGTGCCCGATGGCAGCAACTTCAAAGCGACGATGATGATCGAGTACGATGACCCTGCAGAACGCAAGATAGCCCTTGCTAAGTTGATTGGTGTGGAAGATAAAGTCTGGGTTCAGGTTGAAGGATCACCGAAGGTCTACGCGATTGCTGATGAAGATCTCGAGCGTGAAAACGATGAAAAAACTTCATCGGTACACTTTTTGCGTTTTGAGCTGAGCAAAGATATGTGTGAAGCCTTGAAATACGGCGTGACTCTATCGGTGGGCATCGATCACGAAAACTACAAGGTAGCAATCAGTCCGCTTCCTGCTAGTAGCCGCAACGCACTAGTTGCTGACCTTAGCTGATTGGCTTTCGGCCAGCCTGATAAGGCTCGAACCATTGCTCAATAGCAATCCGATCCGCTTCGGTATCCTGTGATGGGTACCAAAGCGGGCCGAGTCGAATCACGCGGTTCGGCCAGTCAAAAGCTAGTAGCAAGATAGGTATATTTGCCGCATGAGCGATGCGCAAAAATCCAGTGCGAAATCGTTCGACTTTTTTTCTTGTTCCTTCAGGCGCGATACAAAGCCAGATTTTCTCGCTTTGTGCGATGTGATCAACCACCTGGTCGACAACATCGCCTGCCTGTGAGCGATCTACGCTTAGGCCTCCAAACCAGCGCATGATGGGGCCGGCAAGACCACGAAATAAGGATTCCTTCGCCATGAAGCGAATCCGCAAATTCAGTGCAAAAACCGTTGACATGGCAACCGGGAAATCCCAGTTAGTACTGTGAGGGGCACCTGCCACTATCAACTTAGGGAAATTTGGAAACTCACCTTCGACCCGCCAACCCAAGACTCGCAGACCGATCCTACCTGCCATACGCATCAAGCCGCCACCGCGTCGCGGTGCAAGCACTGGGATTAAAGGAAGTGTCATGCCAAAGCTCTCAGGACACGCTATTTGCGATCATTGCGACTGCGCGGGCCGAAATCCCCTCACCTCGCCCCTCAAAACCAAGCAACTCCTGGGTCTTAGCTTTGAAGTTCACAGCCTGCCTTTCAATACGAAGACAGCAAGCGAGCGAATCGATGATGGCATCCCGATAAGGCAGTAACTTGGGCCGCTGCGCCACAACGGTACAGTCAATGTTTTGGATCGACCAAGCGTGTTGCTGAATCGCATCCACCGTTTTTGAAAGAAGCACACGACTATCAACACCACGCCATTTGGGGTCGTGATCGGGAAAGTGGGTGCCTATATCGCCCAAACCGGCGGCTCCGAGCAAGGCGTCTGTGATGGCGTGCAAGAGTACATCGGCATCGGAGTGCCCAAGCAAGCCAAGTGGATAGTCAATCCTCACACCCCCAATCATGAGTGCACGTCCAGGGACAAGCGCATGGACGTCGTAGCCCTCGCCCACGCGCAACAAAGGGTTCGCTGTCTGATTCAAGCGCAAGGCCAACTCATGGACATCATCCGCATAGGTTAACTTGATATTGCCCGGTTCACCTTTGACCAGCACAACAGGGTCACCGAGTTTCTCAATCGCAGCCGCCTCGTCGGTAACCTCAGGAAAACGCTCAAGGGCTAGCACGAGGCGATCTGCCGGGAAAAGTTGTGGGGTTTGCGCAAGCCAGAGCCGCTCGCGGGGGATCGTTTGCTCGATCAGGGGATCATTGGGCTCCGACCGCGCACGTTTTACGGTATCGACCACTGGCAAACCCAAGATTCCGCCATGCCCCTGGCGCAAGCAACGGCTGATAAGCCTTTCTATCGCAGCCCTTGAGATCAGGGGTCGCGCTGCATCATGAACCATGACCCAATTTGCGCCCGATTCTTTGGCAAGTTTAAGGCCTGCAAGAACCGAGTCACGACGCTGGGCCCCGCCAATTCGAGCGATCCTCAATCGCTGGTGACATGCCGCAAAGCGCTGTTCAAGAAGGCTTTGGCCCTCCTGGTCTGCGGGCGCCAGCACAACCCAAACCATGCCCAATAGCTCGACTGCAAGCAAGGCACTAACCGTGCGCACGATAACGGCCTCACCGCCTAGCTCGTAATATTGCTTGGCCTTGGAAGCTGAGCCTGCACCTGGATCAAAGCGCTGACCAAAACCGGCCGCTGGTATGACGGCATGGATGCTTACCCGAGTTCGACGATGGACTACGTGTGGCGGATCACCGCCCTCTGAACGAAGGTCTACGTGTGGCGGATCACCGCCCTCTGGAAGAGCCAAAGGGCTTGAATCATTTGTGTCGGGTGACAGCGGAGGGTCTTGAGGGATTTTGTTCATCATGCTTAGACTAAAATTCTCTCATGTCTTGGTCCGAACTCGCCTTACGTCTGCCGACACCCGGTCAGACGTTGCAAGGCCCACCCACATGGGGCTCGTCCGATGCATTTTGGCTTGCCCAATCTGCGATGACTCACCCAGAGAGGCCCACGCTCGTCCTGACCGCATTACCAGGCGATGCTGAGCGACTCAGCGAGGAAATCAGCTGGTTGAATCCAGCGCTAAGAATCCAGCATTTTCCCGACTGGGAGACGCTACCGTATGACCAGTTCTCTCCCCATCAGGATCTGATTAGCGACCGCCTCAAGGCGCTCTGGCGGATGCAACGCGGCGACATTGATCTAATCATTGCACCGGTCAGTACCGCTGCGATGTCGATTGCGCCTCGGTCGATGATTGCTGGCCGCAGCTTTGTGTTTAAACGCGGCGACCGACTTGGTTCGACCAAGCTCGCTGCCCAACTTAGTGAGGCCGGTTACGAGCATGTATCCCAAGTGATCAAGCCAGGCGAGTACTCTATCCGTGGCGGCCTCATTGACTTGTTTCCGATGGGCCATCCCTTGCCTTTGCGAATCGACCTGATCGATGAAGATATCGACAGCATCAAGACCTTCGATCCTGACACCCAGCGCAGTCTTTACCCGACCGAGTCTGTCGATATTTTGCCAGGCCGTGAGTTTCCGCTTGATGAGGAAGCACGCCATCGATTTCGAGCCCGCTGGCGCGAACGCTTTGAAGGCGACCCGAGTCGTTGTAGCGTTTATAAAGATATCGGTCTGGGACTTTCCCCAGGTGGTATCGAGTGGTACTTGCCTTTATTTTTTGAACAATGCCATAGTCTTTTAGATTATTTGCCCGAAGACGCACTCGTTGTCTTACACGGCGATGCACAAGATGCCTTGCAACGCTATCGCCTCGATATGCAGCAACGATATGATTTTTTGAGTAAAGATATCGAGCGCCCCTGCCTCTCGCCAGCCGAGTTAATGCTATCGAACGAGGCATTTTTTAATGCTTGCCGGGCCAAGGGCCGACTAAGCCTTCCTCGTGATCCCACTGCCAGCTGTCCAGGCCTGCCGAGTGTGGCTGTTGATCGCAAGCGCCAAAGACCTTATGCAGCGCTCGAATACTTCGTATCAGGCAGTGAGGTTCCCGTACTTGTGCTTGCCGAATCACCGGGCCGCCGTGAAACGCTCTTGCAGGCGCTTGCTGAGCAAGGCATCCATTGGGAGAGCATCGAAGGCTGGCCTGACCAATGGAACTGGTCGCATGCAAAGGTGTCAGTAGGCCCCTTGCATGCTGGCTTTGTCATCGAAGGCATGGCCGTAGTGCTCACCGAAAACGAGCTTTACGCCCACCTCGCTCGCCGCGGCAAAGGACGACGACGTGAATCTCAGCAAAATATTGACACCTTCATTAAGGACTTGTCAGAGCTTAAGCCTGGCGACCCAGTCGTCCATGTCGACCATGGCATAGGCCGCTACCAAGGCTTGGTTCACATGGACCTTGGTGAAGGCGATAACGAGTTTCTTCATCTTACTTATCAAAACGATACAAGTCTTTACGTACCGGTAGCACAATTGCATTTAATTGGTCGTTACAGTGGAGCCTCCCCTGATGATGCACCCTTGCATCAATTGGGATCGGGTCAATGGGAAAAAGCCAAACGCAAGGCGGCCGAACAAGCGCGCGATACGGCAGCAGAGCTACTCAATCTCTATGCCAGACGAGCACTTCGTGTGGGGCATGCCTTCGGCTTTAAAGTTACAGATTATGAAGCATTCTGCGAGGGCTTTGGCTTTGAAGAAACGCCCGATCAGCTTGCAGCGATTCATGCTGTCGTGCAGGACATGATCGCCCAAAAACCGATGGACAGGCTTGTGTGTGGTGACGTCGGTTTCGGAAAAACAGAAGTTGCCTTGCGTGCTGCCTTTATCGCCGTATCCGACTCTCGACAAGTGGCAATCCTTGCGCCCACCACCTTATTAGCCGAGCAACATTTCCAAACTTTTAGTGACCGCTTCGCTGACTTTCCTGTTCGAATCGCCGAGTTATCGCGTTTTCGAAGCACTAAAGAAGTCAAACAAACCATCGAGGCGCTTGCGAAGGGCCAAATCGATATTGTTATTGGCACACACAAACTTTTATCACAGGACGTTAAATTCCCAAATCTTGGTCTTGTCATCATCGATGAAGAGCATCGCTTTGGGGTCCGGCAAAAGGAAGCATTGAAAAATCTTCGCGCCGAAGTTGATGTTTTAACGCTTACTGCAACGCCAATTCCAAGAACACTTGCGATGAGCATGGAAGGTATTCGCGACTTTTCGGTGATCGCGACCGCGCCTCAACGACGTTTAGCAATCAAGACCTTTTTGCGCAAAGAAACCGATGGCATTATGCGCGAGGCGATTCTCCGAGAATTAAAGCGCGGTGGCCAGGTCTATTTTTTACACAACGAAGTAGAAACCATTGAAAACAGAGCCCAAAAGCTTCGTGAGCTAGTCCCCGAGGCAAGTATTGTGGTAGGCCACGGGCAAATGGGTGAACGCGAACTCGAGCGCGTGATGCGCGATTTTCATGCCCAACGCTTCAATGTTCTACTATGCACAACTATCATCGAGACCGGGATCGACGTACCTAGCGCAAACACGATCATCATCCACCGTTCAGACCGCTTTGGCTTGGCCCAATTGCATCAGCTGCGTGGGCGTGTTGGGCGCTCTCATCATCAGGCTTATGCCTATTTGTTGATCCCCGATGAAGCTGCCATCACTAAGGATGCCAAGAAGCGGCTTGAGGCTATTCAGATGATGGAGGAGCTAGGCTCTGGCTTTTATCTTGCCATGCATGATCTGGAGATTCGTGGTGCTGGCGAAGTGCTCGGAGATTCTCAGTCGGGTGAAATGATTGAGGTTGGTTTTTCACTGTACAGCGATATGCTTAATGCAGCGGTTAGATCGCTGAAATCGGGAAAAGAGCCCGATTTAAGTGCACCGCTCTCAGTGGCCACTGAAATCAATCTCCATGCACCGGCGCTCTTGCCAAGCCATTACTGCCCGGATATCCATGAGCGTCTCGGCCTTTATAAGCGACTTGCAGCGTGTGAACATGAAGACGATATTCGTGATCTGCATGAGGAAATCATCGATCGATTTGGTAAGACTCCGGCGCCCACCCAAACCCTTATCCAAAGCCACCGACTTCGCTTATTGGGCCAGTCGATTGGCGTCTCAAAGATCGACGCACACGCCCAAGCGATTGTTTTTCAATTTGGACGTGATGCATCGGTCGAACCTGAGCAACTGATACGATTTTTACAGCGCCGAAAGGATGCCAAAATGCTCGGGCAGGACAAACTTCGCATTGCCGTCGACACCGAGGACTTGGAAAGTCGTAGCCAAAAAGTTCGCGAACTAATCCAGCAATTGAAAGCCGCCTAAGATGAGCTCATTGCAGGAGCAAGCTGACGGGGACTCAGCTTTGATGTTGATACAAGGCCAGTTTGATCGAGCGTGGATCGATACTTGGCTAGGGCCCGATCGACCGCTGCATTTCCCGCAGGGGCTCGAATTTGGGCAGCAACATGCCCTCGTGGAGCAGCATATGCTACTTGCCAGTCCGACTGTAAAACCTGGCAGGCAGCAATTTCGATCTGCATGGGCAAACGAGGCCATCGATATCAATGCTATAGATCCTGCACGCCGTTGGGCCGACTTCGGCATGATCGCGTTTGATATGGATTCCACACTCATTACGATCGAATGTATTGATGAAATGGCTAAGTTTGCCGGCTGTGGTGCCGAAGTTGCGGCAATTACTGAAGCTGCCATGCGAGGCGAGATCAGCGACTATGATGAAAGCCTTCGGCAAAGAGTCAAGCTCTTAAAGGGTCAAAGCCTTTCGATCATGAAACGACTGATTGAGGAAAGACTTGTTTTGAGCCCAGGTGTTGCGAAGTTCGCCCATGCCGCCCGCGAGCGGCAATTAAAGATGATCGTCTTGTCGGGGGGCTTTCACCCGATTGTGGATGAAGTCGCGTCAATGATTCAAGCGGATGCCTGCTGCGCAAATCGACTCGGTGAAGAGCAAGGCTATTTGGATGGCAGCCTCATTGGGCCTATCGTCAACGCTCAGGCAAAAGCGCAATACCTTAAAGACTTTGCCAGCCAGTGGGGAGTCGAGATGCATCAAACCATCGCTATTGGCGATGGCGCAAACGACTTAGCGATGATGGCAACGGCTGGGCTTAGCGCTTGTTGGCGCGCCAAACCACTGGTCGCTGAGCGGGCAGACCTTTCCTTTCTTGGACTGGGCCTTGATGCAATGCTTGAACACTTCGAAGAAACCCGCAGCCCTGCCTTAACACAAGCCTTGCATTCACTGCAAGAAGGACGTATCTCATGAATATTCCTGCCTACAGCCTTTTAATTGCCTGTCTTTTGCCTATCGTGGCTGCAGGTATGCAAAAGTGGGGGGCACGTGATTATGATAATCATAACCCTCGGCAGTGGGCTCAACATATGGAAGATCCTCGCCGCCACCGTGCACTTGCGGCACAGGCCAATAGCTGGGAAGCGCTTATCGTCTTTGCTGCTGCTTTGCTTTTTGCCCTCCACGCAAAGCTCGATCCATCGCTTCGTGATGCACTTTGTATGACTTTTATTGTTGCAAGACTGCTTTATCTCGCCGCGTATTACTACGACAAAGCTTTGCTAAGAAGCATTATTTGGTTTGTTGGCTTTGGCAGCTCGCTTGCCCTCATTGGCAAATCAATTGCCTAGCGACTGGACTTAACAACACTGCCATACAAATCATAATGATCGCTTCTTGTGATTCGTGCCGTGACGAACTGGCCAACCTTTAGGCTTTGATGTGGCCTGAGATAAACCACCCCGTCAATTTCAGGTGCATCTGATGCACTTCGACCCACCGCACCGAGCAGCTCGCCAGCCTCGCCTAGCTGTAACGTATCGATCAATATCTGCAGCCGTCGCCCCTTCCACCGCTTTAAGCGCTCGCGACTAATTTCGGCTTGATGCAGCATCAGGCGATCACGACGTTCCTCACGAACATCATCGGGCAAAGCGCCTGGAATCTGATTGGCACTGGCGCCCTCAACCGGCGAGTAGGCAAAACAACCTGCGCGGTCGATTTGTGCTGCGTCCAGAAACTCGAGCAATTCTTGAAACTCCGCTTCGCTCTCCGAAGGAAATCCTGCGATAAAGGTGCTTCGAATTGTGAGGTCTGGACACTGGCGGCGCCAGGACTCAATTCTGCGCAGGACGTCCTCAGCACTAGCTGGCCGCTTCATCAGCTTTAAGATACGACGATTGGCATGTTGAAAGGGAACATCCAAGTACGGAAGCACAAGACCTTGTGCCATCAACTCAAAGAGTTCATCGACGTGGGGATAAGGGTAAACATAGTGCAGACGTACCCACAGCCCTAGTTTGGCAAGCTCTTTGACAAGTTCGGTGAGCCGAGTGCGCACGGGCCGCCCTTGAACAAAACCTGTTCTATATTTAATATCAACCCCATAGGCCGATGTATCTTGCGATATAACCAAGAGCTCCCTGACGCCAGCTCGCGCTAGGGCCTCAGCCTCGCGTAGTACCTCACCAATAGGTCGGCTGACTAAGTCGCCACGCATCGAAGGAATGATGCAAAAACTGCATCGATGGTTACAGCCTTCAGATATTTTCAAATAAGCATAGTGCGATGGCGTGAGCTTCACCCCTGCCTCAGGTACCAAATCAACATAAGGGTCATGGGGCTTTGGCAATACGCGGTGGACATGCGCCATAACCTCATCGCTTGCATGAGGACCCGTCACCGCTAACACCTTGGGATGAAGGCTCTGAACCAGGTTCTCGCCTTGTTCGTTCGTACGCTGCCCAAGGCATCCGGTCACGATCACCCTACCTTGTTCACGAATTGCCTCACCGATGCTATCGAGCGACTCTTGCACCGCTGCATCGATGAAACCACAGGTATTGACTACGACGAGGTCGGCACCTTGATAGTCAGGCGAGATTCTGTAGCCCTCTGCCCTGAGCTTGGTAATAATTTGTTCTGAGTCGACCAAAGCCTTGGGACACCCCAAGGAGACGAAACCTACCGCTGGATCTTTTTTCATACCCGATTACGATTTTCCTTCACCACGATCGCTCGGGTTGGGGCCAGGCCCTTGAAAGGGAAAAGCTTGAAACATATTTCTCGTTTGCTGCTGCATTTGTTCCTGCATTTGGACAAACATATTCTTCGACTGATCGATATAGTTCGCCATCATGGTTTGAAACATCGGTGCTTGACCTGCCATAAATTGGGTCCACAACTCGGGATTGGGCATGGTCTTATTGCCGTCATACAAGACCTTCGACTGATCGGACATTCGAGTCTGAATTTCCACAAAACTTTGTAGCGTCTTTTCGAGATAAGTTCCCATCATCCCTTGCATGGCATGCCCATAAAACCGGATCATCTGGGCAAGCATTTCACTGGAGAAAAGTGGCGTCCCTCCGGCTTCCTCTTCGAGAATAATCTGCAACAAGATGCTGCGCGTGAGGTCCTCACGGCTCTTTGCGTCTTCAACCACAATACGATCGCCAGACAACACCAATTGCTTAACATCACCGAGGGTGTGTAGCTACTTGTCTGAGTATCGTAGAGGCGACGATTGGGATACTTCTTGATCAGTCTAGCTGCTTGCATGCTTATTCATCCCGATTGCAAACCGTTTCAAATGCTGGGGTCAGGACCGAAGACTCGCATGAAGTCAGGATCACCGCGCCCAGCACTATGCATACTTGCGAAAGATTGTCGCCAATCCATCAACCCATGTGCAAACCACCATTTAGCGAAAAGTCTGCGCCAGTTGCAAAACCACCCTCGTCGCTGGCGATCCATGCAACGATTGAGCCAATTTCTTCAGGGGTACCAAGCCGCTTGACTGGAATCCCGGCAACGATTTTTTCAAGTACATCGGGTCTCATCGCCGACACCATATCCGTGCCAATATAGCCAGGCGAAACCGTATTGACGGTAATCCCCTTGTTTGCGACTTCCTGCGCCAGAGCCATCGAGAATCCGTGAATGCCAGCCTTTGCCGTTGAATAATTGGTCTGTCCAAACTGGCCCTTTTGCCCATTGACCGATGAGATGTTGATGATGCGACCAAATCCCTTATCGAGCATGCCCTCGATGACCTGCTTTGTGACATTGAAAAGCGAATTCAAATTGGTATCGATCACAGCTCGCCAATCGTCAACCGACATTTTTCGAAACGTACCATCGCGCGTGATGCCTGCGTTGTTAACGAGTACATCGGGATTACCAAAGTCCGCCTTCACACGATCAAAGGCCTCCTTCGTGGAGCTCCAATCACCGACATTGCCCACCGATGCATGAAACTGATAACCCAGTTGAGCTTGCTCGGCAATCCATTTGGCGTGATCTCGACTCGGGCCGCAACCAGCGACGACAACATAATTTTCTTTGTGCAGCCGCTGACAAATCGCAGTTCCAATACCACCCATACCACCCGTTACATACGCTATACGTTGTGTCATCCCCGTCTCCTTGCTTGTTAATCGATCGTTTTAAGCGCAAACCTGAGCGTCGCCCAATAGCCCGCCCTGTGCATCGTGCCACAGCAATCCACTACCTGCGTCAATCAATCTACTGCCGGCGTCAATCAGTCCGCCAACTACGTCCATAAATTTACTACCTGCTTCTTTCAATCCGCTCGCTGCTTCACATAAGCGCCAGGTGCTTTATCGATGACCGGATAGGCGGCATTGCCCAACACTTTCGGAGCCACACGCTCGCCACCACGAAACTGCGAAAGCCATTGTGACCAATCAAGCCACCAACTACCTTGCCTTTCATGCGCTTTGTTGAGCCATGCGTCTGGCTCGGCAGGTAGATGTTGCGGCGCAGCAGTCCAAAAGCTGCGTCGATTTCTTTTGGCAGCATTAATCGTACCCGCGATATGTCCGCTTGCCCCGAGTACAAATCGCTTCTCACCCCCCAGGTGCTGCGTGCTGAGATAGGCCGATTGCCAAGGCACGATGTGATCCTCCCGTGCGGCAAAAATATAACTCGGCGCATCGATGCCACCGAGATCGATCGCCTCACCCAGACAGGTCAAGCGATTGGGCTGACACAATTCGTTTTGCAAATACATGTGGCGCAAGTACCAGGCAAACATCGGCCCTGGCAAATTGGTCGAGTCGGCGTTCCAGTACAAGAGGTCAAAAGCCGCTGGACGCTCGCCCTTGAGGTAATTATTGACGACGTAATTCCAAACAAGATCGTTAGGGCGCAAGGCCGAGAAGGTCGCCGCAAGTTCCTTGCCTTTCATCACGCCACCGGCACCCAAACTTTGTTCGCGCAAACGCACTTGCTGCTCGTCGATAAAAACCCCAAGCACGCCTGGATGCGAAAAATCAAGAAGCGTGGTTAATAGTGTGAGTGATGCAATCGGATAAATCTTTCGGGCTGCCAATGCCGCGAGTGTTGCGCCAACAATGGTGCCTCCAACGCAAAAGCCGAGCAGATTGATTTCGTCCTGAGCACTAATTTCCTGGACCACGCGAATGGCTTCGATCGCGCCTGTCTCAAGGTAGTCATCCCAGGTCAAATGTCCCATGCTTGCATCGACATTGCGCCATGACAGCATAAAAACTTGCACACCCTCAGCGAGGCAATGCTGCACCAGCGAATTATCAGGCTGAAGATCTAAAATATAGAATTTGTTGATGCAGGGCGGCACCATCAACAAAGGACGCTTTGCCACCTTTTGGGTGATCGGCTTGTATTGAATAATCTCGATCAGTTCATTGCGAAAAACAACCGCACCCTCAGAACTTGCGACATTCTGTCCAACGTCAAAGGCCGTCTCATCGCTTTGAGAAATCCGACCCGCAGCAAGATCGTGAATCAGATTCTCCATACCTTGACGCAAACTTTCACCACCTGATTCAAGCATCCTTTGCTGCGCCTCGGGATTCGTTGCGAGAAAGTTCGATGGCGATGCCGCATCCACCCACTGCTCGGTGGCAAAACGAATCCTATCCTTGGTCTTTTCATCGGCGTCAACGAGCTCAGCGATTCGGGCTATAAACTCGGCGTTGAGCAAGTAGGCTGCTGCGGCCACTGCAAAAGGCCCTTGTCGCCAGGCGCTGTGGCTGAAGCGCTTATCGGATGGGGTGTCGACCGAAGCAGGCCCGCTCATGAGCGACTGGGCCCGTTCAAGGTACTCCTGCTGTAAGTCACCGAGTGCCTGCGGATCAATGGTCCAAGAAGGAAGCGCTTGCCAGGGTTGCATCACCGAAGCCCAAGCCTGCTGAACTTCCTGAAATCCCATGCCTGTCGGTTCACTGGGCTTGTCATGGGACGTATCGGCGTCGGCGCTTGATCG
>Ga0194134_10004955_pt1 | contig 12924 bp, 13 predicted proteins | sample TA2KigOff0mmetaG_FD_148602 | JGI IMG/M metagenome (GOLD analysis project Ga0194134, IMG submission 148602) | Freshwater microbial communities from Lake Tanganyika, Tanzania - TA2015056 Kigoma Offshore 0m | ecosystem: Environmental > Aquatic > Freshwater > Lake | place: Tanzania: Lake Tanganyika... | reverse complement strand
GGCGAGGTCCCGCAGCTCAAGGCGCTGCGGCTGCACAACGGGACCGTCTACCGGTGGAACCGCGCCTGCTACGGCATCATTGACGGCAAGCCGCACCTGCGTATCGAGAACCGGGTGATGCCCGCGGGCCCCACGGTGGCGGACCAGGTTGCCAACGCCGCCTTCTGGTGCGGGCTCATGGTGGAGTTCGCCCAGACGCACGAGGACATCACCCGCCACCTGGACTTCGACCACGCGCAGGGCAACTTCTTCGCCGCGGCGCGCGAGGGGCTGGGGGCCAGCTTCCACTGGCTGGACGGCGAGGACATCTCCGCCCCCCGGCTGGTGCTGGACCGGCTGCTGCCGGTTGCCGAGGCCGGGCTGCGCCGCCACGGCATCCTCGAGCAGGACATCCAGCGGTACCTGGGCATCCTGGAGAAGCGCGTCCGCACCGGCCGCACCGGGGCGCGGTGGCTGCTGCAGTCCCTGCACAGCATGAAGGGGCAGGCCACCGCCGGGGACAAGCAACAGGCGTTGGTGGCCGCCACCCTGGCGCGGCAGGCCACGCACGAGCCGGTCTCCGAGTGGGCCCCGGCGCGGCTGGACGAGGCCCCCTCCTCCGCGCGCCACCCGTACATGCACGTGGAGCAGGTGATGACCACGGACCTGGTCACCGTGCACGAGGAGGACTCGGTGGAGCTGGTCCTCAACCTGATGAACTGGGACAAGATCCGCTACGTCCTCGTGGAGGACCGGGCGCACAAGCTCCTGGGCATCGTCTCGCAGCGCGCCGTTCTGCGCTTCGTCAAGGAGCGCGGCGAGGGGCGGGACACCACGGTGGGGGAGCTCATGAAGCGGGAGGTGCTGTCCGTCACCCCGCGCACCACCAGCCTGGACGCCATTGCGCTCATGCGCCGCCACAAGGTGGGCTGCCTGCCCGTGGTGGACAACGGGGAGCTCGTGGGCGTGCTCACGGAGGAGAACTTCCTCCGCATTGCAGGGGAGCTGCTGGAGCTGCACCTGCACCAGCAGACGCCTGGCACCTAGCCGGTCCCCGGTTGCAGGAGGAAAGGCGACTTGCCGCCCAGACGCGTGAAAGTTTGTCTGCAGTAGCATGCGCGCTCTCGCCGCGGTCTGGAGGGTCGGGTTCGCCTCGCAGGCCGGGGCGGAGGAGTTCTCGCGCCCGGCGTGGGTGGGCGAAGAACTCCCACTCTGCGCCAGGGCCCCCCCCCTCAACAGCCCCACTCAAACGGAGGAGGACCGCCGCCTTTTGACACGGGGACTGGGTTCGGAGGCGACCCGCTGGGTGGTCCGAGCCCTTCAGCCCGCGGCGGGCGGCGCCTCCCGTGTCGTCGTGGCCCCCTCCCTGCATTCTCTGTATTCCGCGGCCAGCAGTGCCGGTCAGTACGAGCTGGAGGCGCAGGTAGGTCCGGGCAAGATGCTGCTGTGGTGCGCGGATCCGGAACGGGTGTTGAAGACGCTCAAACCCATCCAGGGACTGCCTGAGCCCACCAGGAAGCGCGTAGCCGAGGCCTGGGCGCCGCTGGTGGTACGCCTCGAGGAGAACGTGGTCCGCCTGAAGATGAAGCGCTCCACGCCACAATCTCCTGATTCGACTTCGCCCGCCGGTGAGGAATACCCGGAATGGGTCAGCAACCCCGGTCCGCTGTGCAGTGTGGGATCCCTCGAGCTCGAGGACGCGCCCAAGGCAACCGAGGCATCTGCTGTTCAGCAGGCCCGCGAGGCGTTGGCCAGACAGGCCGGCTCAAGACAGGACCCGGACAAAAGCCCCTACCTTGCTGAAGCGGAAATCCTTGCGCGCACGGGCACGGTCGTTCAAACCGTTCGCACCAGAACGATGTTGCACACACGCGTTTGCGCAACGAGTGAGGGACTGGAGACCGCCCACAAGGCATCCAGGATTTCCCCGGCCCGCGTCAGGGACAGCCTCTATGGAATGCTCGAGCGTCAGCTGAACGAAGAACGCTCCAACCCAGAGCCTTCATCCCGCTGAGGGGAGCCGTCCACGCATGAGCGTCCGGGGGCTATCCCCCCGCGTACAGCGTCACGTCCGTGGCCGCGGCAAAGGACATCTTGTACGCCTCGTCCCAGTCCGGGTGGCGCACGGCGATGAAGCCGTCGGACACCAGCGTCTGCTTCCAGTTGCGGCGCGACTGCCCGGGGCGGAGCAACTCCTCCGCCACCACCCAGTCCCCATAGCGGCGCATGTAGTCACCCAGGCCGGTGATGGAGGTGATGCGCCCCTCCCCCAACGCCCGCTTGAAGACGATGCCGGCGTTGTATTTGCGCGGCCCATTCGCCTTGAAGCTGTGCCAGCACACCACCCGCGCCCACTCGCGGAAGAGGTCCACGTCCGAGGTCCAGTTCATCTGGTCCACCAGGTGCGCCCCGCCCGGACGGCAGCCGATTTCTCCGAAGACGACCTCCCCCTTCGGCGTCAGGTACCACTCCATGTGCGTGAAGCCGTCCCCCATCTCCAGCGCCTTCAGCACGCCGCGCCCCAGATTCATGCCGGCGCGGATGCGCGGCTGGTTTAGGTCCCGCACCGTGATGATGACCGGCGAAATCCACTGCTCGGACCGGGCGATGATGGGCTTGGGCAGGTACTGCGCCACGTTCTCGTAGAGCGGCTCGCCGCCCACGCAGATGGTGTCGTAGGTGAACTCCTCCCCCTCGATGAACTCCTCGCAGGAGGCCTCCTGCACGTGCCGCATCTTCGGCAGCACCGCCTCCAGTTCCTGCCGCGAGCGCACCTTGTAGGTGTCCGCGCTGCCCGCCCCGGCAATGGGCTTCAGGATGAGCGGGTAGCCCACCTTCTCCGCCGCGTCCCGGATCTCCTTCTCGCTCCGCACCCGGAAGGCGTGCGGCACGCGCAGCCCGGCGCGTTTCACCCGCTCCTTCATGAGCATCTTGTCCCGGAAGCCGAGCACCTGGTCGTGCGTCATCCCCGGCACGCCGAAGCGCTCGCGCATCCGGGCGGCCAGCAGCACCAGCGGCTCCCAGTTGCACAGCACCCGGTCCACGGTCCGGCCGCACAGCCAGGCGTGCACGCGCTCGAGCACGTCCGCCTCGTCCATGATGCGCGGCACCTGCAGGTAGTCCGCCAGGTGCGGCTTCAGGCTCTTGGGCAACCCGGCGCGCGGCGAGTCACCCACGCCGAAAACGTTCACGCCGACCTCGGCGAGTCCACGGGTGTACTGCTGCATCTCTGCGGGGTAGCTCGGGGCCAGGAAGACGACGTTCATGGCCAAGCAGCATAGCGGCCAGACGTGATAGGGGGACACCTCAGCCATGAGAACCATCCTCTTCGTCGTTCCCTACCCGGCAGAGGCCTCCCTGCGCTTCGCGCGCGCCTACTCTGAGCTGAAGGGGGTACGCTTGGTCGGCGTAGTGCAGAAGCGCCCCACCGGCGCCGGCGCGCAGCCCTTCGCGGACTTCATCCACGTGAAGGACGCGTTCGACGTGGCGCAGCTGGTGGCCGCGGGCGACGAGGCCCGCCGCCGCTACGGGGGCATCCACACCATCGTCGGCGTGCTGGAGCCCCTGCAGGTGCCGCTGGCCGAGGCGCGCCGCCACTTCGGCATCCCCGGCACGGACCCGCGCACCGCGGACCTCTTCCGCGACAAGGCGCGCATGAAGGACGCCCTGCGCACCGCCGGCCTGCCGTGCGCGCGGCACAAGCTCATCACCTCGGAGAAGGACGCGCTCAACTTCGTCAAGCAGGTGGGCTTCCCGGTGGTGCTCAAGCCGCCCGCGGGCGCCGGCTGCAAGGCCACCTGGCGCATCGACAACCTCGAGCAGCTCAAGGGGGCGCTGCAGGCGGTGCAGGTGCGGCCGGACAACCCCACGCTCGCCGAGGAGTTCCTCCGCGGGAGGGAGTACTGCTTCGACACGCTGGTGGTCGACGGCAAGGTGCGCTTCGAGAACGTCTCGCGCTACCTGCCCGGGCCGCTGGAGGTGACGGAGAACCCATGGATCCAGTGGGCCGTCATCCAGCCGCGCGTCATGGGGCCGGACCTGGAGGACGCGCGGGAAATGGGGCGCAAGGCCATCCGCGCGCTGGGGCTGAAGGCCGGCGCCTTCACCCACATGGAGTGGTTTCGCCGGGACGACGGCTCCCTGGCCATCGGTGAAATTGCCGCGCGCCCGCCGGGGGCCAACTTCGTGGAGATGATGGGCTTCGGCCACGACGCGGACATGTACAAGGCGTGGGCGCGCGCGGTGGCGGACAACGCCTTCGACGGGCCGTACCCGCGCAAGTACGCGGTGGGGTGCGCCTACCTGCGCGGAATGGGCCACGGGCGCGTGCAGCGCATCAGCGGCGTAGCGGAGGCCAACCGGAAGGTGGGCCACCTGGCGGTGAAGTCCCGCCTCCCAAAGGTGGGCCAGCCGAAGTCGGACCACTACGAGGGCGAGGGCTACGTCATCCTCCGCCACCCGGACACAGGCGTGGTGGCCGCCGCCGTGAAGACCGTCATCGAGACCATCCGCATCGAGTACGCATGACACCGGACACGCTGCAGTCGCTCGAGGGGGTCGTCGACGTCACCGTCCACCACCCGGCAGGTGCCCCGCGCGGGTGGCTGCTGGTTGAGATTCCGCACGGGGCCACCCGCACCGCGGACTACCGGCGCGTGGAAGCGCAGCTGAAGGGGAAGCTCCCGGACGAGCTCATCCACTTCTTCTACGTGAACACGGACATCGGGGCGCCCGAGGCGGCGGAGCACGTGGCACGCTCTCTCTGCCCGGACGGCTTCGGCGTGGTGGTGGCCCGGTGCCTGCTGCCGCGCACGTTCATTGACACCAACCGCGTCATCGACCGGGCGGCAGACGGCAAGCTGAAGGCGGGGCTCACCCCGGGCATCCCCGGCTACGTGAAGGATCCTGCCGACCGCGCGCTGCTGGAGGACCTGCACGCCCGCTACCACGGGGTGGTAGAGAAGGCGTACGCGCTCGTCTGCGGAGAGTTGAACGGACTTGCGCTGCAGCTGCACTCGTACGCGCCCCGCAGCGTGGCCATTGGCGCCACGGACGAGAACATCGTGGAGGCGCTGCACGCCGCCTACGTGCCGGCGGTGTACGCGAAGTGGCCCGAGCGGCCGGTGGTGGACCTCATCTCCGCCACGGAGGACGGCAGCTTCCGCTGCGCCCCCGCGCTGGTGGCGTCTCTGAAGGCGAACTTTCATGCTGCCGGCATCCCGGCGCAGGAGAACGCCACGTACCACCTGCACCCGGTCACCATGGGCATGGCCTACGCGAAGGCGTGGCCGGACCGGGTGCTGTGCGTGGAGCTCAGCCGCGGGCTGCTCGCCGAGCCGTTCGTCCCCTTCGGAGAGTCCCCCATCAGCCAGGCGGCCGCGGCAAAGCTGGCCGCGCCCATGGTGACCACGGCGCGCGCGGCGCTCGCCGGCCGCTGAAGCCTCGCGACGGACCGGGTTGGCCCGGCCCCGGGCCGTTGATGTTGATGTTGATGTTGATGATAGCCATGGGCCAGCTGATCATCCGCAACCTGAAGCCCGGCATCGTCGAGGCGCTCAAGCGCCGGGCCGCTGAGCGCGGGAGGTCTGCCGAGGCGGAACACCGCGCCATCCTGGAGGAGGCGCTGGGCCCGTAATCCGGGCAGCGGAACTTCAAGCGCTTCCTCCTCAGCATGCCTTCCGTCGGGAGGGACTCGGACTTCGAGGCCCCGCGAGACCTCCCACGGGAGGTGGAGGGGTGAGCTACCTTCTGGACACGAATGTCATCTCCGAGCTCCGGAAGGGCCCCCGCGCGGACGCGGGCGTCCGGGAGTGGATGGACTCGGTCGATGAGGAGCCGCTCTTCACGAGCGTGCTGGTGCTCGGCGAACTCCGGCGCGGCCTTGCGCTGCTGCGCAGGCGGGACAAGGTGGCCGCGGCGGCGCTCGAGCAGTGGTTTGCGCGTTTCCAGGAGGGATTCTCGGACCGGGTCTTGGACGTGGACGCCGCCATTACCGAGCGCTGGGGCATGCTGAACGTCCCGGATCCGCTCCCCGCGGTGGACGGACTGCTTGCCGCCACGGCGCTCGTCCACGACCTGACGCTCGTGTCGCGCAACGTCCGCGACCTGCAGCGCACCGGCGTCCAGGTGATGAACCCCTTCCGGGGCTGACGCCGTCCCTACCCGCCGTACCGCACGCGGACGTTCTCCACGAGCCCGAGCAGCGCCCGCTTCACCCCGTCCGTGGTGGGGTGCTTCACCAGCGCGTAGCCCTCGCCCTCGTAGCCTGCGGCACGGGCCTCACCCACCCGGGGCGCCTTGAGCAGCACGAGCGCCGGGCCGGCCTGCTCCACCGCCCTCTCCAGCCCGTGCACGGCCACCACGCGCTTGCCCGGCCCCTGCCCACGGAAGAACGCGGCGCCCGCGGCTGCCACGCGCGGGCGGGGCGTGAAGCGGTCGAAGGCAATGAGCTCCGCCCACGCGGAGATGAAGTCCATGTCATGGACCAGGCCCATGAGCGGCATGATTTGGACGCCCGGCGGACGCGCCCCCACCTCGTTCACCAGCATGGAGCCGTCCTCGCGCAGGAACCACTCCATGTGGGTGAGCGCCGTGCCGGACACCTGCGGGTGGGGGCCGAACAGCGCGGTGAGCGCCGCCTCGTTCACGGGGGCGAAGTCCGTCCACGGCGCCTCCACCTCGCGCGGCAGCATCACGCAGTACTGCTGCCAGGGCTGCTCCAGCACCTCGAGCGGCGTGGGGAAGTAGCGCGTGCCGGAGCGCCACACCGCCTTGCCGTGGATGCTGACGGTCTCGCAGGTGTGCTCGCGCGCGCGGACGAACTGCTCGGCCTGCAGCGGGCTGTCCGCGGTGGGAACCATGCCCACACGGGCGAGCGCACGCAGGTCCGCCGGGCTCTCAATCCTCTGCGTGGAGCGGGCCCCCAGCCCCGCCTGGGGCTTCACGATGACGGGGTAGCCCACCGCGTCCACGAAGGCCTCGAGCGCCGCCTGCGAGTAGACGAGCGAGCTCTTCGCCACCGGCACCCCGGCCGCGCGCAGCACCTGCTTCATGCGGTCCTTGTCCCGGAAGCGCCGGGCAATGGCCGGCCGCATGCCGGGGATGTCCGCTACCTCGCGGGCGTGGGACATGGGCAGCTGCAGCTGCTCGAGCACGCCGGTGAGCCGGTCAATGGGGCCGAGCGAGGCGGCCAGGGCCTTCGCCGCCTTCGCCAGCTGCGAGCCGTCCCCCACGTCCTTCACGCGGTAGTGCCCGGCCACCTTCTCCCGCAGCCCGGGCGGCAGCGCCTCCACCGGGTCCGCGCTGATGAGAGACAGCTTCACCCCGGCCAGGTTCGCGAACGCCGCGACGTACCGGTTGGTGTTCTCCATGAAGTGCGGGGCGACGAGCGTGACGTGGGACATGGGCAGCCGGCACCTTACCCCCGAACCGGTGGCGCGCGGCGAGACGGGTAAGGAGGCCTGCATCAAGGGGGGACAGAAAGCGGCGAAGGACCAGATGAAGGCGTTCATGAAGGAGAAGGGCATCCGTGCCTGCAACGGGTGCCACTCGAGCCTCGCCCCGAAGTACGAACTGAAGCCCGACGGGCTGGCGCGCTGCTTCAGCGCCGGAGGCAAGTAGACGCCCCTGCCCTCTACGCGCCGGCTTCAACCAGCAGGCGCTGGAGCAACTCACCGGTTCCCTGGGCCTGGCTCCACCGCTGGGCGTAGGCCAGGTCCAGCGCGCCCCGCTGTGCCCGCGCGATGCCGAGCAGGTCCCGCCACTGCCGGTCGGACACCCGTGACCCCAGCTCGTACCAGCGCAGCTTGGACAGCACGACGTCCGTGGCGCTCGCGACGTGCACGGCGCTGAAGTGGTCTCCCCGCTCCAGCTCCATCAGGACCGCCCGGTCCAGGGCCTCCCCCTGGTAGCCCTCGGCGGCCACGCAGAAGACATCCACCTTGGCGAGTTCCACCTCGTCCACGAGGTTGAACGACCGGTGCCGCTCACACGCCCGGCGGAATTCGTCCCCGTCCAGGTAGAAGCGGTCCTTGAGCTCCCGCTGCAGGTGCTGGAAGTGGACCGGCAGCAGCGCCGCGACGAGGTCCGCATCATTCGTGGCACGCGGCTCCCCGTGCAGCGAGCTGGCCAGGCTCCCTGTCACGTAGTGGCGCACCCCCATCCGCTCGAGCGCGCGGACCACCACCAGCGTGGAGTCCTCCACCTTCATGTCGCCGGATGCCGGGCCGCGTAGCGGTCCGCGAGCTCGTCCCCGTAGACGCGCCGGAGGAACGCCACGGCCAGGTCCCTGCGGGAGGCGCCCGGGTTCTGCCGCTCGACGTCGGCCCACGTGAGCGCGCGGATACGCTCGGACAGCCGCAGCGCGCGCTCCAGCCGCTCGGCCGGCGGGGTGGCCCGCAGCCGCTCCCAGTACCGGGCCTCCGCCCGGGGAGACGTGTCGGTCAAGGCCTGGCTGGCAGCACCGTCGTGGGGCATCGCACCGGAGAGTGTAGGGGCCGCCCCCGCCCGGCTCAACCCGCGCCCGCGCCCTACCGGATGCCCAGCACCTTGTGCGTCTGCACGCTCAGCCGCCACCTCGGGTGGGCCATGCAGTACGCCACCGCGCGCCGGGTGTTCTCCTCGCGCTCTGGGCCGTCCAGAGGCTGCAGCAGCAGGTGCTGGAAGCCCAGCCCCTCGAACCGCTCCGGCTCCATGCCCACCTGCGGGTAGACCAGCTTGAGCTCGTTCCCCGCCCGCAGCACCAGCGCCCCGCCCTGCTTGGGGCTGACGCACACCCAGTCAATGCCCGGCGGCGCCTCTTGCGTGCCGTTGGTCTCCACCGCCACCTCGAACCCCTCCGCGTGCAGCGCGCCCACCAGCGCGGCGTCCAGCTGCAAGAGCGGCTCGCCCCCGGTGCACACCACCAGCCGGCGCTCCGTCCCACCCTGCCAGGCCTCCGCCACCTTCCGCGCGAGCGCCTCTCCAGTGGCGTACTTCCCACCCGCGGTGCCGTCCGTCCCGACGAAGTCCGTGTCGCACCAGGCCGAGCAACCGCCCGGCCCCTTGCCCCGGTCCGCTTCCCGGCCCGACCAGAGGTTGCACCCGGCGAAGCGCAGGAACACCGCGGCGCGGCCCGCCTGCATGCCCTCGCCCTGCAGCGTGTGGAACAGCTCCTTGACGGCGTAGCTCACGACCCCGGGTCATTGCCGCGCTGCGGGCGGAAGGTCAACACCGCCCCGCCCCGGGCACCCCGTCTCCCGTACGGCAGACGCGCCACCGCCCATCACCGCCACATGGTTCGAACTGGCGCCGCTGGCAGCCTGGGCCGTGGCGGAGCACGCGCAGCGGTCGGCAACCCGGGTGGGCGCCCATGCCTGAGCCACGACCGGCCGCAGGCTGGCCCTGCCGGGGCGGCACCTGACATCATCTTGCGCCATGGTGTCCCGGTTGGCAGCCGTGTGCGTGTTCGCCGCCTCCGCGGCGTGGGCCCAGGAGATCTATTCCTGGACGGACGCGGACGGCACCACCCACTTCACGGACAACCCGGCCGCGGTCCCGCGCGGCAAGAGTGCTCGCCCGGTGGCGGGCACGGGGGTGAGCGTGGTCCCCGCGGAGAAGCAGGAGGCGCCCCCTGCCGCTGCCTCCGCGCCCCCATCCGCGCCGGCGAAAGTGCAGCCGCAGGTCCCGAAGGCAGACCCCCGTGAGGCCGAGCGGGGCTGGCGCACGCGGTTCCAGGAGGCCTGCGCGCGCATCGAGCGGCTGGAGCAGGCGGTGGCGGAGGACGCGAAGGTGGTGGAGGAGGTGAGCGGGCTGCCCATCACCGGGCAGGTGCGCTGCAGCTACGACGCGGTGCCGCTGCCCTCCACCCTGATGCAGGCCCGGGGGACCGCCCCGGCGAACTTCGGCTGCATCTCCGGGGCGGACCCGCGCTGGGAGGAGGCGCGGGCCCGGCTCGCGCAGAACCGCGCTGAACTCGCCCAGGCGCGCGCCGCGCTGGAGGAGCTCGAGCGCCGGGCGTCCTCGCAGTCCGTCCCGCGGGAGTGGAGGCGCTAACGCCCCACGCCGCGGCCATGCCGGGTGGCAGCCCCGGGTCCACATCCGCGCGAAAGCCACCGTTCCGGGGCGGGCCCCTCCTTCCACGAAGGGTTGCTCCCGCCGGCCGCCGCGCACGCGCAGGGCGCGTCACCCGGGCCCCTTCAACACGCGCGGGTCCGGGTTGAACAGGTGCTCCTGCGCGCGGGCCAGCGCGCACGCCGTCTCGCGCGCCGCCGCCTTCGAGCCGTCCTCCGGGCACGCGCGCCCCACCCCGTCACAGTCCAGGTCCCCGCTGCCCAGCCCCGCGTTGTGGAAGGCGTTCAGCACGGTGCAGGCCGCGGTAGCGGGAACCTCGCAGTCCCCCTCGCGGGCCACCTGCCACAAGGCCAGCCGGAAGTCCTCGAAGTCGCTCGTCTGCCCCAGCTACCCCTCCACCGCGCGGTAGGTGAGGCACGCCACCTCCTCGGTGGAGCCCCCCGGGATGGTGCGCGTCGTGACCTTCAAGGAGGGGTCCACCATCACCGCCACCGCGTGGAACACGATGGTGCTGATGTGGTGCACGCTGCCGTGGTCCCCCGCCGCGTCGCCGGAGGAGACGCGGTACTCGGACATGTGGGAGGGGTTGCCGGAGCAGGCAGGGTGCGCCAGGTCCCGCAGTTGGCTCACCGGGAGCGTCGTCCCGGATACCCAGCTGAACGCGTAGAAGGCGGCGAACAGGTCCGCGAGCGCCCCGTCGAGCGCCCCCGGCTGGTTTCACGGCTCGATGCCGGTGTCGCGGATGACCACCGCGTGGCCGAACTCGTGCGCCACCACGTCCGGCTCGGCGAACCCGTCCCCGAACTCCAGCTGCTGGCAGGCCCGGTTGATGCGCGCATTGCGCCAGGTGCCGCCGTCGGAGCTGCCGCGGTGCAGGAACATCTCCACCTGCCCGTCGTCCCGGTCATACGACTCCCGGCCGAAGCGAGCGCGGTACCAGTTCCACGCCCCGCGGATGGCCGCGTACCCGTCCGGGCCGTCCTTGTACGAGTTGCCTGCCGGGTCGTACCCCACGTCACCGCTCTCGGAGTACCCGCGGTCGTCGACGAAGGTGTCCCACCAGCACCAATCCGAGGAGTGGCCGTAGACCGCGTTGAGGTCCAGGTCGAACGTCGCCTCGTCCGGGAAGGTGGCGCGCCTCTCCCCCGTGTCCGCATCGAGCACCACCTGCGCCGTCTGCCCATCCGGCAGCCGCGCGCGGACGCTCCAGCACAGGCGGGGGATGCCGGGTCCACCACCCGCACCCCCAGCCAGGCCCCCAGCACGGGGACGCCCGCCACCCGCTGCGAGAAGCCGAGCGCCGTGGGCGTGCCCGCGCTGCGGTAGCGGGACAGCACCAGCCCCTGCCCCACCTCGCCCACGTCCAGCAGCGGCCCCTGCTGGACGAGGAAGGCGCGCACCCCGGCCACCGTGTCCACCGCCTGCGGCACCGGCGCGTCCAGGGCCAGCGCCCGCACCCGCCCCTGCTCCGCGTACACCTTCAGCGGCACCTTCAGCGGCACCTTCGAGGCCTTGCCCAGCTGCGTGAGCGCCTCCTCGTCCCGGGAGGTGCCCACCTCCACGCCGGCGTCCATGCCCGCGTCTGGTTGAGGCTGCGGCTGTCCCGGCATTCACGAGAACACGAGCGCCACGCCCCACGGGGCCAGCATCCAGGGTCGGTTCATGGAGCGCGGGTATGCCGCCCATGCGGATGACAGGACACGCAGGGCGCGCGCACGCCCGGGTTTGCCGTCCGGTGAAGGTCTGGACCATGCTCGGCCCCCGGGGCGAATCATGGCAGTCCTCGTGCGGGCGTTGGCATTTCTGGTGTTCGGGGTGTCCACGGCGGCGTGGGCGCAGGCGCAGCGGGGCGTGCCCCGGGACGGCTATCCCGGCTGGCCAGAGCGGATGTTGCAGGTGCACTTCAACCGGTCCCGTGCTGCGCCCGGGGCGGACCCCAAGGCGTGCCTTCAGTCCGCGGTCCGCCCCCCGCTCGCGGATGCGTGGGAGCTGGACCGTGCGGCGCGCTTCCACAGCACGAACCTGGCGAGGACCGGCTGCTTCCAGCACGACTCGCCCTGCCTGCTCGTCCCGGACCTCTCCACGCGGTGGCCACCCCTGGGCACCTGTGACGGGTCTGCCGCCTGCGCCTGCACCAACGCCCCGCGGTGCCTGTCCGACTGCCCGTCCTCCCAGTGCACCCAGACCTTTGACCGGATGGGGCTGTTCGGCATCAGCGGGACGGGGGAGATCATCGCCAAGGGGCAGGCGTCCCCGCGCGCGGCGCACCGCGCGTGGATGATGAGCCCCGGCCACTGCGCCATCATCCTGGGCTCTGCCTCCCGGGTGGGCACCGGCTGGTACGAGAACCACTGGACCGGCAACTTCGCCTCGGGCGCGTTGGCCACCGGGCCCGTGGCAGGCGGGCACGAGGTGGGCGCCTCCTTCGGGCAGTTCCTCTCCGCCGGCCCCCAGCCGGTGGAATTCCGGCTGAACCACCATGACCCCGCCGGCGCGCCCCGCAACGTGACCGTCAACGTGGCGGGGACCTGCACCGCCCTGCAGCTGGAGCGCGGGAGCGGGACGAACGGGACCTGGCTCACCACCCTCTCGCTCGCCGGGCCCGCCTGCAGGCGGTACGCCTTCGTCGTGGAGGACGCGGCGGGCGCCGCCCGCACCCTGCCGGAGCGCGGCTCGTACGGGCTGGGGACCACGGCAGCGGGATGCCTGGACTGGGAACCGTCCACGCCGCCTCCCTGTGGGCAGACCAGCTCCCCGGGCGAGCCGGACGCAGGCAGCCCCGCCCCGGAGGTGGACGCCGGGACGGAGCCGCCGGGAGCCGAGACGGCCCCCGGACCGGGCACCGGCCCGCCGGGAGAGGCGCGCGGCGGCTGCAGCGCGGCAGGGCCCGCCGCT
>Ga0194134_10004953_pt1 | contig 12930 bp, 15 predicted proteins | sample TA2KigOff0mmetaG_FD_148602 | JGI IMG/M metagenome (GOLD analysis project Ga0194134, IMG submission 148602) | Freshwater microbial communities from Lake Tanganyika, Tanzania - TA2015056 Kigoma Offshore 0m | ecosystem: Environmental > Aquatic > Freshwater > Lake | place: Tanzania: Lake Tanganyika... | reverse complement strand
TCCACCACCGTAATTATTTATCCTATAATTTTTTTCATCATTAAAAGATAAATCAAAATCCAAAAATCCACTTATTGTTTTTGTGTTTTGACAATGAACTGAATAATTTAAAATATCAAACTCTTCAGTATCCGATTTTTCTTTAGTATTAGGGCCTTCAGTAAAACTACACCCAAAAAAATCTATATCATTCATATTGTTGTCACTCCTCTTTTTTGCACAACTTTAGTTGCACATTCGTTTGCAAACTTAATTGATTCTCTCAAATCTTTTGTTTCAACATACCTGAATACTAATGATGCCATAAATGTATCACCGGCACCACTCAAGTCTCTAACCTCAATATCTCTATTCACAGGAAATACTTCGTTCTGATATAAACATCCTCGTTCACTCATCGTTATAATAAGTTTATCAGCCCAATCAGCATACTTAGCTCCTTTTTTTTCACATAATTCCCATTCAAACTCATTCATTTTTATGTAAGTGTAATCGGAAAATGTTTGTAAATTTATTGGTTTTTTTGTATCAATAAATGTAAGTGGATGTCTTCCACTAATAAGATGTATATCACTTTCAGTTAGGAAACCCTTATCATAATCAGATACGATTACTGCATCAACATCCCAATTAATTCTATTAATATCAAATGCAGATTTAACTTTATCTATGGTATCAATTCTAATAAACAATTGATTTGATTTAATATCAACATATCTAGTTTTAGTAATCTGTTCTTTGTTAGTAATCAATTCTACTTTAGCACCTAATGATTCTAAGTTTGCTTTAACATTACCTGCCATACCATCATTAGTAACAGTTCTAGATGGTTCGAAAACCGGAGCGGGGGCTTCTGGACATAAACGTGTTGCATTTCCATAAACAAATATATCAGTACAACTATCCCCTATAACTAAAATTCTCATAATGATATATATTTTACCAACTAATTTCCCAGTCTTTAAATTCAGCCGCTAAACAATCAATTTTGTAATCTTTTCTACCACCCACTACTTCCTGTATTTTATTCTTAGCAGTATTTCGGATTCCATTTAATCCATGTGTAAGGGCTAATTTATCAGGCCCCTCAGTTCCATTTCTAACATTTGTTTCATTAGACCAGATATGTAAATTCATTTGTGATAACACCACAATAGCTCTAATTGTTTCCCCATTTAAGGTTTCTTTACTTTCCTTTAAACATAAATTAATATCGTGTACTATATCTTCTATTTCTTTTGCATACTCATCTTTATGCTGAGTGATAAAAACTTCTTTTAATTGAATTATACTCAATCTATCAATAAGTTCAGCTAATGTCGGTAGATACTTTCTTTTTTTCATAACTATAAAAATTTGTTTAAATGTTTTGGGATTGGTAAATTATTATAAAGTGAAGACCAATTCAAATAATTCTTTAAATTAGTTAAGTGTTCTTCACCATCTCCTTCAATTCCTTGCTTAATATGTAGTAAATAATTTTTTATATCACCCAATAGATAGGGGTTCTTTTCTATTCCCCTCAAATCACTTCTACTAAAATATTCTTCTATTTCATTTTCTAACCCAAAGTTTTTTGCATCTAAATGTTTAGGCCAACTTACAATTTGCAATCTCACATTTGAATAATCGTTTATATATCCATTATCAATAAGGTAATCGTAGGTTTCAAAAAACTGAAACAAATTTATGATAGTGGTTGTAAAAGTAAAATCATAACTAACATTTGGATTATTTTTTACTTCCTCATTGAGCTTATTAAGGTTTGATAAAAAAACTTCAGTCTTAAAATTAGTTCTCTGAAATTCTCCTGTTTCAAATAACCCATCTAATGATATAGAATAAACCACATTTTTAAATCCTTTTGTAAATTCAAATATAGAAGTATCTTTATATTCCAAAAGTGAAAAGTTTGTTTGAAATTGCAAGGTCACATTTTCAGGATGAGGTATAACTTCTATAAAATCCCAAACTTTTCTTGTGTATAAAGGCTCACCCCCAGCTAAATAAACATATTCTAAATTCTCTAATTCTTCTTTTGAAAAATCATTTTTAAGAATATGTAGTTTCTTTTTATTAAAAGGTGCAATGTGTTCATACACTCTATGGTCTAATTTCCATTGTTTTAGTTTCTCTCTAACAGGATCAACCACTTCCCTTTCCCAATACTCAGCTCTTTCATCATACCAACTTGTTGAATCTCTTTCCCCACACATTCGGCATTTAAAATTACATTGATTAGAAAATCTTACATCTAAAAATACTAATTCGTTTTTATCAGATTCCCCGCTGATTAGTTTATCATATTGATTTTGAAAATGAGTATTTTTTTCCTGCCTAAAACTCCTTCCTCCTCTATCCTCAATTTTCCAGCATGCATCACACATTTTATTTTTAACCCCATTCTTCAAATCCTCTCTTAATTTTTTATACGATTCGTTCTTAAAGAATTGTTCAAAATCTACATAATCATTAAAATTCTCTTCGAAAAAATCACTCGCCATACAACATGGTTTTACCTTACCATCCTGAAAAACAGAAAAGTGCATAAAAGGCATAACACAAAATGTATCTTTATTGTACATCTAATAATTTATAAATTTTATCTATTTCAGAAAAACAAAATTCCTGTATTTTTTTAAAATTATGTTCAAATACTTCAAAGTGTTCTTCGATTTTATCTTTTAATTCATCAAAGGGTGTATCCAAAAGTTTTTTAGTTTCACCCAATACCATTTCAAATCTTCTCTTATCATCTAGTTCTTTATCATAGCTTTCATCCACCAACCAATCAAAAGTTTGAAATCCTAATTCTTTTAATAACTTCAATACACCATTCTGTGCATAAATGATAAATGGTGTTTTATATATTAATCCTTTAAAAATCTTTTCACTCAAAACTATGCCACAAGGTGAGTTATAACGAGTTTCTAAAATTAGTTGAAATAAACATTCAATATTATCTTCTAAGGCTAGGTTTTTAACCTGAGAAAAATTATCATATTTCATTTTTTTGGGATGATAATTTATATCTAAATCTAATTTTCCTAAATGTGAATGGAATCTATCTTTACCTCCGGTGTTTGAATATAAAAATTTTTCATTTAAAAAATCTTGTAAATTAAATTTTTTAGTGTTTCTGTTATAAAGTGGTAAGAAAAAAGACGTATTAGCCTTATCCCAATATCCACCCTTCTCCAAAAATTGATACAAATGTAATCTTTCTTCTTTTACATTACAATTTGCAGAAAATAAATAATATATTTTCTGAAATGGTTTAAAAATTTTTGATGTATTTCTAAGAGCCAAACTTTCATCGAATTTTGTTTTTTCAGAAATGTTATGAAAAATTTGAAATGGAAAACAACCAAAAGTATAAGTTGAATTTATTTTTGTAAAATTAAATCTAGATTTAAAAATATTTCTTACAAAAATAAACCTTTTATCATCACCAAATATTTTGTAGAAAAAATCTTCTATTTCAAGTATTTTATGAAAAGTATCCCAATTTACTTCATTTTGGTAAACTATAACTTTTTTGTAAATACCATCATCTAATTTATTTTTAGCTAACACGAACCAATTTTCATATTGAGTTAATGATTCCGCTAGTCCATTGTAAGTCAAAAATAGAATAGTATTGCTTTCACTGTAAATAAAATTTACATTGTAAATTTTTTCTAAAAAATTATACCAATAAATGTTTCCTAATACCCAATCAGTTTCTTTAAAGTTTTTTACTGATACAAATCGTTCCCTTACTCCTTCATCAAAATCGACTGGATAAATGTTTATATCAATTCCCATTTTAAAACTTCTGATTTTACAAAATAATCCCAATAAAAATATGAAGGGTGTCCATTGGGACTAAATGTGTGATTTTTTATTTTTTCCTTTGCTCTTTCTATTGGATATAGGGGTTGAAATTCAGTAGGATTTCCCTCAATATCTTCTACAACAAGCGGAGTATAAGTTTCATCGCCTTGTTTATAAATGTTTTTTAAATACACCCATTCAGTTATACCTCCGAATTTACAATTCTCATCATCTAAAAACCAAAAATTATCCAAATCTAACATCCCAAACAAATTTTTTATATATGGGTCTGAATTTACAAAAGCTAACTTTCTTTTATTTTGAAATTGCTTATCTATGAAGATTGATTTAAATTCATTTTCTACACTTATAGTATCAATTTTAAAAATAGGATAAAATGGTAAACTAAATGATTCGGTTTTACAAAATATTTTATAAGGTATCTTATATACTTTACAAAAGTTTTGAAGTAATAAAATATGAGTAAGTGAATTTATGTAAGAGGATTCAATCGTAAATAAATTTTGTGAAATGTTTTTTGCAACATTAACTAAACTTTTATTATTTGAAAAATTATCAGATACATCTGATAAATTCCCAAATTGAAAAAATCCATTTTCACTACCATCAAATAAATAATTATTATTTCTAACAGCCGCTCCATCTCCAGCTATGTTTCTCATTATCTGAAACGATGCCGGAAAATAATGTGATTGTCTTGTAAATTCAGTACACTGTAATATGATGGATATTTTTTTATGTTCTTTTAATAATCTTTCGGCAATTGAAATCAAAGATAAGACTGAAGTCGATATATTATTACCTGCCATTCCAGCATTATAAACTTTATTTCTATAATTACGATGTATTGCTTCAGGATATGAACCAAGTGGATTTATACCATCAATTTCGGGTGTAATACCATGTATAACAGCATCTTCACTCAGAGTGTTAAAATTAGTGAAGGAACACCCTGCACAAATAATTTCTCTCATTAATTAATAGATTGGTGAAACAATAAGTTGAACAGATGCAAAATTAGGGTAAGTTGTTTCCTCCTGTGTGATGTAATGAATTTGCCATTCTAATTTTTCGAATTTAATTTTGCCACCTACATTCAAGCACGGCCCACCTTCAAAATCAAACATTGTCAAACCCTCATTATCTGATGATTTTCTGACAAAATGAGAATTTCCCATAATTCTAATTCTGTCATGTGTAATTCGCTCTATGGTTCTTTCTTCACCATTGCGATTAATAAGATTCTCCATTTAAATAACTTTTAATGAAACGATATTTTTTATAAATACAATGTTATTGAGTTTTATTTACATATTTCGTAAGTAATATATAGGCTAACCAAAATAAGCCTGAAATTGAGTAAAAGACCACGTCTGCTCCCCAATAAGAGCCTGTTATATCCATCATAAATTTGAACAGCGCATCGTACCCCAAAGGTAGAAAAAACATCGCTAACATCAGAGATAAATCTCGATACAATACTATACGAGTCGCTTTCTTCTGTAATTTTTCTATTGTTCTTTTGACTGCCACCTTCGTCCATATGTGTTTAGTTTTGTTAAAAAATAAAACCTATTTTGATTTAATTATTAATTCCCCTAGCACTTCAATCAACCCAACTAATTCTTGAAAATGTATTTGCTCCATTTCAGCGGATACACTACATAATTCATCCAAATATTTTTTCATTTCAATTTGTGCTTCTTGTTGATTAAATTTACCATCTACCGCGTTTTTATAATGTGGAAGTTTTACGATAAAATGATGATAGGTAAGAATTGCTGCCCCACCTTTTGCTTTTGCATCATTAGCTATTTTAGTTGCACCCTCTAATCTTTTTTGTGCAAATTCGGTAAATGATATACCCTCTGGTGTACCTTCTTCTTTTAGTTTTTTTGGTTTTTCTTTTTGAAATGGATTTGGATTTTCTTTACTACCTCTATAATCATAAGCAAATTCATGCTTTTCTGGATTTACTTTTTTGACATCGTATTTTTTTCCAGTTTCTTTATTTTTAACAAATATATCAGATAAACGTATCATGTGTATAAATATTAATTTTTTTTAAGATATATAATCCCAATTAGTTTCAGAAGGTCTCCATTTACCATAATCCTCACATCTCCAAATTTTAGTAGAGTATCTAAAATATGGAATCTCATTTACCGATTCGGTTCGACTAGGTTGATACCAACGAGTTCTATTATTGGGTTGTGCACAAAATTGCCCATTATCTAACTTAGATATATTATAACATTTATGCTCATTTGGTGTTTCACTCCAGCCACAATCTATTTCATTTGGCTCTGAATGAGTGGTATCTATAGTAAAAAGATATTCACCCTCTACAACACTATAATCCTTCATTGTTGTAAACGTTTTAACACCCCTTAGAACCCTTTTCTCTATTACAGATATATTATATGATAAACAATCCCAAAGTTGTAAAAAATCCAAAGGAAAAACCTTATCTGTTGATTCTATAGGTCTCCAACGAAAAGAGTGTAATGGTAATTTATCATAAACTGCACCAAACTTATCAATATAAGTTTCGAATAGTAACGCCCTATTTGGTATTGATTTTACACTAACCCAATGACCTTTTTCCCATTCACCCTCTCCTAAAATCTTACCATTAGAATTAGTTTGAAAATCATATAAAAACCTTTTATCAACTAAAACTTCAATTGGTGGAATATTGGCGACTAAATAGCTCATTATGTTTAAATTCAAATATAAATATGAATTTAGTAAATAAGCCTATCTAATCCTTTAGTATTTTTTCTTCTATATTTTATATCAAATTCTGAGGTGGTTGTTCCCTGCTTTACTTGCTTTTTATACCACCAATAAAGGTCTTCTAAAGTTCCTTTACCTCGCTGCCTTTCCATCGCTTTATCCCACAAATCCTTTTCGAACTCTTTCTCTAACTCCTTTCTCAAACTCCAAAGAATCTTCTCTTCCGCTTTCCACGCTTCCAATTCTAATTTTAAGGCCTTAACCCTTTTCATTCTACCAGCCTCTAAAGCCGCTCCCACCCTATTTTTTTCATCAACTCCACCATAGTTTTTATAGGCCTGCTCATAAGCACTATCTGCCTCCTCCCTATTACTTTTAGCTTCAGCAAACATATAACAATAATCAAAGTCACCGTTTCTTATCTTTAATAGAAGCGGAGCCTCAGCTCTTAATGGTTTATTGGGCCTACCTTTTGTCCACCATCTAAATTGATTATATCCCATATTAAAATTTTTGAATTACTAACATAGCATCGGTAACATCTTCTTCTCTTAAATAACCAACAACATCACCTTGTGCAACTGGATTATCGTAATGAATGTCGCCATCTTTAAATACCGCCAATTCATACAATCCCCTATCACCACCATAGGTATATAAACTTTTCACTACACTTACACCATACCCATTATCAAAATCTATACGGGCGTTCACACCACCAGAGAAATGTGATTCGAATACTAAATCATTAAATGTTTTCATAATTAAACTCTTTTAAATTGATATACTAAATATACGAAAAAAGTGGGAATTTTCCAAATAAAAAAAGGGGTATTTCTACCCCTTAAAAACCTCCATTTGAGAGTTAGAGTTATGAAATTATTGGAGATTTTTTATTATTTATAAATGATTCTAATGTTTTTCTATAAAGTTTACTAAATTTAGCTACTTCTTTTCGATTAGTTTTTTTACTAATTGAAGTTGTTTCCCAATTGCTCATCAGATATGCCTGAACCTCATCATCCATCACTTCAAAACTATATCCATATTCAATCAAATTGTTTACAAACTGATTATAAAGTTTAGTAGGTATCATTTGAGTGATTTCATCCGCCATTTCTTTATACAAATGATTGGTAGCATAGAGGCCATGACAAACTTCGTGCCTAAATGTTTCTCCGGCCATATCACCTACTCCGATAATATATCCATCGCAACTATTACCATTCATTTTGTAAATTGTATGAATAATATTCTCCATAATTTCATCATAAGGAGTATATACATCTTTTAAAGTATCATAACAATTATACCCAACTTCTAATGGTATATTAAACCCACCCCAATCAAATGCGTATGTGAATGAACCTCTATGGTTTCTACTATACCATTCAATATAATCCCATATGTTAAAACTCTTACCTTTAAATAATGGGTTTGGAGATTCATAATACTCCTGTGCTCTCATAAACAACATTGGTCTATGATAATCATCCGGCACTATAACGGCATAAATGTTAGGTTGTATCTTTTTTATTTTATATTTGATATCCATATTACCATACAATAGTTTCATCTGCCTTAACCTCATCTTTCAATTCTGTGAATAGATTTTCATCAGTTGTTTTTACATATTTCTGAACCAACTGCTTCACATAAGTTCTTTCACTTTCCAGACCCCCATCGTTAGAGAAGAAAGGTAAGATAGCAACTTCAGCCGCTTCCATTAGAGAGAACCCATCATAAAGCAATCCTGCCATCTCTACTGAGGCTCTCGTTGAAATCATATTACTCAACTTAGCAACTTCAGAACGACTCACCTCTCTAGTGTTGTGAGCAATCTCACCAATTGCCTTTAAATCATCATTATTTACTTCCGGATACATTTTCTTAAGTAAAGTAAATTCCTCATCACTATTAAGAACATCCATTTCAATTGTTACGAAACGGTCTAAGATAGCTCTATCTAACACCCTAGTCGCAGTATATTCATTACCGATGTTAGCGGTGGCGATAAAAGTAACACCCTCAGCGACCTTTACGATTGGAGAACCTTCAGCCTCATCCAATCGAAGGTATCGTTGGTTTTGGTCTAACACTGTCATCAAAATATTCCAAGCATCAGGATGTGCTCTACTCAACTCATCCAATAGGATAATTGCGTTAGGGGTTTTGATAGCTTTAACGAAAGCCGATTCAGAGAAGTAAGTTCCTGTATCTTTGTTGAATTGAGTATTACCAATCAAAGAAGCTCTCGGGTCTTGTGTAGAACCCAAATTAAAGTAGAAATCAGGTCGTTGTAATTGGGAAACTAAAAACTTAGCCGCCATAGTTTTACCACAGCCTGCCGGCCCTGTCATCATAATATTTTTCCCTCTTACAGCTGAACGAATCAGATACTTCCATTTGATATCTTTAATAATCAAATTATCTGGTTTTAACTTAATTGAATCTTCGTGAATAATACGAAGTAAATCAGAGTGTTCATTTGATGCCTCTACATTCACTTCACCATTTTCTTTCAATGGTTTAACAAGCATATTGTATTCGTTCATTTCAACAAGTCGAAATGAATTATTACCCTTAGAGTTTACATAACCTCTAATGGCTTTACCATTTTCACCGGCCTCACGTCTCATCACCGAACCAACAAATGTGTTAGCAAATTGCCCATAGGTATCAACCAAAAGATATCGATTACCAACCTTTTTGATTTTGTAGATTTCATTAGTAAAACCTGCTTCATAAATTTTTTCTGATTTTTTCATAACTCTATTTTTATGTTTAACTCTCAAACTGATTACATAGTAAAACTACGAAATAATTCTGAATTTTCCAAGTAATTTATCCATTATTTTGAAAATTTTTTTATTGAAAATCAACGAATTAAAGCCGTTGATTATCAATTACTTAGAAAGGAACATTTTGTTAAGTGTGGCGGTTACTTCACCGATTGAGTTGATGTTAATAAACTTAGCATCAGCTCCATACATTGTTTTGAATTTAACCTTAGAACCTTCGGAGTGATAATCACCATCTGAAACGAAGTAGGAAAGAACTCCGATACCATTTGCTTTAATCTTATTAACCTGCTTCTTAGTATGCTCACAGGCTGCCATACCACCATACTGAATGTTTTTATTTCCAAAGGTAGGCTCTCCATCCGAAATATTTACAAAGAATGAATCCATATCATTAGATGCCGGAACAATCATTTTTTGAATCGCCTCAAAGGTCAATCCCTCTGGTGTTGTACCACATTCTCTAAGGTAAGGGAAGATACTTTTAATTTTCTGAAAAGAATCTTTTCTACTATCGTAAGCAAAAAGTATTACTGGCAAATCATTATTTGAATATCGGAAAGTAATTTGCAATTCTAAGTTTGAAATCATTGAAGTAGCTTTTGCAAGAGCAATTGCGTTAATCATCGTCTCTCTCCACTTTCTACCACCCATAGAACCACTAGCATCAATTGATAAGTGAATGTTAGCTTTCTTAAATTTATCAACAAATGTTTGCGAGAAAACATTCTCATTATCAAATCCTAAAGTCGCAATCATTCTACTATCAATCTTACCATTTTTCTGGCGATTAAAGATAGTGTTTCGGGATTCATTACGAACTTGCAATTTCTTACCCATAATAGTTCCCATCATTTCGGCCTTAGTAAACTCATCTGATTTAAGAACCCGCATAAGATTCTTTGCACCAGTCTTCCAATCATTATATGCGTAAGCCATTCCGATACTATCATCTTCCAACATTTTTTTGGTTAGATTTTTTAAAACAATTACATCACATCCCTTTGAGTTTAAGATTCCTTCTCCAACATGCACTATCTCAGCACCTTGTGATTCTACTGAAGAAATTTCATTCTCTAAAGATTTAGTGATTTTCTTTTTTCGAACATCACCATCTAAAAATTCTTTTTGTTGTTTGATGATGCGGTTAAGTTTCCTAAGAATGCTATCTGAGAGAGAATTATCAGATTTACTATCCTTAGAATTGTCTTCACCTTCAGCTAATTCACCTTCTGATTCACTTTCCATACCCTGACCACCGTCTGCATCTGAATGCATTGAAGGCCCATTAGAAGAGGGTGTTTCGGTGTCATCACCTTTCATATCCCCAGCATCTCCATCCTGTTGAGAACCCTCACCTTGCTCATCTGATTCACCCTGTCCACCGGATTGTGGTTGATTTGATTGAGTTTCTACAACATCTATATGGGTAAAGATTACATTAGCAATATCTAAAGCCACATTGAAAGCATCGATTGAAGTTTTTAATCTATCTATATTTTTTAAGTCCAATAAATTCCAAATTTCTCTTAAACCTTTAAGAGATTTCAAATCAGATTTTTTGTTCATTAGGTTAATAAACCTAAACATATATGATTCACAATTCTCTTTTTTGAAATCATCACTCTCCAATCCTTTCTCAATAGTTTTATCACCAAAATAATGTTCGTAAAGTTTAAGGTAATACTCTCTATAACCAGGTGCATTTTTGTAGATAAAGTTATCAATCCTTCTGTCTTCTACAATGTTATCGATATTCTTAACCATATCAACAACTTGCCATCTACCTAAGTTTTTAGTAGCCGCTAAATCAAATAAGTTAGTTGGAATTTTACTTTCTAAGTTTCGAAGAAGTTCAAAATCTGAAAGTAGAATGTGAGAACCCTCATGTAAGGCCAATCCTACTCCAATATCAAATTTATCAGGCTTATCAATATCACCACTAATTACAACTTTTTTACCATCAGTAAAAGAGTTGTTAGTAGCAAAGGTGACTGGAATGTTTTTTCCAGTAGCGATTGAAACAAAGTTTGCAATTGCCTTACGAGCTGAAGATAATCGGTATTTTTTAATGGAATCAACGCTCTTTTCAGACAAGGATGAGAAAACGATATCCTCATCAAAATCATGTTCCTCTAACCAAAAGGAGGAGTGATAATTTGTGTATTTTTTCATAACTCTCTAACTTTATATCACTAAATTATGAAAAATAATTGAAAAAAACAAGCTTTTTCTAAAAAATTTTGTGATTGAAAATCAATTAGTTATAAATTAAATTATACAGAAATGTGTTATTTTGAAAATAATTATCCAATATGCTAATATTATCGTTAGCTACTTCTTTTAATTCATTAAGTAGTTTTTCGTATTGTGGATTTTTCATCTCTAATATATCAGTAATTGATTCAATTTTAGTTTTATCTTCAGAAAAGATTAATTCATTATAATTTTTAAAACCAAATTTATTTAAAAATGTTTCAACATTTTTACTCATATGTAAAAATGGTTTACCTATATTAAGTAAATCAATAGTTTTTTCTGTTATCAGATCATTCATTGAATTTATTATTCCTTCTTTTTCCCTTGCAGTTTCAAAATAAATTGAAATATCTGATGAAAAGGTATTTAAAAATAATTTATTTGTTGCCCATGCTGCATAACCCGCGGTTGGATGTAATAAAAAATCAAAACTAAAAAATTTCTCATCTACCTTTTCAAACTCTAAAAATGTAGATAATTGGTTTTGATTCATAAAAAAATTTTTAACATCGTTGTAGTATTTGGTATCTTTAAAAAATCCACCGTGAGCTGATATTTTTATTTCTTCTAAATGTGTTTCTGTTAAGTTTGTCAATAACTCTAAAAAAAAATTTACCCTATTTTCTTTTTTAACTTCCCTAAAACAATAATCTATTTTATATAACTTTCGGTAAATAGATTTAAACAACGGTCTCGCTACATAATGATATATTCCCCAATTCTCATTATAATTGTTTAAATTTAATACTAAAGAAAGATCAAATATTTGATTATCAGATTCGTATAAATTTGAACCCAAAAATTTTAGATTATGGTATTGAGTATTTACCCACGCAACTTTGTTTGGATGCTCACAATCATTATTTCCTCTTGGCCATCTATCAGTTATAAATGGGTCGGATATATTAAAATCTATTGGTGGTATAAAATAATAAATTGATTTTCTATTTGCTGGGGCGTAATTCAATAAATCATCAATTATAATAAAATCGTATTCTTGTAAATTATCAGGTAATTTTTGTTCTTTTTTATTAAATATTGTTATTTGATGTTGAACTAATATTTGCTCAAATTCTTCATCTTTAAGGTGATAATAATCTTTTCCGTTTAGGAAAGGTGAGTTTGAGAATAAAGAATCTTTAAACTTCTTGTCACAATAGATAAAAACTTTTTTTTTCATTAAATAATTTATTCTTCGTAATCTCCAAATTGTTCTTCCATCTCAATTTTTTCATACAATTCTTCTAACTTTCCGATTGCATGTTGAACTAATGTCCAATCTTCCGAATCCACT
>Ga0194134_10004940_pt1 | contig 12954 bp, 10 predicted proteins | sample TA2KigOff0mmetaG_FD_148602 | JGI IMG/M metagenome (GOLD analysis project Ga0194134, IMG submission 148602) | Freshwater microbial communities from Lake Tanganyika, Tanzania - TA2015056 Kigoma Offshore 0m | ecosystem: Environmental > Aquatic > Freshwater > Lake | place: Tanzania: Lake Tanganyika... | reverse complement strand
CCAGGATCTACAACGAGAACTTGGTATGGCGCTATTGTTCATTAGCCATGACCTCGCCATTGTTCAGCATATGACCCATCGGGTCGTGGTGATGTACCTGGGCCGGATTGTCGAGATCGCAGATCGAAAGACCTTGTTCGAACGACCCTTGCATCCCTACACCGAAGCGCTGTTGTCTGCGGTACCCGTGCCTGATCCAAAAAAGAAGGCGAAGAGAATTGTCATACAAGGTGACGTACCAAGCCCTATCGAGCGACCTGATGGCTGTCACTTTCATACGCGCTGCCCAATCGTGCAAGACCGCTGCCGTAAAGAGTCTCCTGTTTTGAGTAAACAAGGCGGCGGGCGCTGGCTGGCATGCCATTTCCGGGGTGAATGACGATGGCCCGCATGCTCACGGTAGCAGCTGCCCAACTAGGGCCGATTGCAAGGACTGACTCTAAAGCATCGGTTGTTAAGCGTCTATTGGCGTTAATGAGGGAAGCTAAGGCGCTTGGTGCCGATGTTGTTGCTTACCCTGAACTTGCGCTGACAAGTTTTTTTCCTCGTTGGTATTTTGAAGATCAGGCACAAATCGATCAGTTTTTCGAAACTGAAATGCCGTCCCCAGAAACCCAAGCACTCTTTGACGAATCGAAGCGACTTTCGATCGGCTTTCACCTGGGGTACGCCGAACTTGTAGACATTGCGGGAATTAAACGGCGCTTTAATACCGCGATTCTTGTGAATCAGCAGGCAGAGATTGTTCATCGTTATAGGAAAATCCACTTGCCTGGCCATGACCAGTATGAACCCTGGCGTGCCTTTCAACACTTGGAGAAGCGATACTTTGAGGTAGGCGATTTAGGTTTTGGCGTCGTTCACGCATTTGGGGGTTTGATGGGTGTTTGCATTTGTAACGATCGTCGCTGGCCGGAAAGCTATCGGGTGATGGGTTTGCAAGGCGTTGAAATGATTTTTATAGGCTACAACACCCCTGTACATAATCCGCCCGCACCAGAGCACGATGCTCTTTCTAATTTTCACAATGGTTTAGTCATGCAGGCTGGCGCCTATCAAAATGCGAGCTGGGTGCTTGGTGTTGCAAAGGCAGGCTTGGAAGAGGGTGTGATGCAAATCGGTCAGTCGCAAATCATTGCGCCCTCTGGCGAATTGGTTGCTCAATGCACAACGCTTGGCGATGAGTTATGCGTTGCGCGTTGTGATTTGGACCTTTGCCTTTCCTATAAGCAATCAACCTTTAATTTTGAGCGTCATCGCCAGCCTGAACAATATCGCTTGATCGTCGAACGGCGTGGCGCCAAAGCGCCTTTGCGGCATGCTTGATCGTTAATTTCTTATTTGGTTTTTGGGGTCGGCGGTGATATCCCTGTTGATATACCGAATATCACACCTGATTTTCAATTGGTTTGGCGAGCATCCGGCTTTGTTTGGCAAGCCATCGGTCTTGTCCTGGGGATGCACTTAACAAGGCGGCAATCGGCAACTTGTCTGCATCCATCGCTATCGGAACGGTTAGCACCGGACCTCCTAAGGCTGTCCAACCTGCGATATAACTAGGGTCGCCTGTCCAATCCAGGCCTTTAGGTGCAGTATGCGGTGTTGCAGGCATCAGGAAGATCTGATGAGGTTTAAAACGTTTAAAAAACTTAAACTTCGATAAGTTGATTTCCCGCCTGGCTTCATCATAGCTCGCGGCCTCAATCGAAAGACCCTCATGAATGGCGGCCCAAAGCTTCGGACCGATTTGTGAGCTTCCGTGTTCGCGCAAATGAGCGAGGCTGTGGCCACATTCATAAAGCATCGTGAGTCTTTGCAAGGCTACAAGCCTGCCAAAATCGATCGGTGATCGCATGCGCTTTATGGGTGTTGCACTAGTCTTGTATGCATCAATGGCATTTGATATTGCCGACTGAATCGAAGTTGCCGCGTTGTCGATCAGTGGGTCTTCGATAACGATGATCTCAGGAGCCTCGACGGGCGCAGCCTCGCTGGGCATATAACTAGGCGCTAGACAAAGGTAGGCAAGCGCGGCGTCGGCTGCCCGATAGGCCAGTAGTCCCGGTGTGTCGTAGTTAGGTGCAAGTGGCGTGATACCAAAATTTATAAGACTTCCAGTACTAGGTTTGAACGCACCGATGCCACAGTAGGCTGCGGGTCGATTCACTGAAGCAACCGTTTGTGTCCCGATGGCAAGCGGCACCATGCCCGCTGCAACGGCTGCTGCCGACCCCGAACTTGATCCGCCAGGCGTGTGCCCAAGCGCGTGCGGATTGCGGGCAGGCGAGGCGTCTTGCAATGCAAACTCTGTGGTGTGGGCCTTACCCAAAATGATACAGCCGAGTTGCTTCAGATTTGCCACGATGCTGGCGTCGGCTGTCGCTGGTTTGGCGCGTTGTAGTGGTTTGGAATTGGCGCGGGTAGGGTACCCAATCACGTTAATAATGTCCTTGATCGCAACGGGAATACCGTGCAATAAACCACGGTCGTGTCCTTCACGAAGTTCTTGATCACGCATGGCTGCCTCTCGCAGTACTTGCTTGGGCTTGACCATACGCCAGGCACGTACCTTCGCGTCCACTTCCTCGATCCGTTCTAAGTACTGCGCGGCCAGCGAGGTTGCTGTGATTTCACCACGTCGCAAAGCTTTCGCCAAGCTTTTGATTTCGCCTGGATTACGGACCAAAGCCGTATTGCTGCTTGCTTGAGAATCTTTCATGATGTTGGTGACACCCTTTGAATATTTAAATGAACGCCCAAGGATATGATCATGACAGCATCGGCAAGAACCGAGTCAACGATGTTCCGCAACGCATGGATTGTCGATGGAAGCGGAGATCCCGGATTCAAGGCAGATCTCTTACTTCGTGATGGCATGATAATCGCTGTCGGCGAAAAGTTAGAAGCACGGGTCGAACACGAACACGAATGCCAGGGCAAAGTGCTCTGTCCAGGGTTTATCGACGTACACACTCACGATGATGCGATGGTGCTGACTTCCCCGGAGATGCTGCCGAAAATCAGCCAAGGTGTGACTACCGTCATTGTGGGCAACTGTGGAATTTCGCTAGCACCGTTGACCAGTAAAGCCCCTGTTGCACCACTAACTCTGCTTTGCCAATCGATGTACCAGTTTCGAAGTATGGCTTCCTACAAAGAGGCCATCGATCAGGCAAGGCCGTCTATTAATGTTGCAGCATTGATTGGGCACAGTGCCCTCAGGCACGAGGTGCTTGAAGATTGGCGACGAGCTGCGACTGACGATGAGCGTGAGCAAATGCAATCCCTTGTTCGGGAGGCGATGCAATCAGGCGCGCTTGGTATGTCTTCTGGAACGTTCTACCAAACAGCTTATGCCGCTGACATTTTGGAGCTCATACCCTTGGTTCGCGAAGTCGCATCTGCAGGCGGGATATTCGTGACCCATATGCGTACAGAGATGGAGGAAATTCTTGCGGCAATCGACGAAGTCGCCTTAACCGCGCGTCATGCAGGCGCACCCCTTGTCATTTCTCATCACAAATGCGCAGGTCGCCTGAATTGGGGGCGATCACGAGAGACGCTCGCTTATATCGATCAATTACATCAACAACAGTCGATTCATCTTGATGTCTACCCCTATGTCGCAGGTTCGACCATGCTCCGCCTCGACATGGTTGACGAGGAAACCGAGGTGTTGATTACCAGCAGTGAGCCCCACCCTGAGATGGTTGGTAAGTCGCTTGCAAGTATCGCTGCAGCATGGCAAATCTCGCAGCGAGAGGCTGCTCAACGCCTGATTCCTGGCGGTGCGTGCTACTTTCAAATGCATGAAGACGATGTTGTCCGAATCATGCAGCACCCGCGAGCAATGATCGGGTCTGATGGTATCCCCCACGATACAAAGCCGCACCCTCGCCTGTGGGGGACCTTCCCTCGGGTTCTTGGCGAATATGTGCGGCATCGCCGCGCCTTAAGTCTTGAAGCGGCGGTTCACAAGATGACAGGTCTTTCAGCGAACACCTTTAAGTTGGGCAATCGTGGCCTCATTCGTCCTGGTATGGTGGGCGATCTAACGATCTTCGATCCAGACAGCATTGAAGATCTTGCAGACTTTCAAGAACCCACGCGCGTATCAAAGGGCATCGAAGCGGTCTATGTGGCAGGCCAGTTGAGTTACGACTTACATGGTCGAGTCTTGAATCGATACGGTCGTTTTATCACGCGTTCCGATCGAATCAACTAGCCTCACAGAGTTCGCTCAGGAGTGCGTAGAGTAATTGCAAACCCGCATCGATGTCTTCAGCGTGGCTGTGCTCGGCAGGGTTATGACTCAGTCCTCCAACGCTCGGTATAAAAATCATGGCAGTTGGGCATACCCGCGCGAGCATTTGGGCATCATGGCCTGCGCCAGAGACGATTCGTTGATAAGAAAGGCGACGTGCTTGCGCTAAACGTTCTATGGTGTTGATCAAATCAAGGTCGAATGCCACAGGTTCAAATCTCGCAAGCCTGCTTTGGCGAATCTCGACCGATTCTTCCTGTGCGATCCTTGCAATCGATTTGCTGAGCGCTTCTTCGGCCGCCTTGAGTAAAACTTCATCACGGTTACGTAAATCGATGCTTAAACTTGCCTGGCGTGCGATCACATTAATCTGGTTTGGCTTGAGCTCGATGCGGCCTACCGTGCCGCGTTGCGATGCACCTATCCGATCACAAAGGTTGCGAACCTCGCAGGCAATTCGCGCCGCGGCATAGCCGGCATCGCGGCGCATCGACATTGGGGTCGTACCCGCATGGTTAGACTGACCAAAGATTTGCAGGCCTTGCCAGGAAATGCCTTGAACCCCTTCAACCACGCCAATTTGACAGTGCTCCTGCTCGAGGATTGGCCCTTGTTCAATATGCAGTTCAATGAATGCTTTCGCTTTGATGTGACCGGGTTTCAACTGGCCTGCATAGCCGATCCTGGCAAGCTCTTCGCCCAGTATTGAGCCATCGATGCCCACAATGCCAAGGGCTTGTTCGAGCGGCATGCCTTGAGCAAAGACAAGAGAACCCAGCATGTCAGGTACATAGCGTGCACCCTCCTCATTGGTGAAGGCGCACACGACTAAGGACCGACGCGGCTTGATCCCCGCCGTCTGCATGCAGCGAATGATCTCTAAGCCTGCGAGAACGCCAAGACATCCGTCATAGCGACCACCTGTTCTCACGGTATCGATATGAGATCCGGTCATGATCGGATCGAGTTCGGGCTCGGCACCTTCAAAAGTGCCGAATAGGTTGCCGATCTGGTCGATTTGTACATTTAAATCGAGGGACTTCATCACATCGACAAGCCAATCCCGGCCCATCCGATCTTGATCGGTTAGGGCAAGTCGGCTGCATGCCCCATCGTCTTGTAAGCCGATCTGGGCAAGTGCGTGAAGCTGATCTAAAAGATAGTCTGTTCTAGGTTGGGGCGGCTGTTGAATAATCGTTCGATAGATCTCAGGATCAGTATTTCCTTCGCTTCCAATAATCAGAACACGTGAACGAGCGTCAAGACCAAGCGCTTGGGCAAGATGGGGCATTGCCTGACCTGCCTGCAAGAGTGCGAGACCTGCTGCACCGGTCTCGCCTGAAATTACCGAGGAGTCATCGCCCTCGCCTCGGTGGAGCGATCTCATCGCTTCGCGGACATCGTCCTCGCAAACCACACATGCATCGTCCGCGGCACGGCTCAATATCTGCCAGGCAATCGGCGAAACTTCGCCGCAAGCAAGCCCGGCCATGATGGTTTGCAGGGAGCCTGTGACGGCAACAGGATGTCCAGCGCGCATCGATTGAAAATAGCAATCGGCAAGCATGGGCTCAACCAGAATAAAGCGAGGTCGCTTGGCGCCCCAGTGATACCAGAAGTAAGCGCATAGCGAGGCTGCAAGTGCGCCAACGCCAGCTTGAACAATGACATGGCTTGGCGCTTCAGGCAACTGATCACAAATCTCCTGCGCCATAAGTCCGTAGCCGTGCATAACTTTACAAGGTATATCGGTATAGCCTTCATAGCTTGTATCGGAAACAACATACCAACGATTCGCCTCAGCCTGACGCTGAGCCTCGCGGACCGAATCGTCATAATTGCCTTTAACCCGGGAAACCTTGGCTCCAAAGGCCGCAATTGCCTCGCATCGCGATTGGCTGACTGTTTCATGAACGAAAATGACGCAGCTCGCACCGAAAAGCTCAGCGCCCCATGCGACCGATCGACCGTGATTGCCGTCTGTGGCGCAACAAACCGTGATAGCCTTAGCCGACTTTCTGGTTTCTTGATCAGTCCAAAGTAAAGAACCATCGCTTAACTGCAGCTTTTCTCGTAGTAGCGTGTAGACAGCATAAGCACCGCCAAGTGCTTTGAAGCTGCCAAGGCCAAATCGGGCCGATTCATCCTTATAAAAGACCTCTCGAAGTCCTAATCGCCTGGCCTGTCCCGAAAGACGATGTAGAGGGCTTGGTGTGTACGCGGGCCACGCCTGAATGGTTTGGGCGGCGACCGCAAAGCCCTCAGGGTTGATGTGCTCGCTAGGCAGGTCGTCAGCAATCAGACGATTGGCAACAAAGCCTGCCCGCGGACTTCGAAAACCCGCAATTCCCAGCACGGCCGAACTCACTGGCTCTTGTTCACTGACGCTTGTTCATCGGCGCTGCTCATCAATCCAGTTTGATCCCAAGCTTGCCTGCGATGTCAATCCAGACTGCGCTTTCTTCCTTCCAGCGTTTGCGACTTTCTTCGAGGGCTGTTGGCTTATTGGGAATCGCAAAGGCATCACGGATTGCAGCCATTCGTGCGGTCTCAGAGGCTTCTTGAATCGCTTCAGCCATTTTGACCACGATGTCTTGCGGTGTTGCGGCTGGTGCTACAAATGGAATCCATCCTTCGAGACCGTAAACCGGCGCGGAAAAGCCCTGCTCGATGAACGTGGGTAGCTGAGGCAGCTTTGGGCATCGTAGATTGCCGATGGCAGCGATCGCCCGAATGCTTCCCTTTCCGAGATAATTATTGATGCCAAGAAAACTGCCCATCGCCGCCTGAACCTGGCCAGTACTGGCATCAACCCACATGGGTGTTTCACCGCGATAGTGAACTGGCGTGAGCTTAGCCGAAGCACGTTCGTTTAAGTCATTAATCACCATATGCGGCCAGGATCCTGCGCCGTAAGTACCGTAAGCGGCGGGTTTATTGCGGCTCATCTCAACAAATTCCCTCACGTCCTTCACACCGAGCGAAGAAGGTACACCCATAATCAGGGCGCCGCTGGGAAAGAGCGAAATTGGCGTAAAGTCGCGCTCGCCTTGATAGGGCATTTTGGTGTAAAGCACCCTGGCATGCCACATGGGGGTGGACGTTGTGATCAGAAATGTATAACCATCTGCGGGTGCTTTGGCAACCGCATCAGCGCCGATGAGACCGCCAGCCCCGGGCCGGTTTTCGACGACGAATGATTGACCGAATTTTTTGGAAAAAAACTCAGCATAGGCTCTCGCATAAGAGTCGGTGAGCCCCCCTGGCGGAAAGTTACAGACAATTTTCACCGTCTGCTTGCTCGGCCAGCTCGCTTGCGCAAAGACCAGAGGACTAAGAGAAGCGCTAGCGATTGCGCAAGTACCGGAAAGTCCCTGCTTCAGGATGGCGCGGCGTCGGGTAAAGTCTCGATGGTCCATTTGCATGTCTCCCTTGTTGTAATCGGCAAGTCTTTTGAGTGATGTTTATTTTGAGTTTAACCAATGTTTTCAAAATTGCATGAAGGCCTAGCGCGACGATCCTTTAACGCAGAAGCTCAAGGGCCGCTTGCCGATATTCGTGTCCTTGACCTCTCCCGATTGGTGGCAGGCAATATGCTCAGCCATGTCCTTGCCGATTTTGGTGCAGATGTGATTAAGGTCGAGCACCCGGATGGGGGCGATGACTTACGAAAGTGGCGGGAGCAGGGCCATGCTTTGCACTGGAAGCTTTACGGGCGCAATAAACGTTCCTGGGCCCTGGACTTGCGAGAGCCGCAATCGCTCGACCGACTCATAAGCATACTGCCCCACTGCCAAGTCTTGATTGAGAATTTTGTGCCTGGAGGCTTGGAAAAGTTAGGCTTGGAACCAGCGCATCTTTGGACTGTCAATCCCGCACTCATTTTGGTGAGGATCTCGGGATGGGGGCAGGACGGGCCTTATGCCAAGCGTCCAGGCTTCGGCACGCTTGTTGAAGCCATGTCGGGCTTTGCCTACCTTAATGGATTTCCTGATCGCCCACCCTCGCTGCCGCCGCTTGCGCTCGCAGATATGGTCGCTGGTCTTTATGGCGCATCAGCCGTGCAAACCGCTTTGCGCGTTGCTGAGAAAACCGGCAAGGGCCAGTGCCTCGATTTGTCCTTATTCGAACCTATCCTCGCTGTCATCGCTTCAGAGGCCGCCAAATCCGCGCTCACTGGCCTTGCAACCCTAAGAGCCGGCAATCAATCGAGCCACACCGCACCGCGCAATGTGTATCGCTGTGCAGACGGCGGCTATCTTGCGCTTTCAGGATCGATGCAGTCGATGGCGATGCGCTTGTTTGATGCCATCGATCGATCAGACTTAAAAAACGATCCGCGATTTATATCAAACGATGCTCGTGTCGAGCATCGCGACGAACTCGATGTGATCCTGTCTGACTTTATAGGCTCAAAAACACTTGCAGAAAATCTAGCCCTATTCGAACAGGCCAAGGTCACGGCGGGTCCCGTGTATTCGGTGCTTGATCTGCTTGATCACCCATATGTCGCGGGCCGAGAAAGCCTGGTGCGATTACCCGATGATGACTTGGGGGAGGTGGTCATGCATGAGGTCTTGCCACGTTTATCGCAAACACCAGGGGGGTTTCGCAGACCTGCCCCCACGCTCGGGCAGCATAATCAAGAAATTGAACAATGGCTTGAGTCGCTTTCGAATCAAAAGGAAGACAACTGATGGAAGCAACACGAAACACGCCGGCGAATTCAACACAGGATGCACAGCCGATTTCAGCGCATAAGGCACAGCCGATTTCACCCTCTAAGGCAAAGCCGATTTGGCGATCGATTCTCTTTGTACCTGCAAGCAGTCCTCGCTTTATTGAGAGTGCAATCAGGCAAGCTGCTGATGTCTTACAAATCGATCTAGAAGATAGTGTTTCGCCCGCCGACAAGGCCTCTGCAAGGCTAGCGGTACCGAAAATCGCCCACGGGTTTACACAAGCTAGGAAGGAGGTGATTGTTCGTGTCAATCGACCCTGGAGGTTGCTGCTTCGCGACTTGGAAGCTTCGGTCTGCGAGGCGGTTTCTGCGATCTCGCTCCCGAAGGTGCCTGATGCGGGCTTTATCAAGTCAGTTGCTGAGGTATTGAGTGAGCTTGAGTTTGAGCGCGGTCTGGTTCAAGGCCACACAAGACTGATTGCGATGATTGAGGATCCCGAAGGCTTGCATCATATGGATGCAATTGCTCAGTCTCACGAGCGCATGCTCGGATTGATTGTGGGAGCAGAGGATTTGGCCGTTTCAATGGGTATGGCGGTCAATGAAGATTCGCTCTATACCCCGAATATCATGGCACTGATGGCAGCACGTCGCGCAGGACTGATCCCACTAGGATTCATCGGTAGTGTTGCCGATTACAAAGATCAGAACGCGTTCCGCAAACGTATCGAACGTGCTCGGACGCTAGGCTTTGAGGGAGCATTTTGCGTTCACCCTTCACAGGTGGCGATTATTAACGAAGGGTTTGCGCCGCAGCCTGACGAAGTCGAACATGCTTCGGGCCTTGTTCAAGCCTTTGAAGAAGCCCAAGCCCAACGAAAAGCGGCCTTCGCCTTCAAGGGCCGCATGGTGGATCTGCCGGTGGTCGAGCAAGCAAGAAGGCTGCTTGCCAAGCATGAAAAGCTCAAGCAGCTTGAAAGATCCAGGGCCGCTCAGTTTTCATCTTTTCCTGATAAGCCTTGATCCGCTCCCGCCGCGTGAGCGTGAGTTCGATTTCGTCAAGGCCTTCAAGCAGGGCTTTACGGATCGGGGCATCGATCGAAAATGATTTCTTGCTTCCATCGGGTAATTGCACTTGGTTGAGCACAAGATCCACGCTGAACGGGCCCTGATCGGCCATGGCTTGCATGGCTTGGATCTCGTCTGCGCTGAACTGTAGTACCAATAAACCGTTCTGAAAACAATTAGAACGAAAGATGTCGCCAAAACTTGAACCAATCAGACATCGCACACCTAGCTCCTGGATCGCCCAGACAGCCATTTCTCGCGACGATCCACAGCCGAAGTTAGCGGCGGTGATCAGTATTTTCGCTTCACGAAATGGCTTTTGATTCAGGATGAAGTCGGGGTTTTCCTCACCGTTGTTCCGATAGCGAAGGGGCTCGAAGGCCCATGGGCCGAGCTGGCCTCGGGGTAGTTGTGAGAGTCTTTCTATTCTTATAATGATATCGGTATCAAGATTGATGAGATCGATTGGCGCAGCAAGGCTTTCGAGCTTGGTAAAGGGCTTGCGTCGGAAATTTAGATCACTAGGTACCATTGATGAATACTCCTTGACGCTTAGGCAGCGATAACACCGGCAAGCGCACTTCGCACCGCTGTGTAAGGGCTTGCGAGATGGGTTCGTGCGCCAGGCCCCTGACGCCCGACAAAATTGCGGTTTGAGGTCGACACCGAGCGCTCTTTGGGCTTGAGTTGTTCTCCGTTGGCACCGACACAAAGCGAGCAACCCGGCTCACGCCACTGGAAACCCGCATCTTTAAAGCGTCGGTCAAGCCCCTCGGCCTGGGCTTGTTGAGCCACTTCATAAGATCCCGGTACAACCCAAGCCTCAACCCGATTAGCAACCCGACCCGATCCAATGGCTTCGGCCGCTCGTCTGAGGTCAGATAATCGTCCGTTAGTGCACGAACCAATGAAGACTCGGTCAATGGGAGTGCCCGCGATCGCTGCGCCTGCGCGAAGGCCCATATAGTCAAGCGCATCTTGTATGGCCTGAGCACGTGATGCGTCAGACACATGGGCGGGGTCAGGCATGCACCCATCGATCGCTATACATTGTTCTGGGGAGGTACCCCAGGTAATTTGTGGTCTGATATTTGCGATGTTGAGTGTTTCATACCGATCAAAACGGGCCTGCTGATCTGAGCCAAGGCCCTGCCAGTGCTTGATGGCTTTATCCCAATGTGGACCCTTTGGCGAAAATGGTCGATTTTCTAGATATGAGAAGGTTGTATCGTCTGGAGCAATAAGACCTATGCGCGCCCCCCATTCTATCGACATATTACATAGCGTCATGCGTGCCTCCATGGGCATCGCTGCAACGACATCACCCACATATTCAACAGCATAACCACTGCCTGCTGAGGCGCTGAGTTGGCCGATCAACCAGAGAATTAAGTCTTTAGCTTCAACCTCCGGGGCAAGATGGCCCTCAAAACGAAGCTGCATTTGTTTGGGCTTTTTCTGAACCAAACACTGCGTGGCCATAACGTGCACAATTTCACTGGCACCAATGCCAAAGGCCAGTGCGCCCATGGCGCCGTGGGTTGCGGTGTGGCTATCGCCACAGACAATCAGTGTGCCCGGCAGGCTCAAGCCAAGTTCTGGTCCAATCACATGGACGATCCCCTGGCCTGGCTTGCCGACATCGAAGAGTCGGATGCTTCGTTTGTTAGTGCCGATTCGCAGGCCATCGATGAGCTTGTTAGCCCAATCGTGTTCGCTGCCCTTTCTTCCCGGTGCAGACGAAACCACATGATCGGGAACCGCAAATGTGAGCTCGGGAGAGGCAATCTCGAGGCCACGCTTTTCGAGTTCGTAAAACGCGCCTGGCCCACCGAGATCATGAACCAAGTGGCGATCAACATGTAAAAGCGAGTAGCCGTCACCTAAGTCCTCCACAATATGATCGTTCCAAATACGATCAATGATCGTTAGACCAGAGCGTTCGCCAGGTTGAGATTCGGATAGGTTCATGATTCTACAAATTGCTTCTCGAAAGCCCAAACCTCATCAAAACCCACGAGTTCGTGAAGTTGTGCCATGTTGTATGCGGCGACAGGCGACTGGCTCGTGCTTCCTGCACTGAGAAGGTGTTTGAAATTCGCTTCCACAGCGGCACAGGCAACAGCCATGCCCGCTGAAGGATATATCGCCAGGTCAAAGCCGTAGCGAATCAAATCTGCACGCTCAATCACTGGTGATTTGCCGCTTGGCACCATATTCGCGATGAGCCAGGCGTCGATGCTCGATCCGACACGTTCAAATTCCTCAGCCGATTCGGGTGCTTCAATAAATATAATGTCAGCACCTGCTTTTGCGAACGCCTTTCCACGAGTAATTGCTTCATCCAAACCAAGTCCTGTTCTTGCGTCGGTTCGAGCGATGATTAAGGTGTCATCGCGACGTCTTGCATCAACAGCTACTTCGATACGGCGCACAGCGTCCTTAAGGGGGACAACACGCCGATTAGGCGTATGGCCACACTTCTTCGGCATTTCCTGATCTTCAATTTGAATCGCTTGCACACCAGCAGCCTCGTAGCCTCGGATGGTATGCCTTATGTTGAGTAAGCCGCCAAAGCCAGTGTCTGCGTCGGCGATCAAGGGTTTTGATGAACCCTCTGCGATACATCTTGCGCGGCTCACCATATCGGTGTAACTGACCAACCCCGCATCTGCCAGGCCTAGATAAGATCCTGAGATGCCGTAGCCTGTCATATACAAGGCCTCAAAAGGCAAACGATCGGCGATTCTTGTCGAAAACATATCGAACACACCAGGTGCGAGGATAAATCGACCCTCAAGCAATTTGCGTTTAAGGTCTCCCGGGGTCGCTGCGATGCCATGTGTCATTTAGTTTCTCCCTGCGTCGTGGCGATGATGAAGTCGTTGTTCCATGCTCAATAAACCGATGCTACTCACGCTTGCGACCACAAGCAGCAATA
>Ga0194134_10004939_pt1 | contig 12955 bp, 17 predicted proteins | sample TA2KigOff0mmetaG_FD_148602 | JGI IMG/M metagenome (GOLD analysis project Ga0194134, IMG submission 148602) | Freshwater microbial communities from Lake Tanganyika, Tanzania - TA2015056 Kigoma Offshore 0m | ecosystem: Environmental > Aquatic > Freshwater > Lake | place: Tanzania: Lake Tanganyika... | reverse complement strand
CTGATGGGCCACTACCCGGTTAAGTGCTTGAGCAATCGTGAAAGCCATGGTTTTACCGAGAGTTATGTAATACCGGAATCATCCAGGAAATTTTTCAAAAGCGCATGGCCGGATTCACTGAGAATAGACTCCGGGTGAAACTGCACGCCATGACCGGGCAGGTGGCGGTGCTGCAGGCCCATGATTTCTCCGTCGGCCGTCCAGGCAGTCACGGTAAGCTCCTCGGGCAGGCCCTGCCGGCCAACCGCCAAGGAGTGATACCGAATCACCGTCATTGGGGATGGAAGGCGGTGGAAAACGCCTTGGCCAGTATGTTCAATTGCAGAGGTCTTGCCATGCATCAGGGTCTTGGCCTGTACCACCTTTGCGCCAAACGCTGCGCCGATGGCCTGATGGCCCAGGCAGACCCCAAGCAGCGGAATCTTGCCCGCGGCCTTTTGAATGAGCTCAACCGAAATTCCAGCCTGATCGGGGCTGCACGGCCCCGGTGAGATCACGATTCGGTCGGGCCGCTCACCGGCCGGCCGGCCCAAAATCTGATCCACAGAGATCGCATCGTTTCGAAGGGTCTCCACGGATGCGCCCAACTCGCCCAAATACTGCACGAGATTAAACGTAAAGGAATCGTAATTGTCGATCATGAGCACGCGCATACCCACTCCAATCAACTGGGCCGCAGACGCTGAATCGCAGGGGCCGCATTCGGGTCGAGTCCTTGCTCGGCAAGCTCCGCAGCACGGATCACCGCTTTGGCCTTGTTTTCTGTCTCAAGCCACTCGTTTTCCGCAATCGAATCCGCCACGATCCCAGCCGCTGCCTGCACATGAAGCATGCCGTCTTTGAGTACTCCGGTTCGAATCGTAATTGCCAGATCTAACTCGCCCGAAAACGATAGATAACCGCAGGCACCGCCATACAAGCCCCGCTTGGTGGGCTCAAGCTCGTCAATGATCTCCATCGCCCGAATCTTGGGCGCACCGGACAGAGTTCCGGCCGGAAAAGTTGCACGCAATACATCAAGTGCGCTGAGGCCGGGCTTGAGTATTCCCTCAACATTGGAGACAAGATGCATCACGTGTGAATAACGCTCAACCGTCATTTGTTCAGTCACGCTTACTGAACCAATTTTCGCAATTCGACCAATATCGTTTCGCGCCAAGTCGATCAGCATGACGTGCTCGGCGCGCTCTTTTGGGTCATCGCGAAGCTCTTGCTCAAGGGCCAGGTCCTGCTCGACAGTCGGACCCCGTGGCCGTGTACCCGCAATCGGGCGAATTGTTATTCGTGTCTCTGGTTTGTTATCGATCTTGATCTGATCTTGGCGCACCAGGATCTCAGGTGATGCGCCAATCACATGAAAATCCCCGAGATCATAAAAATACATATAGGGCGACGGATTAATCGAGCGCAGGGCACGGTATAGCGTAAGCGGCGCGCCGTGATAAGGCTTGCGCAAAACCTGCCCAATCTGGACCTGCATCACATCACCGGCGGCAATGTAATCTTTAGCGGCTGCGGCTGCTTTAAGGTAATCCTCTTTTTCAAAGTCTCGAATCACCTCTGTCGGACTTAAGCGCTCTGATCGGGGCGCAACGACGGGTGCTACGAGTTTTGACTCCAGCTGATCCAGGGCTGCCATTGCGTTGTCAAAGGATTGATCCAGCGTTTGACCGCTGATAGTTGGATCTGCATAGACAACGAGATACAAATGTCCCGCCAGGTTATCAATCACCGCCAGCTGCTCAGTGAGCAATAAAATAATATCGGGCACGCCAATTGGGTCCGATTTCTGTTTCGTAGCCTGAGTCGCAAGCCGCGGCTCGATGTGTCGAACGGTGTCGTAGCCAAAGTAGCCCGCCAGCCCACCACAAAAACGGGGTAACTCAGGTGTCAAGGCCACCTTAAAACGAGCGAGATAGCCCTCGGCAAACGCAAGCGGATCGCCGGTGAATGATTCAACCAGCCTGCCATCATTGAACACCGAGATTTCTTGATCTCGGGCCTCGATACGAGTCTTTGCAGGTAGTCCGATAAAAGAATAACGGCCGAACCGTTCGCCGCCGACGACTGACTCCAAGAGAAAGCTATTTGGCCTGTTAGCGAGCTTTAGATAAAGCGATAGGGGCGTATCGAGATCCGCTTGGTGCATCCGCATCAAGGGAATGCGGTTATAGCCCTGGGCTGCCAGGGCCTTGAACTCAGCCCTGCTGATCAGTGCCCGCCCGACTTCAGCGCAGACCGAAACTTCGACATGACTCCACGATAGCCGCCATCGGCATCAGCGGCCCCGAAGATGGCTGAGCCCGCTACAAATGTGTCGGCACCCGCAGCAGCCGCGGCAGCCACATTCTCGACCTTAATCCCACCATCTACTTCCAAAAGGATCGGTTGACCACCTGCGATCACATGCTGATCAATTTTTTTTCGGACCGCTTTGAGCTTATCCAGGGTCGAAGGAATAAACGATTGGCCCCCAAAACCCGGATTCACAGACATTAACAAAACGATATCCAGCTTTTCCATGACCCAATCTAGGTGCTCCACTGGGGAGCCCGGATTCAGCACAAGGCCTGCCTTACAGCCCTGATCGCGAATGAGCGCAAGGGTCCGATCAACATGGGGTGAGGCCTCCGGGTGAAAGGTAATCAGATTGGCACCGGCCTTGGCAAACTCGACCACCAAGGCGTCCACCGGCGATACCATCAGATGAACATCGATTGCGATCTGGACATGGGGACGAATTGCCTTACAGACCATCGGCCCGATGGTCAGGTTGGGGACGTAGTGGTTATCCATCACATCGAAATGGATAAAGTCGGCGCCGGCTGCCTCCACCTGACGAACCTCTTCGCCGAGTCGGGCAAAATCAGCCGACAGGATGCTTGGGGCAATCCGATAAGTCGTGGAGGCTGTCATGGTTCCGATTCTAGATCAGCGCTTACCCCGCATGGTCCACCAGACAATAAAGAGCAGGAGGGCCAGCGCAACCCCGGCCTCGAGAAAGATGAGCCACATACGTTTGATGTTTAAGTTAAGGCAAAAGGATTGTACGGTGCGTCATCGGGTGCCGCTCGGACACTTTTTAGCGGTCCTTTTGTGGGTTTGCGCCCTCGGCGCACTGCCGGCGATCACCAACGCCCAGTCAGAGGCCCGGCTACGGCCCATCCCGTTTTCAGAACTGCCAGGCTGGCCAGAAGACGATCTCAGGGGATTTTCGGCCGCGCTAACGACCAACTGCTCTGCGATGCGCGCTAAAACGGCGGTCTGGGGGCGCCTTTGCCGAGAAGCTGATCAAATCAACGCTGCCGATACAACGGCCCTGAGGCAATTCATTGAGTCGCAATTTTTTGCTCACGAGCTGACGGATACCAAAGGCAGCCGGGCCGGACTGATCACTGGCTACTACGAACCGCTACTTAAGGGATCGCGTACACGCGGCGGCGTATTCCAAATTCCTTTGTACCGGACGCCCAAGGACTTGATCAATGTCGATCTCTCCTCCATTTATCCGGAAATCAAATCGCTTCGGCTTCGTGGTCGGCTTGAGGGCAATCGCATCGTGCCTTATCCAACCCGCGCCGAAATCGAACGCGCCGGGCTTTTGGCAGGCGGAGAACTGCTTTGGGTGGATGACCCAGTCGAAGCTTTCTTTTTACAAGTACAGGGCTCAGGCCGGGTCCAACTGCCAACCGGAGAGACGGTGAGGGTCGGCTATGCCGAGCAAAACGGTTATCCCTATCGCTCAATTGGCCGCTATCTGATTGATAAAGGCGAGCTCAAGCCCAACGACGCCTCGATGCAAAGTATCAAGGCCTGGGTTGCGGCCAATCCCCATCGCCGCGACGAAGTCCTGCACCAAAATCCGAGCGTGGTGTTTTTTCGAGAAATCACTGCGCTGCCGAGCGCACAGGGGCCCCTCGGTTCAATGGGGCTTCCCCTTACCGCGGGACGCTCGCTCGCGGTCGACCCGCGATTTGTGACGCCAGGCAGCCTTGTCTATCTCTCAACCCGCGTGCCAAAGCCCGGCGCGCCACCGAAAGATGCCGGGCTTTCTTTTCAGCGGCTCATGATTGCCCAGGATACCGGCAGCGCTGTTTTGGGTGCCCACCGAGGTGATATCTTTTTTGGTACTGGCAATGAGGCAGGAGAGGTCGCCGGCCGAATGCGTGCCGACGGGAAGATGTTTGTTCTACTTCCCAAATAATCGACAGTGCGATGATGAATTTGTTCGCTGGCGCTCAATAAAATTATTTGGCATCGGCAAACATCTGCTCCAGCCGATCCCGACTGATGGCGCCGGTGAGTCTACGACCATCAGCTAAAAAAGAAGTTGGAGTTCCTGAGACGCCGAGGGATCGGCCCAACTCAACAATCTTGGCGGCTGGAAATCGACAGTCTGCCGACGCTTTCGGAGGTTCTTTGCCAAAAAGCATCCAGTCATTCCAGGCCTCTTCCCGATTTCTCGCACACCACGCATTTCGAGAAACGGTTTCCGATTCTGCGCGCAGCGTGGGATAGAAGTAGGTATAGATGGTGACGTTGTTTAATTCAGTTAGTGTTTTGCGGTAAGTCCTACAAAAACTGCAATAGGGGTCCTCAAACACTGCGAGCGTGCGCTTCCCATTACCGCGAACAGTCTTCAGGGCAAGCTCCTTGGGGAGTTTTGCGAAATCAACTTTATTGATTTCTTCAAGTCTGGCTGCGGTGAGATTTTCACCGGTCTTCAAATTCACCATCTGGCCTTCGACAATTGCAAACTGACCCTTTTCGTCCGCATAAATAAGATCGGTACCCAGCCGAACCTCAACAACGCCGGGCATCGCAGTGCGACTGACGCTGTCGACTTTAAAGCGGCCTTTAAGCCAGGTCTCCACTGCTGTCTTGACCGCTGACTCAATTGCGGGGTTCACACGCTCTTGTGCCCGCAGAGGCTGCGACAACAAGCAAACTGATACCAGCAAACATAAAATGCAGGTCGTTAAATTTTTGCCGTTGTTGATTTGCCGAATTTTTGAAATATTAAAACTCCACATCTTGATTTCCTTAATAAGGACCCATTGCTTGCCGGATCAATAGCTGACGCAAAAGGCCTGTGTTGGCAACGAAACGCATCCCAACTTGGCTAAAACGCTGCAGCGTGGGGTGGGATTGAACCACCCAGCGCTGAAGAAAGTCCAGGCTCCACTGAACGGTTTTTATGTGGCGCTGTCGCTTGCGGCGATATAAATTAAGCGCTGCGCCGCTGCCCGGATCGGATCGATGCTCCTTCCAAAGAGCCTCAAGGCAAAGCAGATCTTGGATGCCTAAATTTAGTCCATATCCAGCAAGCGGATGAACCGTATGGGCGGCATCCCCCAGCAGTGCAATACGTGTTGCCGTAAGTTCATCGGTAAGCAGCATTCTTAATGGCGCTGCCGTCAGGCCCCCCTCAAGCCGCAGGCGCCCAAATCGCATCGCGCTTCGATCAGTGATCTGATCTGCGATGGTCACATTCAAATCCGGTGTGAGTAGATCGGGTTGCGAAGAGGACCAAACCATTGAAACCTGCTGAGGATCGGCTAAGGGCAGTAAGGCAAGGATATCGCCCCGATCAAACCACTGGGCAGCAACACCGCCGTGGGGGAATTCGGTGTGAAAAGCAGCAACGATCGCCTGCTGGTTGTAATCCCGCTGGCCCCAGAGAATTCCTGCCTGGCCCCGCACCCAGGAACGGGCGCCATCGGCCCCGATCACAAGCTGCGCATCAAAAGTTTTTCCTTCGGCGTTAAGTCTTACATGGTCAGGAAAAATCTCTAAGGCTGTCGGCCGCGAAGGAACTCGCGTAACCGACGCACAAAACTTAAGCGCCTGCTCAAGGACATCCAATAAATTCCGATGCGTCACCATGGTGGAAAGAAATTCGGCCCCCGAATCCGAGGCAGTCAGGTCAACGCGCGACGCCCCCGAGAACACCTCCATTCGGGTCACCGCACAACTGTTTGCCTCAAGTGCAGGCCAGACACCAAGACGCTTTAAAAGGCCTACGGTTGCGGGTGAGAGCGCGTAATTGCGCGCATCCGCACCATCGGTGCGATCTGCCTCGGCCGGGCCAAACCAAAGCGCCTTCAGCCCCAGCTGCGCGGCCGTTAAGGCCGATAAGGCGCCCATAACTCCGCTGCCCACAATGGCAAGCGGTGAAGTAACAGTGGGGTAGGCTGCGGTCGGGGGGCTCATCGCGCTGAAAGGAATACCCGAGATGTTGCCTCATGGCAAGTGGGAAGACCGCTTCGGCTATACTTTTGCCTCTTTTCCGGCGTCTGGTTTTCGGCGCCCGGCTGGCTCGGTAGCTCAGTTGGTAGAGCAGAGGACTGAAAATCCTTGTGTCGGTGGTTCGATTCCGCCCCGAGCCACCATTCGATTACGGTATGTACTTACACTGACTACCTACAATGCCCTGCTTCTTGCGGGGCATTTTCTTTCGATCGAGCGGGCTTGCTTCCTCCATTTAAGATATGTACACTGTACATATGACTTCACTGCGTTTTGAATGGGAGCCTCGTAAGGCCTTAGCCAATCTGAAAAAGCACGGTATTTTGTTTGAAGAGGCCAAATCCGTGTTTTATGATGAAAATGCTAAGTTAATTTCTGATCCCGATCATTCGGAAGGTGAGGACAGATTTATTTTGCTCGGGGTAAGCCATTCTCTTCGTGTAATTTTGGTTTGCCATTGCTATCGAGGTGAGGGTAATGTCATTCGGATTATTTCGGCTCGCAAGGCATCCCCTAAAGAATCAAAAGCTTATTCGAGGTGATAAAGATGCGTAAAGAATATGATTTCTCAAAAGCACGTAAAAATCCATATGCCTCTATGCTTAAGAAGCCTATTACGATTCGGCTAGATGAAGACTCCGTAACTTACTTCAAATTAGTATCCGAAGAGGTAGGCATTCCTTATCAGAGCCTGATCAATCTCTATTTGAGAGATTGTGCAGCTACTCATAAGAAGCTAAATCTTAGCTGGAAGTAGTGGAGAACTAGAATCAGGCATCCTAGGCTCTGGTCAGAATCCGCCCCGAGCCACTAATTACCATGGTCTAGTGGATAGACTCTCACAGTTATCATTTTACTAATCATAGTTCTCGACGATAGAAACAATGAATAGACTCGGGTCACTGTTGTGCGCGCTGGGACTGGCTCTCGCGAGTTCTGCGTTGGCACGCGACACAGCTATCTACGACAAAGCAGCTCCGTTGGTCGAACGAGAGAAAGTCTTCGATGCGGGGAGCGGTTTCTTGCAGGCTTTTGAGAGACTAAGCCTTGGACCAATGCTCCAACAGATCCCAGCTCTCGGTCAAGGGCTCCTAATGGCATCGTGGACCCCTTCAACTAATCCATCTAATTCGCCAACTTTTGTTATTCAACACGGTGGCGGCGGTATCGGATCAATGCATACAAAGATGGCGCAGGACATACAGCGCGAATTCGGTGCAAATGTCTTGATCTTAGATAGCCACTGGTCACGAGGACGAAAATCAAATGTTGGCCAAGACTTTAGGAAATATTGGTGAATGATTTCCGCCACAGATCGTACCTATGACTTATTGGCAGCGGGTCAATGGTTGGCGGAAAAGGGGGTTGACCCCAAACGAGTCTACGCAGTCGGAGAGAGCCAAGGTGGCATGGTCGTTATGCGAGCTTTTACTGCAGGTACTATATTTTCTGAGGAAATAAAAAAGTATTTTGCTAAGGGAATTGTGCTTTGGCCCGCATGCGTCTGGTGGGACAGTGACCATACGAGGGCGCATCCACTAGGCCCTTATCACAGCCCCGTTATCGTATTTACCGGTGGGTGAGACTATGGGAGCCCAGTATCTGAATGCTCTGCCATTAAGCACGCCGCTCGACATGTACACTGGGAAGAGGCTACACACGCTTGGATGCTTGCAACCCACGGTCCATATAAACCGAGTGAAGATGGCAACTGTGACACAAAAACTGAATTAAAAAATCGCAGCATAGATATGTGTTATAGCGCAGCAAGAACACAAGAGACCTGGCGCATTATTAGAGAATTTATTCAATGAGTCCGCTATCAGAGAATGCTAGAAATCATCAAATCGGTGATTTGTCATAGGATTTGATTTCATAAGGTCTAGTAGGTTTTTGCCCTGAGCCACCATTCTTAGACCGTGGCGATGCCTTATCTAAGATATCCCCAGTAAGAACAACCAAGCCCAAGCTTGACAGCTAACCAGGTCCAGAGTTGACAATTCTTTTCACCCATAGTCACAGTCAACCTCGAAACGCAAGGAAAATAGTGAGATGAAAAGAACTCAAACCGCAGTTTTACTGTTGTTATCACTAGTGTTCCTCTCTCACTCAATCTATGTATATGCCGAGGTAAAAGAGGATGAATTCGGCAAAGCGGATGGCTATCCCTTTGCAAATGGATGGCCATTTCGAATGATTCCTAAGTTTCGTCATGGTGCACTTACAGGAAAGGGGTTAGCAGCGCTCCAGAACAGGGCCCATCCATTCTGGCTCGCACCTTCAGTTCAGGCCTCAGCGCTTCCGCGATCAGCAGCGCCTACATCGATCGAAAGTAATGCGCATCAGTTAATGAGTCAAAACACGATCATGGCGATGCTGTTGATTAAAAATGGGGCTGTAGTATTCGAAAATTATCAATATCAAACTACTGATTCAACTCTGTTCGACTCTCAGTCGATAGCTAAGACCTTGACTGCCTTGCAAATTGGGATACTTTCAGACCAAGGAATTATTCCCAACTTAAATACTAAAATTAGTGAAATCGTTCCTGAGCTTGCAAAAAGCCCAATTGGGAAAGCATCCTTGCGTCAAACACTCCAAATGCAATGCGGTCATGAGTTCAAATGGGTTGATGATGGACCAGAGGGGTCAGCGGGCAAATATGCAAGGGTGAAATATGCGCCAGCAGAAAACGGAGCACAGAATCTCTATGAATACTTTGAAACAATTCCTGCGACCACAGTTGGTTCAAGGTTTTCGTATGACCCGCACTGCAGTGATGCGCTCAGTATGGCAATTACAAAACTTACCGGAAAAACACTTCTTCAGAACTTTGAGCAGGACGTTTGGCGAAAGATTGGAGCTGAAAATCGTGCTGCCTGGTTAAGCCCAACGTTACACCCAGAGATCACATCCGGAGCAAATGGATTCTATGCGACACTGAGGGACTACGGTCGATTAGCACTAATTTTTTTGAATCAAGGCTCTTATAACTCTAGTCAAATTGTCTCCAGTGACTGGATAAGGTCGATGCACACAGACAAAGTTGCGGTGGGCAGTTATCCTTCAAATTTCTTTCGCTATGGCTATCAGACATGGGTGAGAACTCGTGGAGATGACAGCTGGTATGCCGGACTGGGTAACCATGGGCAGAGATTTTACATAGACCCGACCTCAAGAAGCGCAATGATTATTTTCGCTCTTGATGAGTCGCACATTCGCGCCTCAGATAACTTCTGGGAACAATTCCGGCGATAGTAAGTTTGGAAACTCCTGACTTAAGCATGAGTCGATCTGATTCCGCCCCGAGCCACCATTCCACACAACACACAACACACAACACACAACACACAACACACAACACAGACCCTGAGAAACATCCAAAGGATTAGACTATGAACAACATCAAACTTTTAGTCGTCGCGATAACCCTTAATTCAAGTCTTTCTGGCTGCGCGAGCGTCCAGTCAGCTTATACCTCGACAGTCGATACAGTTTCTGGATGGTTCAAGTCTGACGAAAAGAAGGATCAGAAAAAGTAGTGGTAGGGATACTGATAACGAGAGGTTTATCTGGAACACCTCAAGTCCGGTTCGCATCCAAAAACCCGAGACGATGTAATGCGGCTGATAGAACAGTTCGCCTTCAACGGGGCGGGTGTCCTTGAGCTTGGCGCTGGGTCAGGATTGATGTCCCAGCGGATCTCTGAGTTTTTTAGGGCGAAAAACCAACCAGAAAGCTATGTACAAGCGGTAGACATTTCCTCAGAGGGATTTAAGGCATCGGGTGTCGCATTTCAGCGATAGGACTTAAATGATTTATTTCTATGCGAGAGACAACGACCTCTACCCGCTAATTGTTCACTCCGATAACAGCTGTCACGAGGAAGCATGTTAGTGAAGGTCAATCCCAGTTCCTCACCAGAACGTTTAGCCAGACGAAAGCGAGCGGGCTGGCGAGTAAACGTATTTCTAGCAGTGGCCTCTGTGGTCCTGGCGGGGTGCGCCATCAAAAATTACGGCGATCAGCAGTTTCGCCTGCAGATGGCCTCACACGGCAAGGACGTCATGTGGGTGCCCACGAAAATTGATATAGCCCACGAGATGTTGGCTGCCGCCGCTGTCAGCACGAGAGACATCGTTTACGACCTCGGATCAGGCGACGGCGTCATTCCTATTGAAGCAGCGCGAAAATACGGCGTGCGTGCTGTAGGAATCGAATACAACCCAGACCTCGTTGGGCTCTCTCAACGCAACGCCGCGCGCGCTGGCGTTGAACATCTAGCATCTTTCAAGCGGGGTGATATTTTTGTTGAGGATTTCTCGGAAGCGAGCGTTATCACGCTTTATCTCGGCGAAAATTTGAACGCGCGGCTCATGCCGAAACTCTTGAGCATGAGCCCGGGCACGCGCATTGTCTCGAATACTTTTCGAATGGAATCCTGGATCCCTGACCGAGAGCTCAGGCTGACATCCGGAGAGCAGGCTTACCTCTGGATTGTCCCCGCATCCATTGATGGGAACTGGGAGCTCAGTGGCGCCCCAGCGGCGTTATCCGGCCGTTTATCGATTCTACAAAAAAAACAATTTTTTGATGCTGTCCTAACCTCGAAGTCTCATACAAGAATTTTTATTTCTGATGGGAATCTCAACGGCTCGACAATTCGTTTTGAATTTGTTGATGCGGACAATAAAAAATATAGCTTTTCTGGCTCAGTTTCTGGCGATCAGCTCTCGGGCTATCTGAATAACGACCCCTTGCTTTTAGTTTCGGGGCGCCGTGTTCCCTAAGCCTGGTGCTGAGAGCGGGATGGCTAGCGAAGTCCGAACGAAATACGCTCATCCTTTCCAGGAATATAGAGCGTTTTATACAGCCAATCCCAGAGTGCAAACGCAGTGCCAAAGTTTTTGTCGTGATGAATTGAGTTGACAGAATGATGGACTTGATGCATTGCCGGCGAGATCAGTAAATAGGATAACCATCTCGGATAAGCCAGCGGGACGTGACTGTGTCGCAGATGCGAAAACGCGAGCATCCAGGCCACTCCGATGATATTGACACCCAGCAGTCTCTCTGGAGAGATACCCAGTCCAAAAATTAGCGAGGCAAGCCCAATCGCCAAGCCTTCACCGAGCGCAAAAGCAAGCATATGCACCAGGGTTTCGGGCGGCCAAAACCGAAAAGCTGTAAGTGGCGTGAGCACCCGTGGATTATGGTGAAATCGATGCAGACGCCAAAGAGGACCGAACCGATGAAAAAGCCGGTGCGTCCAATAAATATTGTGATCTCCGAACGCATAGACCAGCAAAGCGACCGCCACCGTCTCAACCACAGCACTCCCGGCCGCCACAGGGGCAGGAACCCAAAGCGTCGAAAATACGAAGAATGCACCCCCCACCATGACGGGGACAAGAAACGGCGCCACAATTGCTTGAGTGGCCAGATAACCCAAGGTAGATAGCAGATCAGTGGGCAGCTCACGAAGCAGTCGCTCACGATTAAGTTGTGGCTGCATCGCGGTGTTTCCTCTGACCAACCAGGCGCCTGCAGCCAGCATCACAACTAGAGTGGGCCACCAAAATAAGCCCTGCGGGCTAGAAAACATCGCCTTCATCAGGTGAATCCAAGACAGCCAAATCCCTGAAAGACTGATATCAATGTTCATCTTATTCCCGACGGATCTATCACGCTGTCGACCTTAGAAACAGTTAATACAATAGTTGATTCTCACAAGACAATCTGCTAAAAATCAAGCGTGTTCCCCAAAGAATGGAATCTTTATGAGCATCGTCCGGTCCTTGTTTATTCTGTCGATTGCGGCAATGCTTCAGGCTTGTTCGATTGGCGGGCTGGTGCAGTCACGGCCAAACAATGTTCAATTTCTCCAGCGGGATGATCCTAAACTTGATAAGTGTCGACGCTTAGGGCCCATCTCGTCAACGGGGAGTGGGTACTACAATATGGAAACGGGACTGTCTGATGCTGCCAACCAATTGCGTGTTAGCGCAGCATTTCTGGGTGGCGATACTGTCGTCATACTCACCCGGGAGGGAGACGACAATCTGTATACAAAAGTCCATGCAGTGGCCTACCGGTGCACGATTTTGTAGTCGCAAAGTCTTTCCGTATTCGTCAAATAGTTCCTAGTCTTCGACCCCGAAAAGCGTCAATGACATTGCCTTGTGTCGCACCGGTAAAAGCGCCGCATATTCGGGGCTGACCGCCCATCGCTTGGCATCTTCCAGGCTCGGAAAATCGAGCTCAACACAATTATCAAATTTGTTGATTTGAAGTTCATTCCAAGGCATAAATTTCTGTTTTCCGCGGAATACGATGCGGCCTTGGTAGGGGGCTACTGTCTGACCCACCTGGCTACGATAGACCTCAAAGGCCTCTTGATTCAAAACTTTTATTAGTCCAATCACTTTCATAAAAATTTTCTTTCTTTTTCACTTCGCTCTTCGATTTCGTACGGCCTGGGCCAAAAGATCGAGCAGTGGCCGTGTCTGGGAAAAACTAATACAGGGGTCAGTAATAGATAATCCATGCTGAAGCGGCCGGCCTGGCACTAAATCTTGCCGGCCCTCCTGCAGGTGACTCTCCATCATCAGGCCGATGATTCGGCGGTCCCCTTGCGCAATCTGTTCGGCAACCTCAGTGGTGACCTGAATTTGACGCTGATGCTGTTTGCTGCTGTTGGCGTGCG
>Ga0194134_10004934_pt1 | contig 12961 bp, 14 predicted proteins | sample TA2KigOff0mmetaG_FD_148602 | JGI IMG/M metagenome (GOLD analysis project Ga0194134, IMG submission 148602) | Freshwater microbial communities from Lake Tanganyika, Tanzania - TA2015056 Kigoma Offshore 0m | ecosystem: Environmental > Aquatic > Freshwater > Lake | place: Tanzania: Lake Tanganyika... | reverse complement strand
GAATCTGACACGGATTAAATCCTGGATGTCACAGGATGTCATCGACATCTTTACTTATAATGTTGATATAAGTGCTCAACGATTGGCGATAAGCTAGTGGGAATTTATTACGATCCACAACGAGGTGTGGGTAAACGCTGGGTTGTTACTAAGGAAAAAGTAGATTACACACCAGAAGAATTAAAAACAGATCGCCCTACAGATTTAAAACGCAATGATCGCTATCAGGTAGACGTTTGCGCTGGCCCCTATTTTTTTGGAAATAATCTTTGTTGGAATACGGTTAAAGAATGGCGTGATAATTGGGTTGATGATACCACTAAAAATAGTATTAATAAAGAACTAAATGCAGATGGTGTTGCAAATCAAAAACAATTAAAAATTAATCGGGATAAAAATGCTGCTTATGACAAAACTGTTGCCACAGCTTCCTCTACACAAGGAGGCGACTATGTGAATCAAAGGGACATTCTTAGAAATATTCAAAACATTGACGATACAGCTAAGACAGATTTAGAAAATCAGTTTAAAATTTTTTATCGTATTGAAAAACTTCAGCAATGGGATTCAGCACTTGGAGCCAAACCCTTATACGGTGATTTTGATCCCAAATATTACAAACAAACCTATCCACAGGTTGCGGACGAGTGGAAAGCAGCTGTCGCAAATGATGATATTGATGTGACCGAAAGATATGGAGAGAATGGATATTACCTTCAACACTACACATCACAGGGCAAACCAGCAGGCTTCCGTGGCAATGCTCCTGAAGCCACAAACGCCGCAAAGCAATATGTAGAAACTAAACCTACAGATCGAGATTTACAAGCCGTACGTGACTTACAGCTCGGAATAGACGCAGCGACGCAAACAGATCGCCTGTTGAAAATTCCTGAAATTGCAGATGCATGGGAAAAAGCAAAGCGCGACGATCCCTATTGGCGTCAGCTAGCAAAAGATAATTACCTGAATATTGATAAGCCCGATGAATTCGTTACACTTTTTCGCATTTCAGATCGACCTCAAGATAAACAAGTCAGTCTTAACTACAACATAAATACAGGCTATGGCATAACTGAATTAGAAGATGCCTTAAATCAAGCAGTTGGCGAAAAAGCCACGGTGGATGTGAAACGTTTTGGCGCCTTGGCGCAAGATGTTTTAAAACAGACAATCCGCGAAATGAAAAAAGCTAAATCCAAAGAAGAAATGCTTGGTTTATTAAGTGGGTTCGGTGCTTTTGGTGAAATTACTAATATTAACAAAGAATTGAGTAATGCCATTCTTGGAGATACTGGCGTTGGCGGCATACTTTCTTTTACATCTGCAGGCAAAGCAGAAGAGTCTCTTGAAAAAAGCCTACAAAATATTACGGGAGTTAGAAACAATGCAACGTACAATTGGCAGCAATGGTTCGATAACGAATTAAAGAACCGTTATCAACAAGATTTAGAACTCGGGTATACAACAAAAGAAGCAAACGAACAAATAAAAATTCAAGGGGATTTTGCACGAAAATTTATTGACGATTATTTGGTCCCCCGCTTTAACACGGCGCGTTCAATGGATGAATTTGTTGAGTACATTGATATTCGACAAGAAGAACAAAACCCGTTCCAAACTCAAGACATGGTCAACGCCGTAAACTTAGTTGCTGACTTACGAGCGAAACAGTATTTGGATCAGATTAAAAAGGTTGGAGATCGTTACTTTGATTCAGAGTTTTACTTTAATCCAGTTGGCAATAAAGCTAGAAAAGAGGATTACACTACACAAGCGTCAACCGTAGCCAGTGACTGGGAGGCCGCCAAGAATGGAGATCCTTACTGGGCTCAACAAGCTTATCGTTTCGGCATAAACATCAATGATAAAGATGCCTTTGCCCGTATTCATTTTCAAGTAAAGGGTCAGGGACGCGGCTTTGATGCGGCAAAAGATATTCTTACGGCCGGCGGCGTACAAGATGAAATCTATAACAATATCTTACCAGCGTTGAAAGAAGAGGCCTTAAAGCAAGGTTCTATCTTTGGTCAGTTTGTAACGCCAGAAGAATTTGCTGATGAGATGCTCCGTGGTTTAGATCCCAATGATAAAACAACGTGGCAAGAAGTATTGCAGCGTTATGGTCTTACGGACTTTAAAGGAACTGTTGAAGAATTAAAACAGTATGTTATTGAAACATTGCGCACTGGATCCGCACAAGAAATACGAGAGGAGATTAAATATCTGAACGAAAGGCGCCAGCGGCCCACACAGCAGGTTCTCGGTTTAACTTACATTGAGCGCCCAGAAGATTACAAAGATCAAATGGCAACTCCGCAAACCGAGCTGTACAAAGTCTTTCAAGGTTCTGGATACCAAGGTACAGAAGATGAGTTTTACGAAAAGTTTTTCCCTGATTTAGATCGCTCTGAGCAAACGCTTTTAACAAAGGCAGGATCTGATAAAGCACTTAAAACATATGGCCTCGACCTTAGTGATCCGTTCGCATCCCTGGGGACGATTGAAAGTTTTATGGATGAAGAAAAAGATTCGAAAGATACCACCGGCGATAAGCCTTCAAGCTTCTTCCGTCTAGGATTAGGTGAAGATGAAGAAGAAACGAAGTACAAAACCAAGACGGGCACACAAATCTTGGGCGAGTTTACATCTATGTTTAAAGGACTCTGATGGCGGATAAACGTAAAAAAGCTGCGTCTGCTGCCAAGCTGGCAAAAGACAAGATGGCGTGTAATAAGCCCAGGCGTACCCCAAGCCATCCCACCAAGTCACACGTTGTCAAAGCCTGCAAGGACGGCGAAGAAAAGATCATTCGCTTTGGCCAGCAGGGCGTGGAGGGCGCTGGAAAGAACCCGCAATCAGCCAAAGACAAGGCCCGGCGAAAGTCCTATTACGCCCGTCACAATGCCCAGGACGCAAATCCAGACATTATGTCAGCGAGGTATTGGTCCCACAAAACAAAATGGTGAATAAAAACAGTAGTTCAGCTTCCGGTTAAAGTAATAACACCGCAGTTTTATAGAGATGGCACGACCCAAATCCGCAACATTCATTAAATTAGAAGCCAAACCCAAGCACACTCGGCAAGGGCAGGGGAAACATTCTTTGCCTAACCACGGCAGAAAAAAACGCCGTGGGCAAGGTAGTAAATAAATTGTGTATGATTATGGGTAATAACAGTTATCCACATGACCGACTTTTCGCGTGCGGTTAGTCTAATTTGCAAATATGAAGGTTTTAGCGAAAAGGCGTACCCAGATTTATTTACCGGTGGTGAACCCTACACCATTGGTTATGGCACTCAATTTTATCCAGACGGATCTCCTGTTAAACCCGGGCAGCGCTGCAGTGAAGAGAAGGCATTGCAATACTTGTTCCACGAGGTGCAAATCATTGACAATCAACTTGGCAAATTAAATCTTGGTCTTGATGACTGCATGCATCAGGCGTTGATTTCTTTTATCCATTCGATTGGCTGGCAATCCTTTCTTTACGGCGCCGTGATTGACGCCATAGAAACTGAAGACTTTTGCGCCGCAACTCAAGAAATGTCCAGTTGGATTTTTGACTCCGAGCACAAGGTTATTGGTGGATTGCTTGACCGACGCAGGGAGGAGGTTAATCTATTCCTGCAAGAAATTGAAGTTAACCCCTGGGCGTCAACTGAAATTTTGCTCGCAGCATTTCGCAGTTACACCGCCGCTCCACACGAGGTAAAAGCAATTCGCGAGCTGGAGGAAAGCATTAGTCCGTACATCCTTTCCACATTTGCCAACAATTTTTGCATTGCCGACCATTTATGGGATGAGTTTACCCAAGACGAATTGGACGCCATATTTAAAACATAGCCTTAGAATAATTACATCGAGGCCTGTAAGCAGAATGGAGCATTCAGTTGAACCACGGGAATTTCAACTTCCGTTGGAACTTCAATTCTCCATGCGCAAAGCAGAGCTTACCGCCCGGGAAATGACCTGGGATGAACTCTATGCTGCGTTACTAAATCTCTATCATCAACGCTTGATGGAGTGGCATGCAGTCAAGGCCATCTTGGCGGATGAAAATATTGAACTGGACTGGGATTTACCCACAGAGTTAGAACTGTGTGAGCTCGCTGCCGCTTGTCTGCTGGACGAAGGAGACGACGAAGAGGACGAGTATCAGCCTTTCTGACTTTCGTCAAGCTCAATCAAACGATTTAAGTACCACTGAGCCTTTTTCAAGGATTCCGTGCCGCCTTTATGCCGCTCTCTCCAAAGATATTTTGCACAATTACCTTTACAATATCCACGGAATTCCTCTGGCGTTAACTGAGCTTCAATGGCGTCAATGCACTCAATACCGCCATCCGTGTAATGGGACGGATGATTAACAACATCCTTTTGGAGCACGGGAGGTCCCTCTTGTGTCAGCCAGGGCACAGAGCAAAAACCATCAGGACAATCACTGGAGAAAGCCTCAGCACTTTCATTTTCAGTGTGTGAATCTACCGGCGCAAACCACGTCTTTTCAGCGACTCTTCCATCATTTCCTCTGACGGACCCTCCAGTTCCAGTACCAGGGCTTTGGGTTTTGGTGCTGCCCCCATTTGCATCCCCTCTTCCATCGAGGGAATGTAACCCGTTAAGCCGGGTCGATCCATTCCCTCCAGGTTTAACGGATTCCGCTCCAGTCCCTGCTCGCATGCTGCCAATCCACGATTGTACATATCGTACAACGGAACATCGTTCTCTTGATTATCGATGGGTGCACCAAAGTCTTCGTCTTGATCCAGACACCGGCAAGTTACTTCATCTTGCACAAACGCATCTAAAAATGCTGAGGCGTTGTGATACATGATATCTAAGGCTTGATTTATTCCTTTTACAATAATACTATGGCAAATTTCTTTGATTCCACCTATGATCCCAGGCACGACTCTGGATCCTCAGGTGTTGAAGTATCTGACTTACAACCCGAGAAAGTATACGACACTGACTTGCGTCGTATTGAAGAGGGCCAAAGATTTGCTGCGGAATCAGTAAATGATAAACAAGCGCGTATTGGCAAGTTTATGCGAGCAGCGAAAACCGCTGGAGCCTACCGACAACGAGCTGGAATTGCTGAACCCACAATCCGAGGACGTACTCCACGCAATCCAGCGTTTATCGATGGTACTGAACTTCCCAGTCTTGGAGACACCATTGGCACTGCTGGCAGCACAAACTACGCCAACAAGCCTCAACCACGCTTTGGCCGTGCCTTTGGTTGATCAAACCTGAGACAACACAACTTCGGGGGGCTGATCCTGGTACTTACCTTTACGGTCTTGATAGCTGACTTTGCAAGGATCCCCGCGATAAAACAGGAGTTGCGTGATGCCTTCATTTGCATAAATCCTGTTGAAGAGTCCGGTGCAATTACTGATTTCTAATGTCAGGTAACCTTCCCAACCGCTCTCGGCCGGCGTGATGTTTACCAGGATCCCCGAACGAGCGTACGTTGATTTGCCAACTGCAACAACTGTTACATCACGGGGAAGCTTTAATCGTTCCTGTGCAACGCCCAAGCAATAACCGTAAGGAGGCAAGAGAAAATAGCTACCGCGTTCGTCTTCTAGTAAGTCAGCTGGTTTAAGAATATCAGGATCAAAATCCTTGGGATCACAATCACCCGCCTGAACCTTCCCGAAAATTAAACACTGAGAAGGCGACAAGCGGATGTCGTACCCATAAGAGCTGAGCCCATAGCTCAACAAACGTCTTCCATTTTCTTCACTGATGACATGATCGACAAATGGCGAAAGCATGCCCTTTTGTTCCGCCAAATCTTTAATTTGCCAGTCGGCTAGTATCGTCATGGTGCTCATCAATCGTCTTTCACTATACAAAATCAACAGAGGATTCGCCCCTTATGCGAATAAATATCAATGAATTTTTCGGTTGCCTCGCCAGAGGATTGCATGGGAGGTAAGTATACGACTAGCGATGTACAGGTTTTGTGTGTAGAGATACCTTCGCTCGTGTTTTTGAGTAATATAGGTGGCGTTTTTAGTATGCAAACAGGGAAATCAAAGAGTCTTTGTTCATATCGAATCATGTCCGGGCAGTTAGTAAAGTAAAGCCCCTGCTCGACCTCACCTGCAAGCCATGTTTTATACAGCTTGCGAAACCAAACAGCATGAGAGGACACCAAAGTTGGGGACGAGGAGCGTGTCATCTTCCAGCGTTGCAATTTCTTTTCCCAAAAGTATGTCCCACTAGGGGGAAACAAATAAACCTTGCCGTACCATTGCTGGGAATTCAACCCATCATTCGTTGGCGTAAAAAATTCTTTAGCCTCCACATACTGATTAGCGACCTTTGAACTGGCGACATCTAGTTCAATGCCACCCAACAGGGCATGTGCCGATGAAATAAGGTCATAATTACTGATTAACTCACGGTCTTCAGCGTGAGCCCTAATATTTTGAATTGGCATCAGCGCTCAGCGATCTCGTTGTAATTGACTTCAAAATATCGCATTCCAGTGCCGTCATTGATGACGTAACCCGCCTTCTCTTCAGGATTAATTTTTTGGGCAGCCTCTAAAATCCGCCGAAAAGTTTCTGCCATATCACCATTGTTTTCCTGTTCACACTCTTCTTGTGCAGCATGAAGCTCTTTTAGTGTCAAAAAGAACATAGACCGCGCTTTATTCTCCGGCTGAAACACCATGACACCCGGCCCTTCGCACGACCACATCTTGAAGTAATGTTCGCCCATATCACCAAGAATTAAGCGGACGGTTGCGTCAAGCATCTTGGCTTTTGTTTCGTCCAGCTCAGGACCAATGACGGAGGCAATCAATTTTTCTCGACGGCTCATAGTTCCAACAACCCCTGGCGGGCTAATGATTCAATCAGTTTATCGGTTGGTTGATATAAAACAACCATTTTTCCAAGGACACCACGTTTTTTAATCAGTTTCCCCTCTGCATCGCGAACCTTGTCCAGTTCCCCAGATCTAATAAGATACTCAGCTACGCAACGAAGTCTACGTTTAAGCGGTAACTCTGCCTGTGGAAATTTACCACAAATTGTATCGGGTTTTAAATCACGAAATGCCAGACGTAAGCGATTAGCCAACGTCATATTGGAATTAGCGTCCTCTTCTTCATACTTTTTTAAGTTTTCCAGGTATCTGCGCAGAGTTGCATCATTGAACGAGCCTCCAGGCGGCAAGAATTCCTCCACTTGCAACGCAAGAGATTGCGGCAACAACTCCAGGCAATTCTCCAGGGTCAATGTTGATATGTCCAGATCTTTGAATCGGTGTGCCATTATTACGACTCATCAATTACCCGGTTTGTATATAGCCTGCTCTTACTTTTGAAATAATCAGTCGTCTCCATGTCCCTGTTTCTAGCAAAGGATCTGACCAGATTGTTCCAGGGGATGCGGATGATCGCCTTTTTGGAGGGGTTGGGACAAGCATTAACGTAATGAATGCCCTCTACCCAGCCTTTATCAGGTGTTTTACGGCCAATCGCCATCCAATTTCGCAAGGTTTGATCCGAGACGTTCAAGCGCCTGGCGCACTCCTCAGTTGAAATATATTCATCGGCATAGGCCTCGGGGTTCAAGGCGTCTGTTTCTCCATTCTCATAACGGCTGTGCCACATGGACGCCAAGATGTTGCGAATGCCTTTCAATTCCCAGGCAACGTCCTCTAATCCTTTTCTAATTCCGTGAACCATGACAACAAACTCGTTGATTAAATGCTAACGTGTTGAAAAAGAAGTTGCTCACCATGGATGATCAAGTGCCACCCAGCCAAGCCCCCGGCTTTTCTCAAATTACATCTGAACAACTAGAGGAGATGAAGGCGCGTGCCAGGGAAATGGCAATTCAACAGACCTTGGCACAACAAGCGTCCACTCCGCAGGTGCAGCCGCAAGTTATTTATGTGCGTCGCAACTTGACGGTTGCAGAATTACTATTAGTTTTCCTCATCTCTTGCGGTATTGTAACCGGAATCCAATGGACTTGGAACCTTGGAGCGAATCTTTTACCACGAATTGAAATTAAAGTACGGTAGAACGCCGCCGTCATCAGCTGTTTTTTTGCGATGACAATTTGCACATAAAGCCGTCTTCCCTCACATCTCCCTTGCGAAAAGGCTTGCCTGTTTTGGGATTTAACCGCCTCATTTCTAAATATTTTCAATTTAGAATAACACAAAGAGTGCAAAATCGAGGGTTAGGGCCATCGCAAATAGACGCATAAGCGAGTTCCCTGCAATTAACGGGCTCGATATTAATGAGCAGGACTTGATGACGCTTGTCCACGTCTTTGAGGTGGACCCGACGCTACGCAATAAAAAAATTACCTTCACTCAATTTCGTAGTTATTTAGACCAGTATTACGCCAACATCACCGGTGAAGTTTTCCCGGGCAACGTTACCATCACAGGTAACCTGACGGTTAATGGTGCAACTAACGTCAATACAATCACAAGCAGTGGCTTGGCCACCTTTAGTGGTGTTGTTGTTCAGAATAATTTAACAACCACTGGCACAATCAGTGGCACAACTGTCACTGGAGATACGGGTCAATTTGCAAACCTCACGGCAGTATCCGGGGTTTTCACGTCTCAGGTTTCAGGTGCCACGATTACTGGCAATACGGCACGCGTTAGCGTCATCACTGGTGTTTCAGGTATCTTCACGACAGCCATTAGCGGTGCAACTGTTACAGGAGATACGGCCCAATTCACTAATCTCACCGGAATTTCTGGTACATTTACCAGCCGTATTTCGGGTGCAGTCATTACCGGGGATGCGGCTCAGTTCAGTAATGTCACTGGTGTTTCCGGTGTCTTTACAACTCAACTTTCGGGTGCAACCGTTACCGGTACGAATGCAAACTTCACGACCGGTACATTCCAAACTATTGTTGCAGGCAGTCATACAACCACGGGTAATTTAACAGTTTCTGGTAATCTGTCCGTCCAAGGATCCGGTTTCTTTAGCTCCGGCGTTCAAGTCACCGGGACACTGAGCGGAACAACGGTCACTGGCACCAGTGCTCAGTTTACTTCTGGCACATTCTCTAATTTAAGCGGCACTTTAATTAGCGGTGTCAGCGGCGTCTTTACAACACAATTATCTGGTGCAACCGTCACGGGCGACACGATCCGTGCTGCAACACTGACGGGAGTTTCTGGTGTCTTTACCACCAATCTCAGTGGCGCCACGGTTACCGGTGATACGGTTCGCGTCAGCAACCTCACGGGTGTTTCCGGTGTTTTTACATCGCAACTATCTGGCGCAACCGTCACAGGCGATACAATCCGTGTTTCGACGCTTACAGGAATCAGTGGCATATTTACCACGCAGGTTTCAGGCGCCACCGTCACGGGCGACGCGGGACGTTTTAGTTCATTAACAGGAGTATCTGGCGTCTTTACCAGTCAAATCTCTGGTGCCACCATCACGGGAGATACGTTCCGCGCCACAGCAATCACAGGTGTTTCGGGAGTCTTTACCGGACAAGTATCGGGTACCACGCTAACTGGCGACACCATTCAAGGAACTTTAATTACAGGAATTAGTGGTGTTTTCACGACACAGGTTTCAGGTGCCACTGTTACCGGTAACGCTGTTTTAGCGAGCAATATCACTGGTGTATCTGGCGTCTTTACGTCACAAGTTTCGGGAACTGTCGTTACCGGAAACACGGGTCTATTTACAAACTTGACCGGTGTATCAGGCACATTCACGAGCACTGTTTCTGGGGCGGAGGTAACCGGTGGTATTGCCCGCTTCACTTCCGGCGTCTTCACTAATTTAACCGCCATTAACCAGACCTTTGCTGGTGACCAAACAATCAGTGGCAATTTCACTGTTCTTTCTGGCGTTTTTATCTCCGGTCAAGTATTCACAAACAACAATATTATTGCCACCGGAACGATCAGTGGGCAAACAATTACAGGCACTGCAGTTCAAGCGACAAATATTACAGGTGTCAACATTGTCGGCACCACGACGGTTTCGGGCGCAACCGTTACCGGCAACGTGGGCCAATTTACCACAGTAACAGGCGGTACTGCTGGCTTTACTACTGTTACCGGCACCACTGTTACAGGTACAACAGCCAATTTCGCCACCGTCTCTGGCACTACAGTTACCGGTAATACCGGTCAATTCACAGCCGTCACTGGCGGCACCGCAGGTTTTACCACAATTACCGGCACTACAGTCACAGGAACAACTGCAAACTTTGCGACTATTTCCGGTACGACAGTTACTGGCAATACCGCACAGTTTACAAATATTACCGGTAGCACCCTTGCAATTACCACACCATCGGGTGCAACCGCAGCCATTGTTTGCTCCGGCGTTGTTTCTGGTGGAGCAGCTGGATTTATTATTCAAGGTCCATTAGTTATCATGCCTTAATTCTTTCAGTTAAAATAAGAAAAAAGTAACAGTAAAATGCCGTACGGAATTATTAAGGTCGACACGATCACGTTTACCGCCGGTGGTGTTGATACCAGTGTTTCCATCTCAGGGCTAGTTCAAAACCCTACGTTTAGTGGAAACATTACAACAACAGGCACTATCTCCGGTGTCACCGTTATTGGCAGCACCACCGTCTCTGGTGCCACAGTTACCGGCACGCTTGCACAGTTCACAACGATTACCGGTGGTACCGCTGGTTTCACCACTGTTACGGGCACGACAGTCACTGGCACCACTGCCAACTTTGCAACGCTTTCAGGTACAACTGTCACAGGAAATACAGTTCGTGCAACAACAATAACGGGCATCAGTGGTGTATTTACTTCTCAAATTTCCGGTGCCACGGTTACCGGTAATACTGGTCAATTTACAACGGTCACTGGCGGTACCGCTGGTTTCACAACGGTTACCGGGACGACTGTTACGGGTACCACTGCCAACTTTGCAACGCTTTCAGGCACAACTGTCACAGGTAATGCAGGTAGTTTTACCACGGTCACTGGCGGCGTAGCAACAATTACGTCAGGTGTATTTGCTGCCGGGACAGCCGCCCTGCCATCGATTTCTATAAGCAGCGATCCAAATACTGGAATATTTTCACCCGGAGCAGACCAATTAGCCATCAGCACTGGTGGATCTGGGAGGTTGTTTGTTGACAGCAGTGGTCGGGTGCTGGTGGGCACGTCTACTGCGCGTAACAATTTCAATAATGTTAGTATTGGGGCTGAAACATCGCCATTACAGATTGAAGGGACAAGCGCCAACACCGCAGGCGCAGCTTTTATTCATAGCGGCGCAAACAATCTTCCGGCTGTGCTTCAATTTGCAAAACAGAGATCTGGTGCTGTTGGCGGAAATACTGTTGTTCAATCCGGTGACTTTGCTGGCTACATTTCGTTTGAAGGAAATGACGGCAGCGAGTTTGTTCGATGTGCTGCAATTTCAGCAGATATAGACGGCACCCCTGGCGCTAACGACATGCCAGGAAGGCTAGTGTTCTCTACCACCGCAGACGGGGCAAGTTCTCCGACGGAGAGGATGAGGATTACTTCCGCTGGCCTTGTAGGCATAGGGACTAGTTCGCCCAGCGAACCTTTGGATGTTGTTAGCGCATCTGGCACGGCACGGGCTATCCGAGTTCGCGGAAGAAATGCTGACAATATTGGATTGATTGATTTTTATTCCAGCGATAATGCGACAAGATACGCAACGATTGGTGCTGGAGCGGCAAACACATTTGTTATTGAGACTGCAAACAATGAGCGACTGCGTGTAGATAGTTCAGGTCGAGTAGGGATTGGCACTACGAGCCCTAGTTACGCCCTAACTGTCTCGCAAAGTGTAAACACGACTGGATTGTTTATAAGTGCAAGCGGCACGTCAACCGCTGGAGATTATTCCCAGATTGCTTTTGGCAGCTCTGGCGGAGGAAGCACTGTTCACGCTGCTATCAGATCTGCGTATAACAATCCGGGCTCAGGCGGCGCTACCTCTCTTCAATTCTTTACGAATAATAATAGTAGTACCTCCGAACGCGCCCGCATCGACTCCAGCGGACGCCTGTTAGTTGGCACGTCTTCTGTGTCTTACGGGACTAAAGCAGTATTCCAGGGGAACTCCAGCAATGCGGCAGGTCAAGGAATCATCCATATACAAAAAGGCGCCGCTAATCCGAGTTCGGTAGATCAACTTGCAGAGATTAAGTTTTCTGACCTTAACGGCGGTGTCGGAGCAGAAATTTCTGCATTTAATGAATCTGCTTGGGCGACGAATGATTACCCAACAAGGCTAGTGTTCTCGGTTACTGCGGATGGCGCCAGTAGTCCAAGCGAAGCCATGCGAATAACAAACGCAAAGACTTTTCGATTGTGCATGGAATCGTATGCTAGTGGAGCGGGCAGCACTAACTCTGGCTGGGAACTTAATCAAAATGGAACGAATCCATTTGTTAATCACGCCACTGACGGAACTGGACTGGCAACTCTATACGCCATGGTTAATGACAATGGAGTTGTTGGTACAATTAGAGTATCGGGCAGCTCAACTCAATACAATACGTCTTCGGATTATCGGCTTAAGGAAAACATAGAACCTATTAGCGAAGCTGCTGACCGCATTTTGCGACTAAAGCCATGTCGGTTCAACTTTATTGCGGATGCCACTAAAACTGTTGATGGTTTCATTGCTCATGAAGTTCAAGAGGTTGTGCCAGAAGCCATCTCTGGTGAAAAGGATGCTGTCAATGAAGACGGTACGATTGACCCGCAAGGCATCGACCAATCCAAACTGGTGCCCCTGTTGACGGCTGCGTTGCAGGAAGCTATCGGTGAGATCGAATCGCTGAAGGCTCGTCTAACTGCGGCAGGCATCTAAGTCCCCTTCACTACCGTGTTCCCGAACGGTGGCAACTCCTTGTAAATCAGGAGTATTGTGCCACATTTACCTGGACGGTAACACACAGTAGTCTTTGACACTGCTG
>Ga0194134_10004932_pt1 | contig 12963 bp, 4 predicted proteins | sample TA2KigOff0mmetaG_FD_148602 | JGI IMG/M metagenome (GOLD analysis project Ga0194134, IMG submission 148602) | Freshwater microbial communities from Lake Tanganyika, Tanzania - TA2015056 Kigoma Offshore 0m | ecosystem: Environmental > Aquatic > Freshwater > Lake | place: Tanzania: Lake Tanganyika... | reverse complement strand
TGTACGGGACTCAATGGACGAGTCGAGCGCACCGTCAAGCTCGATGTTCTGCCTTCACCACGAGTGACTCTGTCGCTCTCCGAATCCATCGTGCCCACTGGCGCGAGCGTCACTCTGAAATGGTCGAGTGAGTTCGCGTCGGAGTGTTCTGCGAGCGGCTCACCGTTCACCGGTAGTAAGCCACTGTCCGGCGAAGAAGTACTCTCCAAGCTGACGGCCGGCGAGAAGATTTTCAAGTTGACTTGCCGCGGTGTCGGGGTTTCAGCGGTTGCGGAACGTCGTCTGTCGGTGACGTCGAAGCCGACCATTGCGGAATTCGGCATGGACAAACTGACCGTACCGCTTGGTTCCAGTGCGACGCTGTCGTGGTCCGCAATCAACTCGACGCAATGTGCGGCATCAGGAAGTTGGACGGGCACCCGTGACGTTCGTGGTCAACTTTCTTACACCCCGAAATCTTCGGGTCGTTTCGAGTTCGCTATCGAATGCCAAGGCGCGGGCAAGTCAGTCAAAAAAACCATCACCGTCGCGGTGCCGCATGTGCCGATGGCGACGTCGTATCAAAACAAGAATTCGGTTCCGTTCGATCAGACCCAGATTCCGTACCTCGGCGTCTTGGGTATCCCTCGGGAGGACAACGAATGGGACCTTTGGGGTCAATCGATCACGATCGGTGACTTCTTCCAGGAAGGTCGGTTTTCCGCATTCGTCTCGACGATGCGGGCGACAGGTCTCTATGGCATCAAGAATGTCCCCGATGTGCCGGGCAAGGCGTATTTTCTGGCGCAAGATGAGTCGGGTCGTTGGCGCGACAGAACGGCGGAACTGCTCTCCACCCCTGCAGATCGAGATACCTGCATCACGATCAATCAGGTGCTGACTGCGGATTTCAACAACGATAAGCGACCGGATATTTTCCTGGCCTGCGCGGGTCGTGCCCCGTGGAATCCGTTGCCGACGGGCGAGTCTGACATCTCGCATCCAAACTATGCCTCGATCTATCTCGCGAAGCCCGTTCTTTTTCTGAGTTCCGGCGAGCGCGGATATCGACGGGTCGAATTGCCCGATCGTTGGAGCGTCAACAGCGCGTCGGCCGCCGATATGAACGGCGATGGGAACATCGATATCGCGATTACCTACAACACCCAGTTCCCGCGCGAGGAAGACCGGACGCCTTTCGTATTACTCGGAAACGGCGATGGCACGTTCAAGCGAGCTTTAGGCTTGCTTCCACTCACGAACGGCAATGGCCGACCGACCGCGTGGGACATCGGTGGCATCGCGGCGATTCACTTGATTCCGATCGGGAATCGGTTGGACATGCTGATGGTGGGCTACCAATCGACTGCATGGTTCCGTGGCGTTCCGGGCGCAAGAGGTCGTTTCGACACGCGAACGCGACGCCTCATGCAAATGCCGATCTCGTCGAGGACCGGAAATCGGTATTACTGGCCGCCCGATGCCGTCTACGCTCACGATAGTTTCTATTTCGTTTCATCAGCGTGTTTCGATGGGGGATGTGATCAGGTCCTTGTTCGCTCGGATCTCAAAACCCTCACGCCAGTGACCGTGCCAATATTCACGAACATGCGCGACAACTACCGCACGATCATCGCGCAAATCAAGCCCGCCATGGATGGAGCGATCGTCGCGTATCACGGCGGATGTGTTTCCGAAAACCCGGGGATGTGCAGCATTCGTGTCAGGCCCGATATCGGGCAGTCGCTCGAAAAAATAGAATCCCTACGGTATGTCGCAAGCTATGCAGACTTGATCGAGTCGATCGGCGACGACTTCGAAAAGGGGCGTGCCCACTACGAAAAGAACGCAGCCGCGGAATCTCGGAAAATCACCTTCGATCCGTTGATCTACGTCGCCAGTAATCCCGATTTGATTAGTTTGCTGGGGACGGATTCCGAGAAGGCAGCACGCCACTACATCAATGTCGGATATCGCGAAGGTCGCCCGACGGTGGGATTCGACGCGTTGCGTTACATCGCAAGCCACGACGATTTAATCGAAGCCTTCGGGCTCGACACGACCGCCGCGACGCGAAACTACATTCTCTTCGGATTTGCGGAGGGACGAAAGACCACGTTCGATCCGCTTGCCTACATCGCGAGCTTCGCTGATCTCATCAAAGACCTCGGAGCGGATGCTTTGGCGGCAACAGAGCACTTCATTTTGAAGGGCTACGATGAAGGTCGACGAATTTTGTTCGATGCGCTGGCCTACCTCGCAAGTTATGTCGAGCTGATGGTGGAGTTGGGACTCGATGTGGTGGCTGCGGCGAAGCACTACATCGAGATAGGCTTTGCAGAGGGTAAGAAGGTGTTGTTCAGTGCGGCGGCGTATCTCGCCAACAATGCGGACGTCCGCGCCAAGTTCGGCTCGGATGCGATCGCTGCGACGCGCTTCTATATTTCATCGGCGTTTTCAGACAAGCCCCCGCTGATGCGCAATGCAGATTCACCGACCACCTGGTACGACGCTCACCGTTTCTTGGTGCAGACGAGTTTCGGACCCACCGAGGACGAAATCGCCCGCCTGCTCGCGATGGGATATGGGCCGCGCGGATACGAGCGCTGGATCGACGATCAAATCGCCACGACTCCCTCCGCGACCCTGCCAGGGCTCATTGCCCGTACGCCCGTCGATCGAAAGAACATGGGGGCCTCGCAGCTGATCGCGGATCGCGTGGATCTTTGGTTCCGAAACGTGATGCTGGGAGAGGATCAATTGCGACAGCGGGTCGCGTGGGCGCTCTCGCAAATCATGGTGGTCTCGGACAACGGTGCATTGCTCGAGTATCCGTACGCCGTGGCGGATTACCAGGATATGTTGAGCCGGAATGCCTTCGGTAATTTCAGGAAGTTGCTTGAGGATGTCACGCTGCATCCGGCGATGGGTCTGTACCTGTCGATGTACGGCAATCAGAAGGCTGTCGAAGGCACCAATCTTCGACCTGACGAGAACTATGCCCGCGAGATGATGCAGTTGTTCACGATCGGGCTCGTCGAACTCAGCATCGACGGAACGGTCAAACGCGACGCCTCGGGTCAGCCGATTCCGACCTACAACCAAGAGATCATCCGCGGATTCGCGCGGGTGTTCACGGGTTGGAAGGCCGAGTGTTTTTATTATGTTCCGAGAGACCAGTGCTTCTACCGCTCCTACCTCGTGCCGTGGCCGAACGAGGACGGGTTCAATCAAGGGAAATCGATGATCGTCCACGAAGACTTCCATGAACCCGGACCGAAACAATTACTCAATTATCAAGGCGTCTCCTTGTCGGGCGGAGTCATTCCTGCCAATCAAGGGGGTGTCAAAGATCTGCAACTCGCGCTCGACAACGCCTTCCATCATCCGAATGTGGGGCCGTTCATTTCGAAGCAATTGATCCAGAAGTTAGTCACCAGCAATCCGTCTCCGGCATATGTTCGACGCGTAGCTGAGATCTTCAACAATGATGGAAGCGGAGTTCGCGGAAATCTCGAGGCGGTGATCAAGGCGATTCTCCTCGATCGTGAGGCGCGCGACCTCAGTGGCAGCCCGACAGCAGGCAAGGTCAAAGAGCCGCTCTTGAGACTGACCCAGCTTTGGCGGATTTACGCCGAGAGTATCCCCGATGGGAAATTCATCAACGGACCAATGTACTGGTTGGGTCAGAGCCCCGGTCAGTCGCCGTCCGTGTTCAATTTCTTCAGCCCGTTCTACGCGCCGCCTGGGGAGATTTCGGAGCAGGGGCTATTGGCTCCAGAGCTCCAGCTCGCCAACGAAAATCTCCATACTCAGCTGAGTGGATTATTTTTCTCGCAAATCCAGTATCAAAACTCTCGTAGCAACTGGACTCGCGGCAACTCGATATTCATCGACATCGAGGAGGAGATGCGACTCGCCGACAACATCGAGCCGTTGATCGACCTCGTCGCCAAGAAGCTGCTGGGTTCCCCCGATGCGATGTCGCCCGCGTTGCGCGACGAGACTCGTCGTCAGCTGCGTCGCTGGAAACCCGACCCGACCTATACCGACAACCAATACGGCTCGCGATTGAGTCATCTCGATTTTTTCAGGCAAGCCCGGACTGCGGATGCGATATTCCTGGTGACCGTTTCGCCGGAATACGCCGTGCAGCGCTGACTTGCCGCATCAAAGGATATCGACCTCACCATGCATTTCCGCCGTCGACAATTTCTGAAAGCCGCTGCTGCGGGTGGCGTGGCCTACGCGCTCGGCCGCACGCCCGGCGTCAGCTTAGGTCAGATGAGCGGCGTCACGGGCTTTTCGGATTACAAGGCTCTCGTGTGTTTGTTCCTCTTTGGCGGTAACGATTCGTGGAACATGTTCGTGCCGACGAGTTCGGGCGAGTACGAGGCGTACGCAAAGTCTCGAGGAGCAGGGACGCCGTCGAGTCTCGCCATAGAAAAGGAATCCCTCCTGTCGATTTCTTCGGGGTCGACGGAAGGTCAATATGCCTTTGGCTTTCATCCCGCGATGCCTGAGATTCGCGATTTGTTTATGTCGGGGCGTGTGGCCGTGCTGCCGAACGTGGGCCCGCTCATCAAGCCGACGACCAAAGATCAGTATAAAAATGCCGAGCGACTCAACTTCGATCTGCCGCCACAGCTGTTTTCGCACAATGATCAGCAGGATCAATGGCACAGTCTGCGCGGGAAGTTTCTGCTGACATCGGGTTGGGCGGGCAGGGTGGCCGATGTGCTCGCCTCGCAAACGGGTGCGCAGCAGATGCCTCTCAATGTGTCTTTGTCCGGGCAGACCTTGTTTCAATCTTCTTTGACGGTCGATCCGTATGTGATGGGTTTCGACGGCGTCAACACGTTTCAAGGATTGACGGTCAATCCGCAAATGGACCCTTACGGCTATCTCTACAGCCAGGGTCGACGCCAGAGTGTCGAGAATGTTCTGGCCGCGACCCTGGGCGATCGAACCAATACCTATTACCATCGAGGCTACGCCAGAGTACAAGATCGCGCCCTGCGCTATGTCGATCGCCTCAACAAAGCGTTGTCGGACGCCCGGGAGTTCAGTTCGCTGCCAGCGCCTGTTGAAAACCGTGGATCGCCGCTCAAGAGACAGTTGCGTACTGTTGCGAGAATGATTGCGAAACGAGCAGACCTGTCGATGTCCCGGCAAATTTTCTTCGTGGGACTCGGCGGTTTCGACACGCACGATTTTCAACTCGTCGATCATCCGAAATTGTTGAGAGAGATCAGCTCGGGTGTCAAAGCGTTCTTCGATGCCATGACGGAAATCGGGATGAGCGAGCAAGTCACGCTCTTCACGCAGTCGGATTTCGCTCGTACGCTCACCTCAAACGGCGACGGCTCGGATCACGCATGGGGCGGCACGCAGATGGTGGTTGGCGGTGCCGTACGCGGCGGTCGCATCTATGGCGATTATCCACTTCTCGAGATGGGCGGGCCGTTGGAGATCGGTGGCGGGATCATGATCCCGACCATTTCTTCGGATCAGTATGCCGCGACGCTCGCCTCGTGGTTCGGGGTATCGCCCTCTAATCTGCCGGCCGTCGCGCCGAGCGTGGTCAACTTCTCAAGTCGAGATCTAGGATTCATGGTGTGAACCGTTTAACTATTTTTATTCTTTTATTTGGTGTAGCGGTCCAGACGACGCCGCACCTCGCGCTCGCCCAAACCTCTCCGAAGCTCACGGTATCGCCGTCCTCGCTGAGCTTCTCGAGCACACCGAGCGGGACGTCGAGCGCGCCGAAGGCGATTACGCTTAAGAACTCAGGTACTGGCACTCTGCAAATCTCGGCAGTCTCCGTCGGTGGTGATTAAGCTTCGGAGTTTTCGGCCACGAACGGCTGTAGCGACGCGCTTTCAGCAAACGGCGCCTGCACGATTTCCGTGACGTTCCGTCCGACGGCCGAAGGCCCCCGCGCGGCTTCGCTTTTGATCAAGAGCAACGTCGCTGATCGCGTAATCACCCTGAAGGGAACCGGCGCTGCCCCGCCAAAGCCCACACTCACGCTCTCGCCGACGAGCATGTCGTTCTCGAGTACCGTGACAGGAACCTCGAGCGAGACGAAGACCGTCTCGGTCAGGAACACGGGCAAGGGGACTCTTCAGATCTCGACCATCACGGTGGTGGGCGATCACCGGACTGATTTTGCCAGTACCAACACCTGCGGATCGCCGGTCGCCCCGGGCGGCGACTGCACGATCTCGGTGTCGTTCAGCCCCTCAGCGGCTGGAGCCCGATCGGCACAGATCGAGATCAAAGGTAACGTCGCCACCAAATCATTGAGCATCCGCGGTACGGGGATGACGCCGCCACAGCCCGTACTGGCGCTCTCCTCCACGAGCCTTACGTTCTCGGGCACGCCCGCGTGGTCGACAAGCGCTGAGCGGCGCGTCACGCTGAGGAACAGAGGCTCGGCACCACTCGAGGTGTCGACCATCACTCTTAAAGGTGAGGACGCTACCGAGTTTTCGATCACGAACACCTGCGGCGCACCCATTGCACCTTCGGGAAATTGCGTGATTGCGGTGTCGTTTCGTCCGAAGACGATCGGATCGAAGAGCGCGTTCTTCGAGATCAAGGGCAATGTCGCGCCGAGTTCTCTGCCACTGCTCGGGACGGCGACCGCGCCGAGGAATCATAAGATTTCCACGACAGTCTCGGGCTCTGGGACGATTTCACCCGCGTCACTGACGGTACCGGCAGGCAATACGGGGACATTTACGTTATCGCCCCAGTCCGGCTATCGCCCCGTGGTGACGGGATGCAATGGAACGCTGAGATCCGAGGGCGCGACGATCAAGTATGTGACGGGAGTGATTACGGCGCCGTGCAGTGTTAATGCAACGTTTGAGGTGGATACGCCGTTTTCAGCGGAACCAAAGCTGTTGTCGGACCTTGAGCCACTCTTCCAGCAAACGTGCGGGGAAACTGGGCTAGGCCGAAGTTTACAACACGTCGTCGTTAATGATTTTGATAACGACGGTCGAAAGGATTTACTGCTTAATATCTGGTGTTCCCCCGTTACCGCAGGAGCCGAATTCACAGGCCCAACGCCTAGTCGTGCGTATATCTTCAAGCAGGATTATTCCGGTAACTTCACTGAGAGGACCTCAGAATACTTTGGTGCCACTCCGGTTGATTTAGGCGGAGTTGGTGAGTACTACGTTCTAGAAGACTTCAATAATGATGGCTATAAGGATGTGATTTATGCCGTTCAGCGTGAGGATGCCCGCCGGATCAACAGCCCGCCAACGAATCAGTACGCATTCAATGTCGCTCTGATGAGTAAAGGAAACGGGTTATACAGCGCCTCAACTTGGGGTGCTGCAGCGTGGCATAGCCAATTAGTGCTCGCTGCCAACGCGTCAGGAGAATTTGATGTTATCGAAACGAGCTTCTCGCAAGGCCCGCAAGGATGGCGATGGCTAGACGGTTGGATCAAGGCGCCGGGATATGAGTGGGTCTCAAGTCAGGGCGCCCAGTTTCTCGCGCCCTCAACAGCGGAAAAAGGATCTGAGTTTGCTATCAGCGCCACAAGCGGCTCACTGGTAGGCGTCGAGGCTAGAAAGTACTCAGCCGATGGGTGGGTAAAGATGGGCGAGTTCGGTTATCCAGGATATTCCGGTCAAAAATTATGTTGCGGGAACGCGGCTCCCTCAGGCGCTGCACTGGTCAGCATTGATGGCAAGGACTACGTAGACCCAAGTTTCGGTTTTTTCTGTGAAATGAAGAGGACCCCTGAGTCGCAGTCGGAGGTCATAACAGATCTAAATGCTCAAGAAATAGTCGGTGGTTATTACGGGCAGTTACTTATATACGGGCAAACAGAGTTAATCGGAACCGACAAGTTGTTTTCATTTTCTGTCGACTCCACAGGCCAACTGAAGCGGAATACGCTGACGATCCGAAACGAACTGACACGTAACCTCGAACCAAACCGTATGGCCTGTCCCGATCTCAACGCGGACGGCTATCAAGACATTTTGCTGTATGCAGCTCCCACAAAAAGACCGCGACTGCCTGTCATATACGTCAATGATGGCACCGGAGATTTTGATCGAGTCAAAGATGCCGCGCTACCTCTAGCGCCTAGTGGCCCCGGCATTTATAACTATGTGATCGAGGACGTTGATGGCGATGGAATCCGCGACTTGCTCTATTTCCCAATTAGTGGCGAGAAAGGAAAGCCGATAAAAATTCGTATTCATCGTGGGGTGCGAGCAATCAACAAGTCAGATGTGATGTGAGTCGACGTCGAAAGCTACTCGGCATCGCCGGATGGTACTTACTGGATTTACGATAGATTTTCCTTCGTGTTAGTCGGCCAAAGCCACGGAGTTTGTCTTGTTGGCGGTTTTTGCATCCGACGCCCCTAGAGTAGCGCTCCGGTCTAGAGTCTCCCATCGGTTGACGTCAGTTTCTCCAAAGCGTTGAATTTTTGGAGCGAAAATCTCGAAATCCTTGCGCGACCCAAAATATAGTTGTATTAAACCCCGGTCGAGTCTATAAATTGGCATAGTTCGGAGCGCGCGAGGTCATGGCTAAGTTTCTCACGTGGCGTATCTTGGGCCTGGCAGTGGGGTTGGCTGTTTTGTGGATGCCCGAACCTACTTCGGCGCAGACGTCGCTCCAGCCTGCGATCACGATTTCTCCCACGACTCTTTCGTTCCCGAGCACACCGACCGGCACCAAGAGTTCGGGTCTGACGCTGAAGCTGACGAACACCGGAAAGGCGCCGCTGCAGGTATCGTCGGTGATGATCTCGAACTCAGCCGAGTTCAGTGGCGTACAGACGTGCACGGCCTCGTCAATCGCGCCGGCGGGAACCTGTCAGATCACGGTGTTCTTCACGCCCTCGGCGACCGGCTCACGCACTGGCTCGCTCGTTATCAAGAGCAATATCGCCGATCGTACGGTGAGCTTGAAGGGCACGGGCGCCGCTCCAGCCCAGCCTGCGATCACGATTTCTCCCACGAGTCTTTCTTTCCCGAGTACTCTAACCGGCACCAAGAGTTCGGGTCTGACGCTGAAGCTGACGAACACCGGAAAGGCGCCGCTGCAGGTATCGTCGGTGATGTTCTCGAACTCAGCCGAGTTCAGTGGCGTACAGACGTGCACGGCCTCGTCAATCGCGCCGGCAAGAACCTGTGAGATCACGGTGTTCTTCACGCCCTCGGCGACCGGCTCACGCACTGGCTCGCTCGTTATCAAGAGCAATATTGCGGATCGTACGGTGAGCTTGAAGGGCACGGGTGTGGCGCCCGAGACCATCACCATTTCCGGTGCGCTGTCCGTCAATAGTGGACTATTGATTGATGCAGATACGAACGATCCCCGACAAACCGTAACGGCAGATAACAACACCTGCGCGGCATCGCAATTTGCGAACGCGCCCGCTGTGATCGGCGGCTATGTGACCCAAGTCAGTACGGGGAAAGCGGGCGATCGATACGCCAATGCCACCGATAAGTTTGACTCCTACCGCACCACTTTATCGGCAGGGTCGTTGATCGAGTTGACAACGGCTAATTTCAACCCTAACGCCGCGTCGGCGGACGTCTTGTATCTCGGACTTCTCTCCTCAGATTGCAAGACCTATCTGCAGGCGGCTGTAGAGGATTTAGGAACCAAATCGATTTTGGTCAGGGAAACAGGCTCCTACTACTTGGTTGTGCAAGCGGAAAAAGGTGGCTCGAGTTATGTTTTGCGCCTATTGCCGCCCGCGGCTGGAATCCAGTCAGTACAAAAAAAGGCTGAGTTTTCTCCGCCGAGCTTTGTGGACAACGAAGTCATTATTTCCAAAGGCAAAAATATCGATTTGAAATCGACTCTTGCCGATCTCAGTAAGGGGCAGGGTGGATTATTTTCTAGATCACCCGATACCGTATCGGCTTCTGCGTTGGAGGCAGACGACTCGGGAGAGTTCCGGCGGGAGGTTCAGGGATACTTTCGGGAGATGTCGATACCCGCGGGCGAAATCATTGACTACGGCGCGACGGCTCTAGTGAAGATCGATCGACGTATCGCGGCGGCTTCCCTTCGTGAAGAGGCGCGGGTACTCGCTCAATCGGCCCCAAGCGACTCTTCCTCAACAGGTGGTCGTGTCGAAGACTCGCGAAGCGTCGCAGAAGCACTGGGAGCGCAGTTCGCTTCGGACGAGCTTAGAAACTATATCGAGATGAGCCAAGTCGCACAGGATCTAGCGCGAAAAATCGGCGCGAAGCGAGGGGAGCTCAATTTTATTCAATCGACCCATTCGATCGGAGACCCTGAGGCATACAAGCAGCGCTGGCATTACGATGCAATCAAGTTGAGTCAAGCGCTGCTGTTGCAATCGTCTGCGCCGCAAAGTGACGTGGTGGTCGCGGTAATCGACTCGGGGATCTACGCGGCACACCCGGATCTGTCTACTCAGTCTGTGGCAGGCTACGATTTCATCGAGGATCTTGCGGTTGCCATCGATGGCAATGGCCTTGACGCTAATCCAGACGACCCTGGCTATGATGATGGTTATGGAGGGTTCGGTTACCACGGTACTCATGTCGCGGGAACCGTCGCCGCAGCAGCGGACAATGGCATCGGCGGTTATGGTGTCGCGGGTACCGGTGGAAAAACCAAGGTGATGAACCTGCGAGTCTGCGGGAATGGAGGGTGTCCCGTTATATCGACTACGAATGCGATCCGATACGCAGCAGGGTTGACCGTCGCCGGGGTTCGCGCCGCTCGAAAAGCAGACATCATAAATATGAGTCTGGGCGGAAAGGGTGAGTGTCCTCAGGTTTATCAAGATGCGATCAACGCCGCCCGCGCGGCGGGGGTGATTGTTGTTGCTTCGGCCGGAAACGGATACGAGAAGCTCAACCCGTCGAATTCGCCAGCAAACTGCCCAGGTGTCGTCGCGGTGGGGGCGACGGGCCCCGACGGCTCGCGCGCGCATTACTCACAAGTGCAAGATTATGTTGACATTGCCGCTCCAGGCGGAGATTGGAGGCGTATCGCATTTTCTCAGCCTGAAATTCACTCTGCATGGGCTTCTGGGAGACTTCGGGGTTCGAGTGATACGCGCGTTCCAACCTACGTATCAGACTCCGGCACCTCCATGGCTTCACCGCATGTAGCCGGTGTGGCGGCGTTGATGCGCTCGGTGTGGCCGGCGATGACGCCCGCGGACTTTGACTCGGCGTTGGTGGCGGGGCGACTGACTTCGCCTGTCGCGGGCCAGTCTTCGAAGACGAAAGAATACGGCTACGGACTCGTCGATGCTGCAAAAAGTGTCGCGTACGCGTTGGAGAAAAAGCAGTCCGGTGGATCGACACCGAGTTACTTGAGTGTCGACCCGGCGATCTTGGATTTCGGATCAACGGGTTCGACGCAGGCGCTGAATATTCGGAAATTTGGGACTGCTGCAGTACGCGATGTATCACCGCTTGTTTCTGCGAAATGGTTGAAGATCGTCAAATCAAGTTCATCGACCAGCGCGGACACCTATGTGCTCTCCGTCGACCGGACCGGTGTGGCGCCGGGCGCCTATTCAGTGATCTTGCGTGTTACCGATACCTCCGGACTTACTCAGGACGTCGTCGTATCGATGCGAGTTGCCGGATCGACCGCAACATCCTCCTCGGCGACCCCGGTCTATATCTTGGTTTGGGATGCAATTTCGCAGAAAACGGTAGCCTTCGTTCAGGTTGATTCGACCACACTTAATGAGCGTGATTTCAATCTGACCCCGTTGAAATCAACGACCACTTATCTACTCATCGCTGGGTCTGATTCGGATAACGACCGAGTCATTTGCGAGGTAGGCGATCTGTGTTCAGCATGGCCGATTGACGAAAAATTGAGTGGTGTGTCGTCATCTTCTTCGACGACCCGCGTGAAGCTAACAGTTGGATTCGAAAACCGATCGGTTGCCGCAGTGAAGGCCGCCAAGGTTGGTGGAATATGGATCGGCGAATTAGAGGACTCTGACGTGCTGGTGTTCACGGGAGAGACTGGTGCCGTCCAAGGGTTGAGAATTGACGACGAAGAATCTACCTTTTCGATTTGGGGTCTGGCTGTCGCATCCGGCAGTGAGATTCGAATCGATTACACCGCCGCGGAAGATGGCGCGGTCTCCGGTACCGGAGTCCTCCTCGGCGAGATCGAGGAGCGGGCGAGTATTGTTGGCGACTTGGTCTTTACCGATACATCCGGGAACACTAGCGTCGAGTCGAATGTCGAGTTTTTGTTTGCTGATGTATACAACAATCCGAGTTCTCTACCCTTGGTGTCGGGGAAATGGGCGAGTGACTACGGTGAGTCGTACGAGATTGATCCCTCGGGCAAGCTGTCGTTTTCTGACGCACAGTCGGGCTGCAAGGGTAGTGGCCAGATTCGCGTGATCAATTCTTCATTCAATATGTATGACCTGCGCTTCACTCTGAGCGGATGTGCGAGTGAGTTCTCAACCTTTAATGGCTCTTTAGTGACAGGGCTCGCAGTCCTTGATTTCGACGAGTCATCGTTAAAGCCGCCGATGTATTTTTTAGGTCAAAACAGAGTGGGATCAAAAGTGTATCCGACGATATTAATCGCAGAACCTGTCAATTAAGAATTTGAAAACCTCACCAATAAATGGAGACACTTGATTCCCCCTGCGCCATCCACCGCTCGTCTGTAAGCCCCTTGGTTCAGGGGTCGAGTTGGAAACTCACATAAATCATGGGCTATTGACTAGAGGGGTTCTATTGTTTGAGTATCCGGATAGATTTGTAGAGTAGTAAACCCTCTCCGACGTCCCCCCGGATTTAGTTCCGGTTGGGTCTAGAGACTGACGGTTAGTGTATCTACCTTTTGACTGATCTGTTTTGCGTATTCCGTTGGCGTTAATCCGCCAAGTGTTTTCTTCGGTCTTTCATCGTTGTATTCCCTTCGCCAAGTCTCGATCACGCCTCGGGCGTGATCGAGAGAAGTAAA
>Ga0194134_10004925_pt1 | contig 12972 bp, 13 predicted proteins | sample TA2KigOff0mmetaG_FD_148602 | JGI IMG/M metagenome (GOLD analysis project Ga0194134, IMG submission 148602) | Freshwater microbial communities from Lake Tanganyika, Tanzania - TA2015056 Kigoma Offshore 0m | ecosystem: Environmental > Aquatic > Freshwater > Lake | place: Tanzania: Lake Tanganyika... | reverse complement strand
CCGCCTGGCCAATCCCAACTTCGCTGGGAAGGCCCCACCGGAGGTGGTGGCCGAGTGCCAGGCCAACCTGGCGGAGGCAGAAGCCCAGGCCGCTCTGGCCCGGAAGCGTCTGGAAGACCTGGGCTGAGGCCAACAGGGGAGGCGGTGATCTTGGCCATCACCGCAAGCTGATCGCTACCCATGCACTTGCCCAGGGCGTCACGCTAGTGACCCACAATCCGGCCGATGTCCAGCCCTACGCCGACCTCAGCAATGAACACTGGGTGGACTGATGATCCACGCCCGGCCTCCCAGATCGGCACCAGACCACTGGCCCCGACCGCATCCAGGGGCAGCAGCTGCACCACATCGGTCGCTGCCGCCTGCCGCAACCAGACTGGGAACGGTCGATTCAGGATCAGGCGGCCCTTGGCCCGCAACGTCTGGGCTTCCCAGAGGCTCATGGCTGCCAGGCAGACGTTGCCGGAGGCCGCCAGCTGATCGAGCGCCCGTCGCTCGCTGGCGCTGAGCCGCTCACTGCCCAGCAGCCACCACAGCCATACGTGCGTATCGAGCAACACCCTCACCGAAGTGCCGAGAAGGCCTGGGCTACGAGCACGGAGTTCTCGGGCTTTGCGTTCAGTGCTCCTGAACCCCGCAGGGCTTGCCAGGGAGGCGTGTCGCTGTTGGCAGTGCCTGGAGGCAGACTGAGCCGGGCGACCACCCGGCCACTGCGGCGGATCCGCACCTCGTCGCCACCAGCTTCCACCTACCGGATCAGCTCCAGGCAGCGGGCACGGAACTGGGTCACGGAAATGTCCACTTTTAAGCCTAGTGGCCATCAGCTGGGTGGCGGCTGGGGCCCGCTTCACAGCAGTGAAGGTTGGTGCTCCACCGGCTCCAGCTGGGTTGGAGGGGCTGGCGTGGGGGAGCTCTCCTCGCGCCGCTCCTCCGCTTCGCCAGCCTTCACCTCAAGAGCCTGCTCGATCACCCGGTCGGTGAGGGCATCATGGATCATCGATGCATACAAATTTCCAAGCATTACTCTCAGTCCTTCCATTTGTTCTTATGGGAGTGATTGCTGGATATTATGTCTTTTTAGAAGCCCCACGCCCAATTCTTCGACTGATTGTAGGAGTTGTGATCTTTTTTATTGCTCTCTATCAACTCAGAGCGTCTTCAATAGAAGTAGACCAGTCAAGATCTACGGTTTTAGATAAATTGCAATTTCCTCGATCATGACTTTATCAATTTATTGCAGGAGTCTTTTCTGCGTGTACAGGCACCGGAGTTGCAGAGATGCATCAACCATTGTTCGATAAAAAGGCTTTCATGGGTCCATTTCAGCAAATGCTACAGCAATCTGTCTAGAAGCTATAGTTGATTGACTAATTACTAGCTTTAATCTTAGGATTGGCAATCTTCGATACGATATATAGATCTTCACGGTCAGTGGTGTTCTTGTTGGAGGGCAAATAGGTCCAAGGGTTGCGAGATGTATTCCACCACGAGTCATAAAGATTTGCTTTGGCTTTGCTGTAATTCTAATAGGATTGGTATACATCATTACATCCCTACCAAATGTTTTTGACCTGATTCTTGGCAAGTCTGCTTAGCGAATTACTTTGATGTATTTAGAAAGGCATCATTGAAGACTATTAGGCCCAAGACATGATCAAATCCATGTATCTCAAAATTGATTACAAGTAATAAATACCTTATTATTTTTGCTGATATGATTTGACCTGGTAGAAGAATTGGATAGCCTGGTGGGTAGGGCGTCACAATTCCTGCTGATACATATATTTTTCCTGATTCGATCGACTGGGCTATTTTCTCTGTTGGCATCACGTAGCTTGTTAAACCTAGATCTCTAGCCCGGTAGTATGCTTCTCGTATGTTTACTCCAGCAATCTCTGATGATGAATTTGCGAATACAGGATGAAACTTGGTGAAAACTGGTAAATCAGGATGCTGAGTTTTACTTTTTTCAATGCGCTGCTGATACTTTTCTCTATAACTATCCGGAGCTTGATCTATAGTATTAGCAAGTTCTTCGGCAACTGTTCGTAGAGATTCGAGCAAATAGGTAATCATCCCCCTAGTAGATCCAATATGGATGATGATTAGGACAGTATTAAATGATGTCTTGTTAACTTGTATGTCATAACGATCCATTAGAATCTTTTGGAATGCCTTGCCGTCCATCCCTGTCGCTGAGATATCTAGGGTGATTCGTGTTGGATCTAAGGCAAACTCATCTTGGCTCCACGTCTGCTCCAACCGGGTCCAGAACGAATCTTGATGATCAGAACTTTCATCAGTGGATGCTCGAAAAATGTCAGGAATCATATCTTCATTTCCCAAAACGGCAAAGAATCGAGAAAGCAATTCACTTTCTTTGACGCTTGTTCGAAAGATTAAAGCTAGTTCAAAAGCCTTTTGAATCAACTCATAGCCCTCAAACTCCATTTGTCGACGTCCGATGTCAAGTGATGCTAGAATTTGATAATTAGGAGATGTAGATGTATGGCAAAGATAAGCATCATTCAGTGAACATGAAACTGTTCGCATAAAGTCGTCGTCAGCAATATGAATCATAGAAGCTTGCCGCAGGGCCGTTAGAGTCTTATGCGTTGATTGAGTAGCATATACTCGGATACGCACGAGATCTGGATCTGGCAATAAGGGTATATTCAGTGCGTCTATATTCGAGCTGAAATCAAAACAGCCAAATTGCATCCTCCATTTTTGAAACTCTAATCGATACTCTGCTGACCTAAAGCGAGCTCTTAGTGTTGAAGCAGCAAACATAGCCGAGCGTCTTCTTGTTAATGGTGTGAAGCTCCCGTAGGCAAACCAAGCCTCGTCAAAGATGAAGATGAGGTCAGGCTTAATCGCCAAGCATTCACTCATCAATTTAATCGGGTCATAAGCTAGCCCATCAAAGGTAAGGTTGGTCAGGATGAGAGCACGGACATGCTGTAAAATGCCACCGTCTGCTAGCTCCAACAACTTTCGTTTAATATTATGAATCGAGACACCGCCAAGTGTCATGTATTTGGGAAGCTCATAAGAATCAAGAATAACAGGGCAGATGCCGGCAATGATTGCTGCATAATAGTGTGACTTGTGGCAGTCACTCGCCATGAGCACAATATCACCTGGAACCGTTACACCTTGCAAAACGATCTTATTGGCTGTTGAAGTACCATTTGATACGAACAGGCAGCGGTCGGAGCCAAACGCGCGGGCGGCTAACTCTTGAGCTTCTCGCAGGCAGCCCGTTGGTTGAAGCAAGGAATCCAGCCCTCCAATAGTGGCAGATGTTTCAGATAGAAAGATACGGTCTCCATAGAACTCACCATAGTCCTTTATCCAGTGTGATTTAGAAATCGATTTGCTTCGACTAATTGGCATGGCATGAAAAACACCTGTTGGTTGCTGTGTATAGTTCTTAAGAGCATTGAAAAATGGCGTATTATAACGTTGTTGTATGCCTTTTAAGATCGTTAAGCGCATCTCGGGGTAGTCCTCGGAGCCAAAGAAGCACCTTCTGAAGCTTTGATGAAGTTCCTTGGAAACCTCTTCAACTGTAACTTCGCTTAGGCAATATAGATCGACTTCAGGCCTAATCGCATGCAATACCCGACCTAGAAGTCCTGAGCGCTTAGTGTCATTAATATTTTGCAATTCTGTATAGCTATGCTCAGCCAAGCTCGTAAGTCTCTCAAGAATGCTAAGATAATTGCGAGAGCTGAATGGGAAGGAGTAACGGACTATACAGCTTTGTATGTTAAAGTTTAGAGCCAAAGCAATGATTGCGTCTTCAAATGAGGGTACAACTACAATATCGTAGATGAATGGATCTTCTGGTCGCCTGCTCTCTATATGGTGATTGCGGAGTTCTTGCTCAGTTTCTACTGCTAAAGCGTCTACAATGAGAACTTCAAAATACGGTCGCTTTTCGTAAAGCAAATGCTGTTGAACTACATCGTCAATGTTAAGCTCGGTGACATCATGTGAGAATAGTCTTTGCCATGCAGAAACCCAATCACAACTTCGATAGTGGTCAGTTGATATTAAGCGAGCAACAACAGTCACAATACGAGAGAGATAGCTCCAGTTTTGCTCTTCTAGTGCACCTCTCAACTTTTCCATTATTCCCCGACCTGGAAATGCCCAGTAGACTTCTAGATGCTGTAAGTACTCTAGTTCTTTGACGATAACCTCTAATCCCCCCCTCCACTCTTGCTCAAGCTGTAGTAACTTGGTGTGTTGCTGAATTGAATTCTTCAGTCTGTTCCAAGCATCCGAGCGTCGTCGTGATGTGCCGTAGTACCCATTAAGATCGATCCCAGTTTCCTGGTTGCTGTGGGGTGAGCTTCTCATGATCTATCTGTGCGTGGCAACGTGGCCAGTATCACTCCACTAAGGATAGACCATAAACTAGCGCACTCAAAGAGGTATTCCTGCTGTCATACTGGATGTTAGCACCAATAGCTTGCTTGTAAGTGTTGCCATGTAATTATGGCAAGGAAGATCCTTGCCGAGCAAAAATAAGGATGTTAGGCTCATAAAATATATTGTTATCACTTGATCTGGGCAATAATACTTTGTTATAAATACGGCTCAGCGTGCCCTGCCCCCTCCTCTCACTCTCTTGGAGTTCGTCGTAGACCAAGGAGCTTTACAATGCCGTATACTTGAGTCATGTCATCTCTGATTAGTATAAGAGTTTTCGGACAAACCGGCTGAGCGGTCGAGCTTTTGTTTACTGAGAGCTGATCACGCCCTGTGCGGACTTGTTGACAGAGTTTCAGCTTCTAAGAACGTTCAATTTCAGGTGATCAACCCCGTTTGGACTTTCTGATCGCAGCCGACTGGCCAGACATCTGGACGACCCGCTGCTCATGCCGCTGCCAGAGCCCGGCCTGAGCAGGTCAACCAGCCGGATCATGTTGTAAGAGATCACGTGCAGCCCAAACACCGCACTCACCTTGATGTGCCGCGCAGCTTGGACTGGCACAGGCCGCCCCACTGCTACTCCTTCGGAGAAGACTTCGTCTAGATCCAGACAAACACCTTCTCGGGTGCCGCGCCGGGCGTTATTCGACTTGGCATAGCTCTCGTGACAGGTGGTACGGCTATCGATGGCAGAACCACCAGAGCGGGCCGCGTGCAGAACCACGTGCGGTGTCACGGCGATGCGCCGCATTTCGGCGACAAAGCCCATGTGTCGTAGTTCTGACGTGACCTCCATCCGTTGTCCATTTCTTATGGGCACCTCGAATAATCGGCATAAAACAGAATTTTGTGAACATAAAAATGCCGCCTAGGTGGCGGCTGCGCAAGAAAGTATTAGATCGACTATTGCAGAGTTTCCCTGAACTGTGGCATTTCTGTGAGTGACTCATGCAACCACTGCTACGTGGGCAGAACGCTGTCCTGAGCGGCGTCCCGGCAAGTGGTATAGCTCAGGGGGATCAGCCCCGGCGTAGCCGGGGCTGACGGCTCGCCTCCCTCACGTCTGTGATGTAGCAATTGGTGGGCCGGTCTGTGACCCTGTTCGGAGCACTACCACCAAACCGAACACAGACCATGACCCTCACCCATAGTGGCGCCTCCGAGCTGGCTCAGCTCATGGAGGGCACCACCGCTGGCGCCCTGATCCCTGAGATCGTGCGCCGGGGTTTCCAGGATCTGCTGGAGGCGGAGGTCTCCGCGGCCATTGGTGCCACGCGCCATGAGCGCTGCCCTGATGAGCGCACCACTCAGGTGGGCGATCTCAGCCTGGCTATCCCCAAGCTGAGGCAGGGCAGCTTCTTCCCGGACTGGCTCGAGCCGCGCCGCAGGGTCGACAAGGCCCTCTACGCCGTGGTGATGGAGGCCCACACCGGCGGCAACTCCACCCGGAAGGTCGACTCCCTGGTTGAGGCGCTGGGCGGCGCCAGCGGCATCTCCAAATCGGAAGTGAGCCTTATCTGCCAGGGCCGATGAGCAGGTGAAAGCCTTCCTGGGCCGGCCGTTGGACCATGCCCACTTCCCCTACGTCTACCTCGATGCCACCTACCTCCATGGCCGCCTCGGCCGGAACCTGCAGGTGGGGTCGCGGGCGGTGGTCGTGGCTATCGGCATCAATGCTCTGGGCTACCGCGAGGTGCTCGGTATCGCCGTAGGCGACAGCGAGGCGGAGGGCTTCTGGCGCCAGTTTCTGGGCTCACTCAAGGAGCGTGGCCTGACTGGCACCCGCCTGGTGATCTCGGATGCCCACCTGGGGCTGACGGCAGCGATCAAGCGGATGTTCCAGGGCTGCTGCTGGCAGCGTTGCCGGGTGCATTTCCTGCGCAACTTGCTCAGCCACGTGCCAAAGGCCGGCCAGGACATGGTGGCGGCGGCCATGAAAGCGGTGTTTGTGATCCAGGCACCTGAGCAAGTGCGCGCCCACTGGCAGCGGGTCATCGAGATGCTGCGCATGCAGTCCCCGTGCGCCGTGCCGGTGATGGAGGCCGCCCGTGACGACGTGCTGGCGTTCCTGCACTTCCCGCAGGAGCACTGGCGCAAGGTGTGGAGCACCAAAGCGCTCGAGCGCCTCAACAAGGAGATCAAACGCCGTACCAACGTGGTTGGCATCTTCCCCAATGATCCAGCGATCGTGCGGCTGGTGGGCAGCCAGCTGCTCGAGCAGCAGGAGGAATGGCAGCTTGAGCGCCGGCGCTTCTTCTCCGAGGCCACCAAGGCCAAGATCCCGGAGCCAGAAGAGGCCCTGGAGCTCACCGATGCTGATCCGACCGCCTAGCCGGCAGCAATCACCAGCTGAAGCGCACCAGCTCCTCCCTCGATCTACACAAAACACATCAATCACTGAGTTGCCAATTCAGCGATCAGGGTTCATAGTGGATGAACGGAGCTGCGCTATCAGCTTCCAAGCAGTCATCTCCTGACTGCTCCTGTTCACCCTCCGGAAAGAGTCACAGGACCTCCTGAGTTACACCACTCGAAGGGGTGCTACCGAATCATCAGAGTCGTCCTCATCTTGAACTGATCCCATCGCCTCTTTCACCAGAGCCTTACCCCGTTCGACAATAAGTTCATTAATTCGATTTAGTTCTTCCTGAGAGAAACGGTTGCGGAAATGAACCATCATCGATGGATCAAACGGAGCTTTGCTGGAATACCCGGCAAAACCAGGGAAATACTGGAGATAGGCGTTTTCTCGGATCTTCTCGACGGTCTCTTCATCGGTCAGCCCGAGCCGCTGCTTGATGAATAATGCTCCAAATGCCAGCCGCACTGGCTTGGCTGGCGCTCCAGTTGTGGGGGTAGCGTGCAGTTAATGTAGCAATCGTCGATTGCCCTGAGTGAGGCCAGTTTATCGGGTCACAATCGCCGAAACAAGATGTGCCGCAGTCGATTTGGCTTTTCAGAAGTCCCTACTTATCAATAATCATTCTTTGCAGGCACTATATAGGATAATGAACCCACGATAGGCAGTGATTCAAACACTAGAGGAATGGTATTGCCTGAAGGCCTCATACTCTTGACGCTAAATATGCCTTGTCCACTAAGCTTGAGCTGTGACTCTAGGTCTGTCCATAAATTCCAGAATATCTTATAACGATTGATACTTGTATGGGCATTATAGAGTTCTTGATAAGAAGCAGGAAAGTATTCGGAGACTATCTTGTCCACTTCTAAGATATTGTGAGGAAACTCAATGTCAATTCCCAACTCCGTCCTACGCCCGAAAATACCAACTAAAAATCCATTAGAGCGTGATATACTAAACTCACATCCAGAAAATTTTGGTTTTTCGTGTAAAAGCGCATCAATGCTGACGGTATTTGGATCAATATCAAGTGCTGAGGAGATCCCTCGACGAATTAATATTCGACCAAGCACAAAAGAAACAGCTGCAGCATAGTTCTTAAAAGACCTGTATCTCATCCGATCCGTTTCACTAAGGGAAGCTACTAAATAGTCTAATTGAGCGAGGGGTGTAGTGGCATCTGGGCATATAGTATACAAATAAAGCGAATCATCATTAATGTAGATCTGATGACTTTTTAAAGTTGCAACATCAGAAAGTAATTCAGACGATAAGGAGTAGGAGGCTTCGGATACAAATATTGGGAGATTGCGGTTCACTTTTGATCCTAAGAAATTATCATAGCTTTTCAGCCCTCTTGTGAGGATGCTGCCCCATTCTGTTGATCAGAACGGCTGCTCCTCTAATGGTCTGCTCAGGATGTGTAAAGAGCTTTATCCTAGGAAACCACCAATAGTTAGCATTCAGATTAGAACTACCTACTGAATTTACTTGATGCCACCACCCGTATGGCAGGTATAACATCTCGCCTTTCACTAGCTTGACATTCATCCCGTCATCCCTCGGAAAATCCGCTGGTAAGTCTGGCTCTCTTGGATCTATAGAACTTACATAAGCGGCCTGAGATGTCCAGTGATATGTGCCCATACCTTTAATCCGTGGTGGAAATAAGAGGAAATCTTTACACCCTTCAATTTGTAGATTTAGATTATCTACTGCGTCAAAGTGCAGTGCTGTGCGAGTGCCTTTAGGCGAAATCCAGATATTACGCTCTGGGTTTCTAAAGGCACCATCAACTACCTTTGAAAGTGCCTTTGGGAGTATCATATAGTCTTCAAAGTTGTTAAACTGAGCAATTGGACTGCGACCTAATGTATAATAATAGCCATCACATCCAGGATTTAAAATCGATTTATCATAAAACTCTTCCAGTCTCATCTTGACAATTTTGCGCTCTTTCTTATCCGAATAAACAAAATACTGAGAGGTTGACTTTAAAACCCTGATCTCAATTGAGCCATAAGTGTTGACAAGTTTGTCTAACGACCACTTCATCAGACCTAGCGAAGTGTCAACACTATGTATGACGACAGGACGATTAAAGTTGATGAACTTATTAAGTCCATGGTCTTTGACTAAGTTCCAGTCGACTCTTTCGATCATTTGTGAATTAAGGCATGTACTTAATGTAGCTTTCTAATAGGCACATGAGACTTATTAGCAACTAATTGATCTGTAGGTCAGAGGCTGCCGAACAAAGGTACCTTCGCTGCTTGTACATAATCCCGAAGATTATGAGGAACCCGAGGCAGAGATATGAAATTTGTTCTGTATCCTATACCCTTTAGGTACGTATTAAAGCTTACATTTTGTTCATAGACTTCATCAAGCGTTCCGGCAATTATGGTTATATTTATACTTAGATTGGGATCTGTTCGTGCAGGTGACAACCTCGAAATCGAGCGTGGACTGCTTGATGAAAAATAAGTCTTATCGTTGCCATATACATTCTGGAGGACACCATCTCTAAGGCTTTTTGAAGCTCTGGGAGTGTCATCCAAAGTGGAATTTAATGTTCCAGCGCCAACCATAACTATATTGCCAAAAATATTGGGATACTTAAAACCTAACCTAGCAGCCCCATATCCCCCCATGCTAAAACCAGAGATATGGTAATCTTTACGATATATCGACACCCTCAAGCTTTTCTTAATATGCGGAAGCAAGTTATCAATTATTAAAGACTCAATTGGGTATTCACCACTTTTGGAGTTAACCCACATAGTTAAAGGCTTGCTTTCGGGAAATATAACTATAGAATGATCCATTAAACCCATCTCCATGGCTCTAACAAATCCTTCAGCAAGCGGCCTCAAAGATCTTTGATTACCATTAGCACCATGTAACCAAATAACGACAGGATAGGTCTTGACTTGGTTGTAGTGATAAGAAGGAGGATAGAGTACATAGTATTGAATTGATTGGCTAAATCTATCCGAGTATAAGGTTTCCTTTGCTAAAAAAACTTTACTCGCCGACGCCAGCTGTTGATTGTCCTGTGGTGCATATTGTCGGTATGAATAAGAATTATGGGGCTCCTCCTGCCGCCTTCTTTCCTTAGTACAGCCTGCACTTCCCAGCGAGACAACCAAAAAGATAATCAGGCGCAGAAGTCTGTAAAATTTCATCTCTGATCGTGTAAAAGATAGGACCATATTACCACAGGCATATTGCTATGATTCAGAGGGAACCATGGTCAAGATCCTGGAGCCAGAACGGAAGAGGCCTTGGAGCTCACCGATGCTCAGCCGACCGCCAAGCCGGCAGTAAGCACCAGCTGAAACGCACCAGCTCCTCCCTTGATCTACACAGAACACATCGGTCGCTGAGTTGCCAATTCAGCGATCAGGGTTCATAGTGCATGAACGGAGCTGCGCAATCAGCTTCCAAGCAGTCTTCCTCTGACTGCTCCTGTTCACCCTCCGGAAAGGGTCACAGGACCTCCTGAGTTACACCACTCGGAGGGGCGCTACCATGAAATACCAAAGGAGTCACAATAACACGTGCCATCAGAGCCGCTTCCTTTGACGCCACTTCAGAAAGCGATGCTAGCCCACTCATTGGGCTCGCCTGAACTGGGGATGTACATTACACAACCTATTTATGAGTTTAAAGATATATGCATTGATTCTTTACGGTTTGCAATTAACTCCACTCTTAATCGCCATGAAATATTGAGATCATCGTTTCACCAGAATGAAAGTGAAGCATATCTTGTAGTGAATGATTACGTAGAGTGTGAGATTGAACTTCAAGACTGGAGTGACGAAAACTCAGAATTTAAGAAGAAACAGCGCTTAAGGCATTTCCTGGCGAATGATCGGCGTAGGTCTTTTGATTTCAAAGTAGCACCACTCATTAGACCAATAATCATAAAGATTACAGATAATCAAAGCCTTCTTATATTTACGCACCATCATATCCTATTGGATGGCATTTCAAGCCCCATTGTATCTCAAGAAATTCTTGCAACGTATAATGCAAAGAGGACCAATCTACCACTACCAAGGTTTCCCAAAAGACGCCCTTATAGAGAATACATAAACTGGTTTAATCACAAAAACTTAGATCAAGCCAAGGACTTTTGGAAAGAATACTTTAGTGGCTTTTCTAATGAGGTAGACCTGCCATGCCTGAATCGGTATTCTACAGTCGCCAATAGCGTTGAATCTGATGTTGCTCGAACTCTAATTGAAACCAAGATCGTTGAATCCATAGAAGAAGTATCTAAAAAACTCAACACAACCCTTAACGCAATATTCCTGGCCAGTCTTTCTATTGTATTTTCACAATATACGGGTCAAGATGACTTTATTATAGGCGTTCTCTTTAATGGGCGTCCGTATGACTTGCCCGGCTCAGAGACAATGGTTGGGATGTTCATGAATACACTACCCTTTCGCTCAAGAATTAAACATAATATTAGAGTCATAGAGTATATAAAGAGAGTCAACACTGATTTAGCGCTGATGAATGATCATCAGTTTCTATCGTTATCTGAAATTAGGAATGCTGCCGGCATTGACAACCAAGAAAATATCATAAAATGCATATTAGATAACAAGATTAGTCTCACGAAAAGTCTCTATAAGAATCCTGCCGACTCAATTGTAGCCAAATCTGTTGTTAAGAAGAATAGTCAGACTTCTATGGCAAAACAAGATGTTCCTCTACACTTTAATCTCGAGGCCACTCCTGCAGGAGTAGAATTATCAATCACATTTGATAAGCATAGATTCAGCAGTGATCTTATTGCATTTTTTCTTAAAAGCTTTCAACACTTGACAACACAAATAGATAAGTCACTCGACTCTCTAGTACGAGATATTAGCATTTTCAATGAGCAAGACTATTCAAAAATTAGAAACCTACAGCAAGGCAAAACTATAACGTTTGACGATACACTGACTGCCTCCGATCTATTCTTTTCGCAAGTAGACCGCACCCCAAGCAATATAGCCCTCGCTTGTAAATCTGAGCGTTTGTCATATTTAGAACTTAGCGCTAAAACGAGAAGTCTAATTTCAACTTTACAGAAATATGGCATATCATCAAAGACCAAAGTAGCATTTCAAGTCCCACGTAATATAGATCTTGTCTTATTAGTACTCGCGCTTCTCAAAATTGGCGCTGCATATATTCCTTTAGATGAATCAGTTCCTCACGAACGTTGTCAGTCCATACTTGCTATCTCAGAAGCGAAATTCTTTGTAGGCTCTATTTCATTAGAACCTGTTACAAATTGTACCTATTTATCAATCGACGCACTGATCCAAGAGTCACGCTTTTGTAAACAGGCTCCTCTAAGTCTCAACATATTCACGAATGACCATCTAGCCTATATATTGTTTACTTCTGGTTCAACAGGAACTCCAAAAGGCATCAGAATCCCACATCGAGTTATTGTTTCTAGAATACTCTCTGATCCATTCCCCCCGATCCAGCCAGAAGTAATACTTTCAAAGACATCTTATGCATTTGTTGACTTTATATGGGAACTATTTATCGCATTGTCTTCTGGATCATGCTGCCATCTCCTTTCTACCAAGGACTGCAAGGACCCTCATGCTATAGTTCAGTCTCTTATCGACCACAATGTACGCCGTATAGTTCTAGTACCATCTCTACTTAGCCTAATACTCGAGCAGCCGCAAGATACGTTAAGCTCTATTTGTAGCGTTCAATACTGGTTCGCAACGGGTGAGCCTTTACCAGCTTCATTGGCTGCTAAGTTCTATCTCAGGATAGGGAATTCAACTTTGTATAATTTATATGGCGCATCAGAGGTATGGGATATTTCTCTAAGCCAAGTTCCATCCAACGTCGACGGCAGTTCTCAAATCACAGCAGGACATCCTCTTCCAAACACGTCTATTTTCATTCTAAATCAACATGGATGTCTAGTCCCGCCAGGAGTAATAGGTGAGCTACACATAAGCGGAAAGCATATTGCGGATGGCTACCAAGGTCGGACTTGTATAAATGAGTCCTTTAAGTCAATTAATCTCAATGGAAATATAATTGATGTGTGGTCCTCTGGAGACTTGGGTTTTTGGTCTAGCCGTGGCGAATTAGTTATACAAGGTAGATTTGATAGTCTTGTA
>Ga0194134_10004923_pt1 | contig 12972 bp, 10 predicted proteins | sample TA2KigOff0mmetaG_FD_148602 | JGI IMG/M metagenome (GOLD analysis project Ga0194134, IMG submission 148602) | Freshwater microbial communities from Lake Tanganyika, Tanzania - TA2015056 Kigoma Offshore 0m | ecosystem: Environmental > Aquatic > Freshwater > Lake | place: Tanzania: Lake Tanganyika... | reverse complement strand
GGCTCTCTGTGTAGGTGTCGGATGCGCGCATTGGTGGATCCCGGGTAAGGTAAGTAGCTTATGACCTATAACGCTTCAAATCCTAAGTCGTTGACACTATCCGGGAAGTATTTCAGCAGCCTGCTAGGCCCCGAAAACAGCGGTTTTTGACCGTTTTCGGAGATCGGGGTCTATAGTTTTCAAGGCTTTAGCGATGCCGCGCTGAGTTTGCTTGTAGTGGCACGGTATGTCGTTAATAGTGTTGGCATTTATCTCGACTCGTGCTAGAGTCTCAGCATGTTCGTCAAGCTCACCCGCTCCGGCCCCCGCACCTACGTCCAGCTCGTCGAGTCCTATCGCGACGACTCCGGCAAACCGCGCCAACGCACCCTCGCCACCCTTGGCCGCGCCGACGACCCCGACGGCCAGGTCGACGCACTCCTCAACGCCTTGCTGCGCGCCAAAGGGCGCAGCCCTGGCGACTACACCTCGCCCCAAGTACGCTTCGAGTCCGCCCTCGCACTCGGCGACGTCTGGGCCCTCGACGAGCTCTGGCGCGAGCTCGGCTTTCATCGCCTGACGGCCATCTTTCGCCGCGCCCGCTACACCACGCCCATCGAGCAGGCGCTGCGCGTGATGGTCTTCAATCGACTCTGTGACCCCGAGTCCAAGCTCGGGGTCTTGCGCTGGCTGCAGACCGTGCGCATCCCCTCGATCCAGACCGACGGGCTCGCGCACCAGCAGCTGCTTCGCAGCATGGACGCACTGATGGCGCACCAAGCCGAGGTCGATGAGTGCCTCGCCACGCTGCTGCGCCCACTGATCGATGTTGAGCTCTCGGTGATCTTCTACGATCTGACCACGATCCGCACCGAGGGGCTCACCAAGCAAACCGACGATGTGCGCCAGTTCGGCATGTCCAAAGAAGGCATGGTCGCCCGCCAGTTCATGCTCGGCGTCGTGCAGACCTCCGACGGGTTGCCCATCCACCACGAGGTCTTTGACGGCAACACCGCCGAGTCGCCCACCCTGATGCCCACGCTTCAGGCCGTGCTCGCCCGTTTCCCTCACGTCAGACGTCTCGTGGTCGTAGCCGACCGGGGCCTGCTTTCCATCGACAACATCGAGCAGATGTCGGCGCTGAAGATGCCCGACGGGCAGTCGATCGAGTTCATCCTCGCGGTGCCGGGCCGACGGTATGCCGATTTCGAGGAGATCCTCGCCCCCGCACAGGCACGAGCGGCACAGGCCACCGAAGAGCTCATCGAGGAGTCGCAGTGGCAGGGGTATCGCCTGGTGCTGGCTCACAATCCGATCAAGGCAGCCGAGCAGACGGCGCTGCGTGACCAGCGCATCGCAGCGCTCGAGAAACGGGCCAACGAACTGGTCGGCAAGCTCGACGGCCAGGACACGGGCCGCACTTGGCGGGGGCGCAAGCTCTCCGACAGCGGGGCCAAGGCTCGCTTCTTTCACGAAGTCTGCGAGGCCAATCTCGCCCGCATCGTGCGGGTCGATCTGCAGTCCGATCTGTTCAGCTATGACATCGATCGACGGGCGCTCGCTCGCGCGCGACTCATGGACGGCAAGCTGCTGCTGGTGAGCAACGTGGACGATCTGAGCGCGGCTGCGATCGTCGAGCGCTACAAGGCGCTTGCCGACATCGAGCGCGGCTTCAGGGTGCTGAAATCCGAGATCGAGATTGCGCCGGTGTTTCACCGCCTGCCGGATCGGATCCGCGCCCACGCGAGCCTGTGTTTCATGGCGCTGATCCTGTATCGGGTGATGCGAAGCCGGCTGCGCATTGCGGGCAGTGATCAATCGCCCCAGGCCGTGTTGGCGAATCTGCGCCGCATTCAGCATCACACCATCACCATCAACGACAACCCGCCGGTGAGCGGCGTCTCGACGGTCACACAAGGCCAGGCTCAGGCGCTCGCGGCTCTGAAGGTCAAAAAACCCATCGAAGGCCACCAACTCAGCCTGTTGTAGTGGAGCGTTTAGGGGGTCACCCTATACACATCATGCACTTACGACGGTTGGTGTCGAACTCGGGGACGCCGCGCCTGCCCGCAAGCGCGGTGCGCAGGACACCGGCAAGCGCCTGCGGGTCATGCTCCTTCGCCCAGGCGCTCACTGCGGCGCGGTTTCCTTCCAGCTCGCGCGCTCCTTCGGCGCACCGATCATTGGCGAGCGCGTGTTCCCGGCGGCGACCTCGTGGAGGCTCTCGCGATCACCTCGAAGCCGACATCGACAATGGTCTGCGCTGGCGACTCACCCCGGATTCGCGCAAGCAGGAGCTGTGCGGCCGTGCGCCCCATCTCGTACCGGTCGAATCGAACCGAGCTGAGCGCCGGCACGAACTCCCGGGCGAGTTCCACGTCGTCATACCCGGCGATCCCGACGTCCTCCGGAACCCGAATCCCGCGCCGCTTCGCTTCGAGAGCGCAGCCGATCGCCTGCAGGTCGCTGGCGCAAAAGACGGCATCCAGGTCGGGGCGGCGGGCTAGCAGTTCCGCGAAGGCGGTCGCGCTGCTCGCTGGGCTGAACGGCGCCTCCGCAATCAGCGCCGGATCGGAATCCAGGCCCAGGTCCGCCACCGCCTGCCGATAACCCTTGAGGCGTTCCTGAAGTAGCTGGTTGCTCGCGATGTCCGCGGACAGAAACGCGACCCGGCGGTAGCCAAAGCGCGCCAAGTGCTCCACCATCGCGTAACTGGCGGCCTCGTTCGAATAGCCCACCGCCATGTCGATCAGTCGCCCTGAGATGACGGGAATCTCGACCACCGGAATCCCGGCCTGTGCGATCAGGCGCCGTGTGCGCTCTGCGTGCTGCGTCCCCGTGAGCGCCAGCGCAGCGACCCGCTGACCCAGGAAGGCCACCACGTGCTGCAACTCGACCTCAGTGGAGTTTCCGCTCAGGCCAAGAAGGAAATTGTAGCCCGCGGGCAGCAGCACATCGGTCATGCCTTGGACCCGCTCGGCAAAGGCCGGATTCGTGATCGACGGCAGCACCACGCCGATCGATCTCGACTGGTTCGAGGCGAGGCCGCCCGCGAGCCTGTTCGGCACGTAGCCGACCCGTTCGACCGCCTTGCTGATCGCTGCGCGCGTCAACTCGGAGACCATCCCCGGCTTGTTGAGCGCCCTGGACACCGTGATTGGCGAAACGCCGGCCATCCTCGCCACGTCCTCGAGGCGATGCCCGTCGTCACCGCCGCGCCTGCGCCTGAATTTTCTTGCCACCGGCCCTCCGCAAAAAATCTCGCTTCGTTCGACCGGGTCCGGCGACGGTGTGCTTGTCCTCGCCCCGGGGTGGGTCCAGGGGTGAAATGGTAACGCTATCTTCGATAGCTGGTGGCACCACCGCGCGCTGGCGGAGCACGCTTCAACCAACTGAGGCCGGACAGCCGGTGGCGGCCCTTGCCTTGTTGACGATCCAAGGATGATAGCGCTAACATACTCCGCAGATAGAACTGGTTGCGTTGTCCGCGAGCCACTTTAAGCAGAGTCCGAAGATCCCACTCAGGAGGAGAACCCCATGAAGAAGCTTCCCAATAGCCGGCTGCAATCTGGAATGTCCCCTGACGCCAGCTACACCGAGGGCGCCCCGTCGGCTGGGCCGCGGGCAAATGGGCCCGACCGCGGCCGTCGCAGCTTGCTGGTGGCCGGTTCGGCGGCGTTGGCTCCGAGCGCCCTCGGGCTGCACGCCCCGGCGGTCATCGGCCAGGCCAAGCGGTTCAGCGGCGTGACGCTGAACGTTTCATGCTGGAGCGCCAACTACCCCAGTCTGCTCGCCGATTACGTTCGGGAGTTCACCGAACAGACCGGCGCCAAGGTGAACTACGACACCCCGGGTTTGCAGGTTTATAACCAGCGGGCCGACCTCGAGCTGTCGACCAAGGGCGCCGGGTTCGACGTCCTGAACATCACGTTCATCTTCACCAGCCGGTGGATCGGCAATGGTTGGTTCACTCCGCTGGATCCGCTCATCAACGACCGGAACAAGACCGCTGCGGAGTTCGATTTCGCCGACTTCCTGCCGGGAGCCCTCTCGCCGCTGAAGGACGCCAAGGGCGCCACCTATGGCATTCCCTGGGTCACCGATTCCGGTATGGCGATCGCTGCCCGCTACGACCTCCTCCAGGCGAACGGCCTGGGCATGCCCGATACGTTTGACGAACTTGAGACCGTCGCAGGTGTTTTGCACAAGAAGGACGGTGTCGATGGCTTTCTCACCGACAACCACTGGGGGTTTTGGTATATCCCGCTGTTGCAAGGCTACGGCGGCAACGTCTTCCGCGCGCCACCCGACGACCTAATGCCCACTCTGGACACTCCCGAGGCGATCCACGCCGCGGATCAACTGACGCGCATCGTCAGCAAGTACGGGCCGCCGGGGGCAGGCGGTATGGCCTACGGACAGACTGTCGAGATCCTGAAAGCCGCCCGGGCGAACCTGTCGGTCGTCACACACGCGGCGGGCATGTCGGTCGCGGAGAAGAGCAACAAGGCGGCCGCAACCATTCGCTTCGCCCTCATGCCGCGCGGTCCCAAGGGTCGCTTCCCCGGCATCGCGTCGCATGGCTGGGGCATTCCCGTGGGCTCGAAGAACAAGGACGCGGCCTGGGCCTTCATCCAGTGGGCGATGTCCAAGGAACTGCTGCTGCGCATGGTCAGGGAGAAGGGCATGGGGTCGGTCACGCGGTCGTCGATCTACGGCGCGCCGGAATACCGCAAGCTGATCAACGTGAACGGCGTCGACACCGGCCAGATTGTGCTGCAGACGATCAAACTCGGCGAGCAGGGTCACATGAAGTACCGTACCGTGCCGGTCTACCCGCAGGTGAACGTGCAGCTGAACCAGGCGATCGGCCGGATCATCTCGGGCCAGATGAGCGCGAAAGAATCCATGGTGCAGGCACAGGCGTCGGTGATCGCCGACCTGAGGCGCGCGGGCGTAAAGATCTAGCCCGAGACGATGGCCGCCGCACTGGCCTACCCCGCCTCCTGGACCGCCAGGCGGGACCGAGATCTCGTTCGGGGGCTGGCTCCGGCGCTCGTGGTCCTCGCCGGACTGACCGTGGTACCAGGCATCTACCTGGTGCTCACGTCGCTGACGCCGCTGAACCTGGCATCCCCGGGCAGCGAGTGGGACTTCAGCCGACCGCTGGGCAACTACGTCGGCATGTTCGAGGACCCGCGGTTCGTCCACTCGGTCGGCGTGCAGATCAAGCTGTCGGTCGCGTCGGTCGTGCTGCAGCTCCTCATCGGCCTGGGCGTCGCGCTGCTGCTGCATCCGAACACTACGGTGCGCCAGCTCGCGCGCCCCTGGATGCTCGTGCCGATGGTCCTGCCGCCGATCGTGGTCGGCATCACCTGGCTCGCGCTGTTCACCGTCGACATCAGTCCGATCCACAGGTTCCTCGCCTGGATCGGGCTGCCGATGGCGCCGCTCCTCACCAACGCGTCGACGGCGATCTGGGCGATCGTGCTCGCCGGCACCTGGCAGCACTTTCCGTTCGCGATGCTGATGGCGCTGGCCGCGCTGCAGATGGTTCCGGAAAATCCGATCGAAGCGGCGCGGATCGACGGGGCGAGCCGCTGGCAGGTCTTCTGGCACGTGAGGCTGCCGTTCATCGCACCGACGTTGGTGGTGGCCGGCCTGTTCATCCTGATCGACAGCGTCAAGGCGTTTCCGCTGATCTTCATCATGACCGACGGCGGACCGGGCGAAGCGACCGAGGTGACGAACTTCTACGTCTACCGCCAGGCATTCTCGTTCTCCCTGTGGGGCTACGGCAGCGCGATCGCGGTGCTGATGATGCTTGGCGTGTTCGTGCTGAGCTGGGTGATCGACCGGATCACCACCCGCAACGACGGCCAGTGGAGCTAGGCGCGCGATGACATCCGCGTGGCAACGGCGATTCCCGCACTGGCGCGGCGACACAGTGACCGCGTTGCTCGTGCTGATGGTCCTGTTCCCGTTCTTCTATCTGATTCAGATGTCGTTCCGGCCGAAGGAGGACATCTTCGGCGGGGGGTTCTTCTTTTCGCCGACGCTGGAGCACTACGGGGCGCTCTGGCGCGGGAACTTTCCGTTTTCGTTCGTCAACAGCGTGGTCACCGCGAGCTGCGCGACCGTGCTGGCGATGGCGATCGGCGTTCCCGCAGCCTATGCACTGTCGCGCGCCAGCTTCGGCGGCGCCCGCCAGATCGGTCTGTGGATCCTGGTCACGCGAATGGCGCCGCCGATCGCCTTCACGATCCCCCTGTTCATCGCCTACCGTTATGCCGGTTTGCACGACACCCGGACCGGCCTGGTGATCGTGTACCTGACCTTCAGCCTGGCGCTGGTGATCTGGATGATGAAACCGTTCTTCGACGCCGTGCCGCGGCAGCTCGAGGAAGCAGCCGCGATCGACGGCTGCAGCACCTGGAAGACGTTCCTGACGATCACCTTGCCGCTCACTGCGCCGGGTCTCGCGGCCACCGCGGTGATCTGCTTCATCCAGTCGTGGAACGACTTCTTCTTTGCGCTGATCCTCACTCGCACGCAGGCCTCCACCGCCCCAGTGGCCATTGTGGGATTCATCCAGTACGTCGGCTGGGAATGGGGCCGGATGGCGGCGGCCGGCACGCTCGTGATGATGCCGGTGGTGCTGGTCTCCGTGCTGGTTCGCAAGTATCTGGTGCGCGGCCTGGCCGCTGGCAGCATCAAGGGCTGAAGGCGCAAAGGAAAACGATGTCGACGGTAAGCCTCGAGGGAGTGTGGAAGCGATTCGGCGACGTCGTCGCGGTGCGCGACGTTGGCCTGCAGCTGCCGCACGGAGGCCTCACGGTGTTCCTGGGGCCCTCGGGCTGCGGCAAGACGACCACGCTGCGGATGATCGCCGGCCTGGAATCGGTTTCCGAGGGCCGCATCTTGATCGGCGAACGCGACGTGACCTGGCTCGACCCGAAGGACCGGAACATCGCGATGGTATTCCAGAACTACGCGCTCTATCCGCACAAGACCGTCGCCGAGAACCTCGGCTTCGGCCTGAAGATCCGCGGCGTGGCAGCCGCCGAGATTGCCGCCCGCGTGGCGGGCGCCTCGCAGCTCCTCGGCCTCGCAGACCTGCTAGAGCGGCGGCCGAAGCAGCTCTCGGGCGGGCAGATGCAAAGGGTGGCGCTGGGGCGCGCCCTGGTGCGCGACGCCGAGGTCTTCCTGCTCGATGAGCCGCTCTCGAACCTCGACGCGAAGCTGCGCGTGCAGATGCGCGAGGAGATCTACAAGCTGCATCGGCGGATCGGCAAGAGCATGATCTACGTGACCCACGACCAGATCGAGGCGATGACGCTGGCCGACCGCATCGTGATCATGCGTGACGGCGTGGTGCAGCAGGTGGGTTCGCCGCTCGAGATCTTCGATCGCCCGACCAACGTCTACGTCGCGGGGTTCATCGGCACTCCCGAGATGAACCTTCTCGACATGCGGGCCGCCGGGGGAAACCTGGCCGGCGCCTCCTGCATCGTGTCCGCCCCCGCAGGTTGCGCGATAGCGCCCGATGCGCCGCTCAAGGTGGGCATCCGGCCGGACCATGTCGTGGTCGTGCCCGATTCCGAAGCCGATTCGTCCTCCGGGTGGCTCGAGGTCGACGTCTGCGAGCATCTCGGCACCACGACGCTGCTGATCGGCGGCTTCGACGGCCAGCGACTGCGAGTGCTCACGCCGCGCTCGAACGCCCGGCCGGGCGACCGCCTCGCGGTACGCCTGCCGGCCGACCGGTTGCACCTGTTCGATGCCGGCAGTGGCGAACGGATCCACTGACGACCGGCACGCCACCGCTGGCGCTCCCAACGTGACCGAAAAGAGGGAACCAATGGCGGCAACTTCCGTCCGCAACGTCATCCTGGTCGTGTTCGACTCGCTGCGCCGCGACGCGCTGGGCTGCTACGGGGCGCCACCTGCCTGGTCGGGTATCCGCACGCCAAACGTCGACGCGTTCGCGGCGCAGTCCGTACGCTTCACTCGCGCCTACCCGGAGTCGCTGCCCACGCTGTGCGCACGCCGTGCCATCTACACGGGGAAGCGCACCTACCCCTTCCACAACGGCGACTTCCGCCATATGAAAGGGGACTGGTGCGTCCACTTCTTCCCGGGCTGGGGACCGGTTCCCGAGGAGCAGGACACGCTGGCGGAGATCTTCTCGGCCGAGCGTTTCCGCACCGGGCTCGTCTCCGACCTGTACCACCAGTTCCGGCCGGGCAAGAATTTCTGGCGCGGCTTCGACCAGTGGACCTTCATTCGCGGCCAGGAGATGGACCCTTCGCGCAGCGGCCGCGTGCCAAGTCAGGAGGAGATCGAGCGCTGGATTCCGCGCGAAATGAGCGAGCTCCACGATCCGGTGATGAAGCGTGCCTACAAGGACTCGTTCTGGTTCGACAGCCGGGCCCTGCTGAACATGCGCGACCGCGTGCGCGAAGAACTGTGGTTCAACGCGCAGGTGATGCAGGAGGCTGCGCGCTGGATCGAACAGAACACCGACGCGAAGCGCCTGTTCCTGACCGTGGAGTGCTTCGACCCGCACGAGCCCTGGTTCGTCCCCGAGCACTACCGGCGGCGGCACGATCCGCACGAGGGGCGCGAACAGGTCATCTCTCCCTATGCCGAAGTCCCCGATCTGGCACCGGACCTGCTACGGCGCACCCGCGCCAACTACGCAGGCCTGGTCGAGATGTGCGACCGCTGGTTCGGTCACCTGATCGAGACGTTGCGCGTCAGCGGCCGACTCGACGACTCGCTGGTCATCGTCACCGCAGACCATGGCCACACCCTATGGGACCGTCGCGGCTTCATCGGCAAGCGGCACTATCCGTCCGATCCGGAAGTGTTCCACCTGCCGCTGCTGCTGCGCCACCCGCAGGGCCTGGGCGCCGGCACGGTGTGCGATGCTTTCGTGCAGGCGCACGACCTCGCGCCGACGATGCTTGAGGCGGCGGGCGTGCGCGCGCTGCAGCCGCTGGACGGGCGCTCGTTCCTGGGCACGGCCTTCCGCGGCGAGGGCCCGATTCGCGAGCACGTCACCGTTGGCTGGGGTGCAAGCTTCACCGTGATCGACGAACACTGGTGGTTCAACGCAAAGGTCGACGGCACCGGCGCGCTGCTCTACCCGGCATCGCGTGCGATCGACGAGCCAAGCGTCGCAACGGACCACCCCGAGGTTGTGCGAAGGATGTTTGCGACGGGCAGCGCAGATGCCGGCGGACGCTTTCCCGAATACCTGATTCAGCGCGCCGCCACCCTGTCGGACCTGCCGGGCAGTGCCCCTTTCAACGCCGCGGCCTGAGCGCCAACGGCCGACCCGATCGCGACAACAACTGGAAGGACCGAGCATGGCGACAAACCCGAAGATCCGCGAGCTGACGACGCTGTCCTGCAGCGCTGCGTGGCGCAACTACTACTTCGTGAAGCTCGTCACCGACGATGGCGTCGTCGGCTGGAGCGAGTTCGACGAGGGTTTCGGCTCGCCGGGAGTGGGGGCCGTGATCCGGGAGCTGGCCCCGCGGCTGGCCGGCCAGTCGGTGATGAACCACGAGCGCATCCGCGAGGACCTGCACTGCGTGACGCGCCCCGGCTCCGGCGGCGTGGTCGGCCAGGCGCTGGGCGCGATCGAGAATGCGCTCCTCGACGCAAAGGCCAAGACGCTGGGCGTGCCCTGCTATGAGCTGCTGGGCGGCAAGATCCGCGACCGGCTGCGCGTGTACTGGTCGCACTGCGTGACCTGGCGCGCAGCGCGCAGGCCGCACTACCAGCCGGAGATCGGGAACGCGGACGGCGTGCGCGCACTCGCCCGCGAGGTCCGCGAGCGCGGCTTCACCGGGCTGAAGACCAACATGTTCCGCTACGACCGGGACGGCAACATCATGGGCTGGGGCGCGGGCTTCGGCACGCCGTTCCTGCCGGCGCTCAACATCGAGCGTGAAATCGTGCGCGGCCTGCGCGATCATCTGCAGATTATCCGCGAGGCCGCAGGACCCGAAATGGACGTTCTGCTCGACCTGAACTTCAACGCGAAGACCGAGGGTTACCTCAAGATCCTGCGGGGAATCGCCGATTTCGACATGTTCTGGGTGGAGATCGACACGCTGAACCCGCATGCGCTGGCCTGGATCCGCTCGCAGAGCCCGCACCCGATCGCCTCCTGCGAAACGCTGATCGGGGTGCAGCAGTTCCTGCCGTTTTTGCGCGAGCAGGCGGTGGACGTTGCGATCGTGGACACCCCGTGGAACGGAGTGTGGCAGTCGATGAAAATCGCGGCCGCGGCCGAGGCGCACGAAGTGAACGTCGCCTGCCACAATTTCTACGGCCACCTGTGCACGATGATGAACGCGCACTTCTGCGCTGCGGTGCCGAACCTGCGGATCATGGAAGTCGACATCGATCGCATCGCTTGGGACCACGAGCTCTTCACTCACCTGCCCGAATACGTCGACGGCCACCTCGTGCTGCCTGACCGTCCCGGATGGGGCACCGAGCCGAACGAGGAGGCCTTGCGGCGCCGCCCTCCGATCGCAGCCCACGGGCTGATGGGCCGTAGCAAACCCCAGGTCTGAGCGGGCGACGCCATGTCGGAACCGGTAGACGTCCTGATCATCGGCGCCGGCGCCTCAGGCGCCGCGGTGGCCTGGAGTCTGGCCGATACCCGGATGCGCATCCTGTGCCTGGAGCAGGGCGACTGGGTGAAGTCCACCGAGTACCCCAGCAACGGCCGCGACTGGGAAGAACGGCAGTTCGGCGACTTCAGCACCAGCCCTAACCGCCGCGGCAACGCCGCGGACTACCCGATCGACGACTCGGATTCGCCGATCAAGGTCGTCAACTTCAACGGCGTGGGCGGCGGAACGATCCTTTACGCCGGGCACTTCCCGCGCATGCACCCGTCGGACTTTCGGGTGCGCACGCTCGACGGCGTCGCCGACGACTGGCCGGTCGACTACGCGATGCTGGAGCCGTACTTCGCGCTGAACGACCGGATGATGGGGATCGCGGCGCTTGCTGGCGATCCGGCCTATCCGCCCAAGGAGGCGGTGCTACCGCCGCTGCCGCTGGGCCGGACCGGCACTACGCTCGGGCGTGCGATGAACCGGCTCGGCTGGCACTGGTGGGCCGCCGACAGCGCGATGGCCACGCGCGACTACGAGGGCCGTGCGAAGTGCATCAACCTCGGCCACTGCATCGCCGGCTGCGCGCAAGGCGCCAAGGCGAGCACTGATCTCACCTATTGGCCCCACGCGATCCGGCAACGCGTCGAATTGCGCACCCGCTGCCGCGTGCGCGAGGTCACCGTCAACGAGCATGGAATAGCCTCGGGTGCGGTCTACTACGACGCCGAGGGCGTCGAACGCTTCCAGCCGGCCGAGGTAGTGATCCTCGCCTGCAACGGCGTGGGCACGCCGCGCATTCTGCTGAACTCGGTTTCGGGGCGCTTCCCGAACGGCCTGGCGAACACCAGCGGGCTGGTCGGCAGGAACCTTATGTTCCACCCCTACTCATCGATCCGCGGCTACTTCGACGAACCCTTGGACGGCTACCGCGGCCCGCACATTGGCACCTGGAGCCAGCAGTTCTACGAGACCGACCATTCGCGCGGCTTCGTGCGCGGGTACACCTACCAGTTCGTTCGCGGCCAGGGGCCGGTGCTGACCGCGATGACCGGGATGGCCTCGGGGAGGATTCCCTGGGGCGAGGGCCACCACGCAGCCTATCGGCAGCTGTTCGACCGCAGTGCAGGCATGGTCGCGATCTGCGAGGACTTGCCTGAACAGCACAACAGCGTCACGCTGCACCCGCAACTGAAGGACGCGCATGGCATTCCGGCGCCGAAGATCACCTACCGCCTGAGCGAGAACAGCCAGCGGATGCTCGAGCATTCGATCGCCCGCGGCGCAGAGATCCTGCAGGCCGCGGGCGCGCGCGACATCGTCACCGAGGCGCCCTTGCCTAACGCCGGCTGGCACCTGATGGGCACCGCGCGCATGGGCACCGACCCGGGCCGTTCGGTCGTCAACCCGTGGGGCCGCAGCCATGACGTGAAGAACCTGTTCATCGTGGATGGCAGCATCTTCGTCACGTCCGGCGGCGTGAACCCCACGGCGACGATCCAGGCGCTCGCACTGTATGTGGCCGACTCCATCAAGCAACGCCTGGCCAACCTGTTCGATTGAGGCTGCAATGAGTCAATGGATCCCGGTCACGAGCCCCGCGCCGCTGCAGGACGCCCAGCGCCGTGCGCTGCGCTGGATCGCCTCGCTGATGGTGCCGCCGAGCGAGGAGCACGGCGTGCCAGGCGCCGACGACGAAGCGATCTTCGCCGATATCCTCGGCTCGCTTGGCCGGGACGCCGATGCAGTGCGCAGCGTGCTGCGTCGCCTGGACGAACTCGCCGGCGGACTGTTCGCTGACTCCGCGGATGATGCGCAGCGGGCAGCGGTGGAGCGTCTGCGCAAGGACGATGCCGCGTTGACCGCCGTGCTGGTCGCGGTGGTCGTGCGCTGCTACTACCGCGACGACCGGGTGATGCGCTCGCTGGGCATGCAGCTTCGCCCGCCGTACCCGAAGGGCTTCGAAGTAGAGCAGGGCGACTGGTCTCTGCTGGAGCCGGTGCGCGCGCGGGGCAGGGTCTATCGCGAGGTTCCCTGATCGGGTTGTAACCGGAAGACCCCTCGTTTGCGTATTCCACGCGTAACTGGACAGCGATTCCATGAGGATCTGGACAGTGATTCCATGAGGATCTGGACAGCGATTCCACGACAACCTGGACACCAATTAGAGAGGGGTTTGGCTGGTCGTTGATTGATTACGCAGCGTGCGGATAACCGTTGCACCCTCGGCGGCTTTTTTGCCGAGGACCACATGGCTAAGAGGTTATCCATGCGCAAGATTGCAGAAGTTTTACGGCTGCACCACGAATGCTCAAGCAGCCAACGAGACATTGCCCTAGGGAAGCGCTGA